>Ga0315912_10000500_pt1 | contig 71434 bp, 58 predicted proteins | sample VfabasoilMG_FD_204469 | JGI IMG/M metagenome (GOLD analysis project Ga0315912, IMG submission 204469) | Garden soil microbial communities collected in Santa Monica, California, United States - V. faba soil | ecosystem: Environmental > Terrestrial > Soil > Garden | place: USA: California... | reverse complement strand
GGGGCTGATCGTTCACGCGTCAACCATGCTGGAGAATCCAGCTCGTGAAGGCAATGTTGGCGCCGATACCGGCCAGCACGGCCACGATGCCCGGTATCCAGCCCGGCCTGGGCGTGACCCCGGACACGCTCGCAGCCCGGTAAAAGTCACGATGCAGGAAGTAGATAGCGCCGGCGCAGGCCAGCCCGAAGCCACGCAGGACGATGCCGTAGTTGCGTCGCCCAAGGACCTCCATGAGCTGGGCGAGCAAACCCTGCCGGTCGAGCTCCAGGATGACGAAGAAGGCCGCCGCGGGGATCGCGACGATCACGGGCAGGTCCTTCGCCAGGCGCCCGAGGCGCCAGGCATTCACGGATCCGTACACCGCGGCACCCACGGGACCGCCGATGAAGGCCGACAGGAAGAATCCCGTCGAGCCGTAGAGCGCCGGCGGCTGGCGGTAACCCGACAGCGTGGGCTTGAGCAGGTCTTCGTTATCCAAGCCGCGCCCAGACCCGGTTCAGCCGCTGCACGAAGGCCCCGGGATCTGGCAGCTGTGCGCCCTCGGCCAGCGTCGCCTGTTCGAACAGCACCAGCGCCAGCTCGCCGAACTCGGCCGGATCCTCGCGCTTGTCGAGGTACTTCACGAGGTGGTGGTCGACGTTCAGTTCCAGCACCGGGGTCGCGGGCGGCGCGGCCTGTCCCGCCGCCTCGAGCGCCCGGCGCAGCGGCGCCGACATGTCGTATTCACCCGCCACCAGCACCGCGGCGGAATCCTTGAGTCGCGTGCTCACGCGCACTTCCGACACCCGCTCGCCGAGCGCGTCCTTGACGCGCTTCAGCAGGGGCTTGCTGGCTTCGAGCTGGGTCCCGGATTTTTCCTTGTCCGTGTCGCCCGCCAGGCTGCCGAGTTCCAGGTCGCCTCGCGTGGCATCCTTGACCTTCTTGCCTTCGAATTCCCGCAGGTGGTCCATGACCCAGGCATCGATGCGCCGCCCTAACAACAGCACCTCGACGTTGCGGGCCTTGAGTCCTTCGATGGCCGGGTGGCTGCGCGCCGCGGCGAGGCTCTCGCCGACCACGTAGTAGATCTTGTCCTGGCCCGTCTGCAGGCGGGAGACGTAGTCGCCGAGGGATACGGTTTCCTCGTCGCCCGTCTGCGTGGTGCTGTTGAACCGCAGCAGTGGCAGCAGCTTCTCGCGATTGCCGTGGTCCTCGGCCAGGCCCTCCTTGAGAACCGCGCCGAAATCGTTCCAGAAGCCCTGGTACTTGGTGGCGTCGTCCTTGGCGAGCTTCGCCAGCAGCTCCAGCACGCGTCGCGTCAGCGCGCCGCGCATGGCCTCCACCTCGCTGTCCGCCTGCAGCAGTTCGCGCGAGACATTCAGTGGCAGGTCGGCCGAGTCGAGCACGCCCTTGACGAAGCGCAGGTACAGCGGCAGGAATTGCTCGGCGTCGTCCATGATGAACACGCGCCGCACGTAGAGCTTCAGGCCACGGGCGCCGTCACGCTGCCACAGATCGAAGGGCGCGGTTCCCGGGATGTAGATGAGGCTGGTGTAGTCGCGCTTGCCTTCCACGCGGTTGTGCGACCAGGTGAGCGGCTCGCCCGAGTCGTGCGTCAGGTGCCGGTAGAACTCGACGTATTCGTCGTCCTTGATCTCCGCCTTGGGACGCGCCCAGAGCGCGGTGCCGCGGTTGACCGCTTCGTATTCCAGCGTGGCGGCATCGTCCTTCGGCATGCGCACCGGGAAGGCGATGTGATCCGAATAACGCCGCACCAGCGAACGCAGCCGCCACGGGTCGAGGAATTCCTTCGCATCGTCCTTGAGGTGCAGCACGATGGTGGTGCCGCGCGCCGGCAGGTCCACGGTCTCCACGGTGAATTCGCCATCGGCCGCGGACTCCCAGCGCACACCCTCGCCCGCCGGCAGCCCGGCGCGGCGGCTCAGCACCTCGACTCGCTCGGCCACGATGAAGGCCGAGTAGAAGCCCACGCCGAACTGGCCGATGAGCGTGGAATCCTTCTGCTGGTCGCCGGAGAGCTTCTTGAAGAACTCCGCGGTACCGGATCGCGCAATGGTGCCGAGGTGCGAAATGGCCTCTTCGCGGCTCATGCCGATGCCATTGTCGCGAAGGGAAAGCGTGCCCTTGTCCTTGTCCGCCTCGATCCACACCGCGAGCTCGGTATCCCCCGCCATCAGCTCGGGCTTGCTCAGCGATTCGAAGCGTAATTTGTCGTTGGCGTCGGAGGCATTCGAGATCAGCTCGCGCAGGAAAATCTCGCGGTGGCTGTACAACGAATGGATCATGAGCTTGAGCAGCTCACGAACCTCGGCCTGGAAGCCCAGGGTTTGCTTGGTCTCGGCTTGGGGGTTGTTCATAGCGCCGCGAGACTGCGGGCGCCCGATCATTAATTCAAGTGGCGGAGGCCGGGCGACCCCGGGACGGGGTGGCGGCCATCGGGTCAGCGTTTGCGGACCGAGCTCCAGAAGGCCAGTGCCTTGTTTCGAACCATGTAACGACTCGTTCCAACGAGGTCGTCGATTTCGTCCCAAAGCAGCAGGAAGCGTTCCATGGGCGCGATCCTAGAAACCACCAATCCTTATCGCTGTGTCGGGAGTCACAGTCGTTCAGTGGCTCGGTTGCGGCTGTCAGATTGCATCGCTAGTCTTTCGAGTGAGTCACACGACAGCCACATTCCGTCAAACGGACTCGAGAGGCGCATGCAACGTATCGTCGTCCTTAACCCTAAAGGGGGCTCTGGCAAGACGACGCTCGCGATCAATCTCGCGGCGTACTTTGCATCGCGTGGCGACAACACGCTGCTCATCGATCGCGACCCGCAGGGTTCGTCGACGCGCTGGCTGCGCAAGCGCAAGACGCCGCAGCAGCCGGCCATCAATGGCATCGCCACCTTCGAGCGCGATTCGCGCACCACGATGAGCTGGCAGATGCGCGTGCCCGAAGGCACGAACAAGATCATCGTGGACAGCCCCGCCGCGGTGGAAGCCCGCGCCATGCCCGAACTGGTGCGCGACTCCCAGAAGGTGATCGTGCCGGTGCTGCCGTCGGACATCGACATCCACGCGGCATCACGCTGCATCGCCGACCTGCTGCTGGTCGCCAAGATCAAGCGCGCGGAAAACCGCATCGGCGTGGTGGCCAACCGCGTGCGCAAGAACACGCTGATGTTCCAGGCGCTGATGCGCTTCCTGGAAAAGCTCGACATTCCCGTGATCGCGACCATCCGCGACTCGCAGAACTACGTGCGCGCCGCCGAACAGGGCGTGGGCATCCACGAGATGAAGTCGTACGTGGTCAAGGAAGACCTGGCCCAGTGGGAGAGCCTGCTCAACTGGCTGGAGCCCGAGCGCGTCCTGGCCGACCAGCCGGCGCCGATGCAGGAGCAGCCCGCCCCGCAGGTCTCCCCAGTGGGCGAAGCCGTGGCCGAGAGCACCGAGGACACCGCCGCGCACGACGCGCGGTTCCTCGTAAACGCCATCTAGCCTGATACGAAGATGGTGTCAGGCCGGCATTCCGGCATTATTCCGCGAGAGGTTATTTCGGTGCTTGCCGCGCAATGTGGCGCGGAATAATGCCGGAATGCCGGCCTGACACCGTCTTGGTTCGGTCTGGCCTCGGCCTTACTTCTTGACGGGAACGGTTTCCGGCTCTTCTTCCCAGGAACCCTTCACCTTGTCGGCCCAGTGCTTGTAGCTGGACCAGGTGTAGAGATTCTTGGTGATGGCGGCGTGACGGCCGCGCGTGCGTTGCATGCGTTCGAGCCATGCAGCGTATGCATCGCTGCCCACCGGGGGCGGCGAACCGTTCGCCAAACTTCCGCGGTTTTTGTCTGAGGAACTCATGCACTACTCCCGTTCAGTGGATGCCACTTTACGTTTCATTCACTCGGTTTCGACAGGAACTGTTTCACGCGCCCGCAGCCGATTGCGGATCATGCGTGCTGAGTCGCAGAGATTTATTCGTTATGTCGCAGCCAGGCCCGCTGGAAGCGGTCTGATTTAACGCTTGAAACGCTTATTGTTACGCCACGAGGCGGTAGCAAGGCCGGTACGCGCTGCCCGGAAGCTTCATGCGTTTCTGCGCCACGAAGGCCGCCAGTAGTTCGTCGAGCAGTTTCATCAGCGAGGCGTCGCCGGTGAGCTCGTACGGCCCTAACTTTTCGATGGCACGCACGCCGTTTTCCTTGACGTTGCCGGTCACGATGCCCGAGAAGGCACGCCGCAGGTCGGCGGCCAGCTCGTGGGCCGGCAGGTTCTTGTACAGCCGCAGCGCCCGCATGGTCTCGTGGGTCACTTCGAAGGGATGCTGGAACGCCGGGGGTATCTTCAGCAGCCAGTTGTAGTTGTAGGAATCGCTGTTGGCGCGCCGGTAATCGCGCACCTCTTCCATGACCCCGACCATGTACCGGGCCACCTCGGCCGGGTCGTCAACGATGACGTGCAGCTTGTCCGCGGCCTGGTCGCCCAGCGTGCCGCTGATGAACCGCTTGATCTGCACGAAGTAGTCCGCCGTGGACTTGGGCCCCGTGAGCACCACCTTGAGCGGCTGGCCCGCATTGGCGGGCTCCAGCAGGATGCCCAGCAGGTAGAGGATTTCCTCGGCCGTGCCCACGCCGCCCGGAAACACCACGATGCCGTGCGACAGGCGCACGAAGGCTTCGAGGCGCTTTTCGATGTCCGGCATGATGACCAGCTGGTTGACGATGGGATTCGGCGGCTCCGCCGCGATGATTCCCGGCTCGGTGAGACCGATATAACGCCCGCCCGCGATGCGCTGCTTGGCATGGCCGATGGTGGCGCCCTTCATGGGACCCTTCATGGCCCCCGGGCCGCAACCCGTGCACACGTCGAGGCCGCGCAGTCCGAGCTCGTAGCCCACCTTCTTGGTGTACTGGTATTCCTCGGTGTTGATGGAGTGACCGCCCCAGCACACCACGAGATTGGGCTTGGATTTGAAGTCGAGGATCCGCGCATTGCGCAGGATGTGGAACACCGCGTTGGTGATGGCCGCCGGGTTGTTCAGGTCGAACCGGCCGCTTTCGATGATTTCGTTGCTGATGAAAATGACGTCGCGCAGCACCGCGAACACGTGTTCCTTGATGCCGCGGATCATCTCGCCGTCGACGAAGGCCTGGCCGGGCGCGTTCTTCATCTCGAGCTTGATACCCCAGGCCTGGCGCACCAGTTCCACTTCGAAGTCGCGGTAGCGGTCGAAGATTTCCTTGGCATTGTCGCTTTCGCTGCCGGAGTTCATGACGGCGAGCGCGCACTTGCGGAACAGCGGGTAGAGGCCGCCGGCGCGTGAGTCGAGCAGTTTTTCGATCTCGGCCTGGGAAAGGTTCTCCAGGCTGCCGCGCGGTCCGATGCGCGCATCCACGAAATCCGGAATGACGATGCTGGTTTCCAAGAAATCCCCTCTCCGGCTCACCTTGTATCCGGTGGCGCAGTGTACTCGACGGGGGCTTGGCTGGCCTTACGGGGCGGTTTAAGGCTGGATTTCGATGGGTACGTTGTCCGACGTCATCATCCAGACTTCGACCATGTCCGCATTGCTGACCGCGATGCAACCATCGGTCCAGTCCTGGGTGGCGTAGTAGTCAGGGGTATGACGCGGATCGTTCGGCAGACCATGGATCATGATCGAGCCGCCCGGCTGCCAGCCATTGCGGCGGGCGTTGCGGGTATCGGTATCGTTGGGATACGAGACCTGGATCGACAGGAAGAAATCGCTGCGCGTGTTGCGACGGGTGAGCTTGTAGCTGCCCTCGGGCGTGCGGAAGTCGCCGGCGCGCTCCTTGTGCCCGCCCGGGTTCAGTCCCAGCGAAATCTTGTACGCGCGCAGCACGTCGTTGCCACGCATGAGGTACATGCGGCGTTCGGACTTTCGTACCAGAACACGATCGGCGGTGGGAAGTTCCATGCCCACGGCCGCCATGGCGCGCGCATGATAAGGGAGCGCATCGCCGGAGGCGGTGCCCGCAAACAAACTCGCGAGCAACAGGGTGCTCAGCGTCAGGATTTTTGTGGCTAGTGACATTTGATTACAAAACAAGCACTTACCAACTGACAATCAGTATAGGGACTGGCGACTCGCCTGGTAACGGAGCGCGTCACAGCTTCAGGTGTTCCATGCCAATTATGACAAGACCGCGCGATTTCGGAACCGTACGCCCCGCACATTTCATGCTCGCTTTGTGTGCGCTGTTGTCGGCTTCCTGCGCCTCGGTGCCGAACGACGCCCCGGTGGTCGAACAACTGGATGAACAGACCGGGCTGACCGTCGCGCGGCTGGGACGCCCCATCGAGCTGTACCGCGAAAACTTTCGCGAAGATGCCACCGGCGATCGCTTCGCTTTCCTGGCTCCATTCGAAACCAACAACATGGGCAACCGCGTGCAGTACCTGCTGATCGGGTTGCCGGACAATCGCGACGCGGCGCCCGCGACGCCGGTGGTGCTGGTGAATGGCGCTCCCGTCGAACTCGACGCGCCCGCGCTCGCGCCGGACGTGGCGGGACTGCGCGAGTCGCCGTACAAGATCCCGATGCCCTGGGTGGAGACTTACTACTACCGCATCGACACCGAAATGCTCACGCTGCTCGGCGAGGCGCGCAACCTGCGCGTCGAAGTCATGGAAGATTCGCGCGGTGGACCGCGCCGGATCGAGTACACCGCGGACGTCAGCGGCGATCCACGGCTGAGCGAATTCGCTGATCGATGAGAATGGGGACATTCCTGATTTGCTGGGAAACGGGGACGGGGCTCAGCTGAAGAGGCGCGGGTCCGTCCCCTTTTGCTAGGAAATCAGGAATGTCCCCATTTACTAGCTACCGGCGAGAACCTCGATCTTTGGCATCACCACCTGGGTACCGGCACGCAGGTCGGACAGGTCGGTATCCGGGTTGTACTGGCGCAGCAGCCACACGGGCAGATTGCTGAACCGCTGGGTCATGGTCCACAGCGAATCACCACGCCGCACGATGTACACCTCCGTGCCGGCGATCCGGTGCTGCACGAAGAACTCACCCTGCAGCTTGGCGTGGTAATCGCGCCGCATCTGTTCGAAGGTCTCGCGCGAAACCCTGGAGTAGTCGAGCTGCAGCTTCTGGCCGAGCTGCACGGTCTGGCGCGGCTTGAGCTTGTTCACCACGCGCAGGCGCTGCGTGGGCAGTTGCAGCCAGTCGGCGTAGTGGCCCAGCGTCTCGGTGGCCTCGACGCGAATCGTGCCGTCGTCGCGCACCTGGTAATCGATGGAATCGGCGAGCGCCTGGGACACCGACACCGGGCCCAGCGCCGGGCTCAGTTCTTCGGCCTGGCTGGCGGACACTGGCTCGCGCGCGGTCTCCGCGGCCTGCACCACCGAGCTCGCGACATCCGGCGTGGTCGCCGCTTCCATGGCCACCACGGCCGCCGATCGCACGCGACCGCGGCGCGGCTCGCCCGTGCCGATGGGACGCGTGGTTTCCTCGCGCACCACCTCGACGGCGGCGACTTCGCGCTGCGCTTCGCCGCGCGCCGCATCGATGGCGGCAACCTTGGCTTCGGCCTGCTCGGTGGCGGCGGTGGTCGCGGCCACCACCGGCGCTTCGCCCGCGATGCGCAGGCGCTGGCCTTCGTACAACCGGTCCGGATCCTTGAGGGAATTCATGCGCAGCAATTGCGCCTCGGGAACACGAACCCGCGCCGCGATGACCTGCAGTGAATCACCCCGCCGCACCACGTAGAAGTCGTCGGCCGGAGCCGATGCCGCGGTCGCGTTTCCGGGTGACGCCGTGGAAGATGTGGCCGCAGCGACGGTCGCGGTCGATGCGGGCGCGCCGAGAACGCGCGGCAGCTGCTCCGGCAATCGCAGGTAGCGGCCGGCACGCAGCTGCGCGTTGGCCGACATGCCGTTCATCTGCCCCAGGCGGGCGGCCGTGAGCCCGTAACGCGCGGCAATGCCTTCGAGGCTCTCGCCCTTGCGGATGCGATGGCTGCGCGGCGTGACCTGCGCGGCATACAACTCGTTGGCCGGCACCCGCGTCATGAGCATGTCCGTGGTCCACTTCTCGGCGGTGTCGGCCGGCAATCGCAGGCGGTAACCGCGCGGCACCAGCCGCGAGCCGTCGTATATGGGCGGACGCCAGGCGGGATTGAGCGAACGCAGCTGTTCGCGGTCCAGGCCCAGCGTGCGTTCCAGCGTGCTGAGTCGCACGTAGGCCGGCATCGCGACTTCGTGGAACTTGATCTCCGGCCGGCGTTGCATCGCGCCGAAGAATTTCTCGGGGTTCTCGTCGATGGTCAGCGCGGCGAGGAAAGACGGGAAGAAATTGCGCGAGGCAAAGCCGAAGGTGCGGCTGTTGTAGGTGCGGTTGATCTTGACGAAGTCGTCCGTGCCGACCGTTTCCTTGGCGCGGCGCATGCCGGCAGCGCCATGGTTGTATGCCGTCAGCGCCAGTGGCCAGCTGCCGAGCACGCGGTAGTTATAGGCCAGCAGCTGCGCGGCGGCTTCCGTCGAGCGATAGGGATCGAGGCGCTCGTCCACGGCATCGTCGACGCGCATGTATCGCTTGCCGGTGGAGCGCATGAACTGCCACATGCCCGCCGCACCCACCTTCGAGTACGCCGCGGCGTTGAACGAAGACTCGACATGCGGCAGCACGGCGAGCTCCGGGGGCAGGCCCTGGTTGGCGAAGGTCTCGGCGATATGGGTTTCCCACTGCGACGAGCGGATCAGCCCCTCCTTGAATCGATCGGCCTGGCCGAGCTGGAAGCGGATGCGCTGCGTGGCTTCACGCAGCAGTACGGCGCTGGGATTCGGACCCCACAACTCGAGCAGCTTCTTGTCCTCGGCCGACAGCGCCTCGCGCGCCTCTGCCGTGGGCAGCGCCGCGATGATGCGGCGCAGGGCCGCGATGTGGCGGTCACGGCGTTCATCGACCTGGCGCTGCCGTTCGCGCGACGAGGTGTTCGCGCCAAACTTCAGCGTGTCGTAGACCACGCCGAGATTGCGCTCGTCGTGCAGAAAACCTTCGTTGGTGGTGACCTCGGTATAGACGCGAATCCAGAAGTTCACGTCCTCCTGGATACCGGCCGGGCGTGGAATCGAGTCGGCATGCGCGGTCAGCGCCGTCGCGAGCAGCAAAGCGATGCCGAGCGCGAAGTTGCGCACGCTGGAAACCGGGTTTTTGGCTGTCGGGGTCATTTACAGTGGGGCGCGCGGAGACAACTTGTTGAACGCAAAGCGATTCCTCCGAAATGACCCCGACTTATGTCGTGCGCCATCCCGGGCCTCGTGTCGAGGATGTTGACAGCAGGGCCTGCGCCGACGCGTGACATATTGCCCAAAGTGGGACTTTTCTTTGGCCGGGGCCTCAGCCGGGCAGTTGGACCGCGCAAATCGTGTGGGATTCCTCTGGCACAGCACTTGCTCCTTCCTGCAGCAAGCGGCGCGACGAAGACCGCATCGGACAACAAGAAGAAGAGCGAAAACACTCCTCCACAAACAAGCAAGCAAGCGACCAATAGCCCCGCGAAAGCGGGGCTTCTTTTTTATGGCGCCATCCTGCCTGGCCCATTGCAACCCCCACGGTCCCGGCGTCGTCTCAAGAACACACGCACACGCTGGGGACCGTCATGAAACTCGCCTTCTGCCTCGCCGCCTCCGCCCTCGTCATCTTCGCCTGGGCCGCCAGCCCCGAAGACTCGCTCGCCGCCGACGGCCGCAGCCTGTCGAAGGTCAATGGCTCGATCCGCGCCGAGGCCGGGCAGGCTTACGACAGCCTGAGCACCGTGAACGGCGACGTGCGCGTGAGCAGCGGCGCCACCGCCGACGAGGCCAAGACCGTCAATGGCGACGTGACGCTCGAGAACGATGCGCGCATCGGGCGCGTGAGCACGGTGAACGGATCGCTGCGCATCGGAGAAGGCGCCGCGGTGGGCCGTGAGGCCTCTACGGTCAACGGCAGCGTGAAACTGGACCGCAGGTCGCGCGTCGATGGCGACATCTCCACGGTCTCGGGCGAAATCGAACTGCGGGGCGCCGAAGTGGCGGGCACGCTGAGCTCGGTCAACGGCGACATCGATCTGACCGAGGGCTCACACGTGCGCGGCGGCATCATCATCCGCAAGAACCGCTCCAGCTGGGGCTGGGACCACGACGACCTGCCCCGCATCTCGGTCTGCTCCACCTGCGTGGTCGAAGGTGAACTGCGTTTCGAACGACCGGTGGAACTGCGCGTCGAGCAGGGTGGAAAGATCGGCACGGTGGTCGGCGATTCGGTCAAGCGCCTTTGAGATCGATGGCGTAGAGGCGCACCTCGGGTTCACCGGGATACATCGGATAGTGCCGCTCGAAGCGCAGCCCGAGTTTCTCCAGCACGCGGATCGATGCCTGGTTGTGCTCGGACACCACGCCGATCACCCGGCGCAGCGCGAACTTGCGCCCGGCGTGGCGCAGCACGGCTTCCGCCGCTTCGTACGCCAGTCCCTGGCCCCAGAATTCCGGTAGATAGGCGTAGCCAACGTCGACGTCCGGCAGGATGTCCCGGCGCAGCAGTCCGCACATGCCCACCGCCGCGCCTCCCTGCCGCAGCGATGCATGCCACAAGCCGAAGCCGTACTGGTCGTACATGGCGAGCGGCCCCTCGGTGAGATAGCGCCGGGCGTCCTCGAGGGATCGCACCTTCTTGTCGCCGATGTTCGCGATGAACGACGGCTCGTTGACCAGTCTCAGGACGAACGGGGCGTCATCGAGCGTGAAGCGTCGCAGCGTGAGCCGCGGGGATTCGAGTTCAGGAAGGATCGCCAAAGCGCGATTTCTCGAACGTGGGCAATCCATCGCCAAACCTGACCCAGCCGATGTCGTGACTCAGCCAGGAGTGATGCGTGGGCGGAAACGCCCAGGGCGCATCGAGACTGCAGGTGGTGACGTCGACGAAATCAGCCGTGTCCAGGTGCTCGTAAACCAGGTGCGATCCGCAGCTGCCACAGAATCGCCGCCGTACCTTGGGGGACGACTCGTATTCCAGGGGCGTGCCGCGGGTGAAGCGGAATTCCGCCTTCGCGAAGGTGACCCAGGCCACCACCGGCGACGCGGCCGCCCGACGGCAGGACTGGCAATGACAGACCATGCTGTTGGCGGGATTCGCAGTCGCGGAATACCTCACGGCGCCGCACATGCAGCCACCCTGGATATCTTGTGTCAGGTTCCTCTCCCCCATCGGCGCGCAATCTTAAGGCGAACTCTGATTTCTTGTTTTTGATATTGATGGACGCCGCCCCATCAGGGCGACTTTGAATTCGCGCGTTAGTGCCAAAAAAAGAGCCCCGCTGACGCGGGGCTCTACGTGCGCGGAAACGGGGGTCTTTGTTCCGCAGCTTTGGTCGTGAATCCCGGTAGGGTTCCGGTCTCCACAAATACCTTGTGTCATGAGGGCGGCATTTCTCCCACCCTTAGGGCACTTTTATTGCAGGGGACGACCGGTATCAGACCGGTACTACGGTCTCAGGCGCCGGATCCGGGCGCGGTTGGACGCAGGGAGGACGCGGCAAACCGGTCCCAGAGCTTCTCGACGTCGCGCCGACGATTGTCGCCGGCAACGATGGTGGCACGGGCCTCCTGTTCGCTGATCCGACCCAGGCGGCACAACACGACCAGCGATCCCGCCACGCGACCGAACCTCAAGGACCGACCCAGCGCGTTTTCCATCTGCAGCTCCGCGGCCAGGGCCTGGCTTTCCAGCGCGTACTGCACCCGCTCGGGCAATTCCCAGCTCACGGCAATCCGCCCGGCGGTCGGGGCCACCCAGGTCTCGAGCAGGCGCGCGATGCTACCCGGGGTGGGGCTGAGCTCGGGATGCGCGGCGAACTGGTCACGCACGATGCGAAACACAACAATGGCCGCGAGTCCGTACAGCAGCCCGATGAGCTGCGAAATGAAGGGTTCGGCGCGCTCGACCTGCACGGTGTGCATCTCCGCGGCCGAAGCGGCATATAAAGTGTGTTCCCAGACCAGCTCCGGAAAGCGGCCATAGACGCCGCTGCTGCTGCTCATCACCGGTTGCAGCAGGGCCGTGGCGATGATGGCGCGGACGCCCTGCACTCCCACCAGCGTCACGGCGCGGTCGATGCTTTCGATGGGCATGCTGCTCACGCGATATATCGGGCTGTTCGCGATGCGCAGCAGGTTGCCGGTGAGCGCCGGATCCTGCGCGATGATGCGCGAGATCTCGACCATGGCGGCCTGCGGATCGTTGATGGTGGACAGCAGCTTCGGCAGCAGCGACGGCCGACGCGGGATGTATTCGGGGCGCGCCTCGATGCGTTCGAGGATCTGCTGCACGGCCTTGAACACCGGTCCGTGCTCGACATCGGGAGGCAGGCTCAGGGCGTCGCGCGGCGTGTCGTTCAGCGCGTAGGCGACGAAACGACGCAGGGCTTCGTCGTATTGCAGGTTCGCCAGCTCACCCGTGGCCCGGGTGCCGGTCAAAGTGCGGTTCGAACCCGTGGTCGAGGCAATGGGGTCCGGCGCCTCGGGCTTCGTGCGACGAGTGGCACGAATCCAAAGGACGACAACCACGAGCGCGGCGATGGCTCCGCCGACCAGTAATGCAAGCGACGCATTCATTGGGCTGGGAGGCTACCCGTTTGCAGGGGGCCGCCGCCACCCGCGGACTCTCACGATGGGAACCAGAACGATTTTTTCCCGGTCTTGCGTATAGGTTTTTGCGTTGGCACCGGGTCGGACCAGCCGATACGATCGCCCGCGTCCCACCCACCGAATGCGAGGAAGAAACGCATGAGCGCCATCCGGCTGCGTGTAAACGGCAAGGACTTGTCCGCGGAAAATGTCGCTCCCGATACGCCGCTGCTGTGGGTATTGCGCGATTCGCTCGGACTCGTCGGTACCAAGTTCGGTTGTGGCATGGCGCTGTGCGGCGCCTGCACGGTGCTCGCCGACGGCGCCCCGATCCGTGCCTGCTCCACGCCGGTGTCGGCCGTGAGCGGCCAGGCGATCACCACCATCGAAGGCCTCGCGGGCAAAGACAAGCTGCATCCGCTGCAGCAGGCATGGATCGACCACGACGTGCCCCAGTGTGGTTATTGCCAGGCCGGCCAGCTCATGTCGGCCGCCGCGCTGCTCGAACGCACGCCGAAACCCACCGACGCGGACATCGACACCGCGATGGCCGGCAACCTCTGCCGCTGCGGCACATACCAGCGGATTCGCGCGGCCATCCACACCGCCGCGGCGAAACTCGCGCAGGGCAAGGCCTGATGAACGCGCTCGTGCAACCGGCCTCGCAGGCCGATGAAAATCTGCGCGACCTCATGCGCGACATCGAAGGAGACGCGGGCGGCGTCACTTTGCGTGCGGTGAAACTCGATCGCCGCAGTTTCCTCAAGCTCACCGGCATGGCCGGTGGCGGCCTGGCGCTCGGCTTCGTCGTGGGTACGGATGCGCGCGCGGCCGGAACCACGGCGACCGAATTCGCGCCCAACGCCTTCCTGAGAATTTCCAGGAATGGCTCCATCCTCATCTACAGCAAGGGTCCGGAGATCGGCCAGGGCATCAAGACCGCCTTCCCGTTGATCATTGCCGAGGAACTGGACGCGAAATGGTCCGACGTCGTCGTCGAACAGGCGCCGGTGAATCCCGCGGTGTACGGACGACAGAGCGCCGGCGGCTCGCGCTCCATCCCGGACAGCTGGGACCAGCTGCGCCGCGCCGGCGCCGTGGCCCGCAGCATGCTGGTCGCCGCGGCGGCCGCGCAGTGGAAGGTGCCGGTCGAGGAATGCTCCACGCGCGACAGCGCGGTGTGGCATGGAGAGAAGTCACTGAAGTACGGGGCGCTGGTCACCAGTGCCGCCGCACTGCCCGTGCCCGATGCCACCACGGTGAGACTCAAGGAGCGCAGCGAATACCGGTTGTTAGGCAAGTCGTACACCGGCGTCGACAACCACCGGGTGGTCACCGGCGCGCCGCTGTTCGGCATCGACCAGACCCTGCCAGGCATGAAGATCGCGGTCTTCGAACGTTGCCCCGCCACCGGCGGCAAGGTTCGCAGCGCCAATCTCGACGAAGTGAAGCGGCTGCCGGGCGTACGCGATGCCTTCGTCGTCGAAGGCAATGGCAAGACCACGGAGGTGATGCCGGGCGTGGCCATCGTGGCCGACACCACCTGGACCGCGTTCGAAGCGCGCAAGAAGCTCAAGGTGGAATGGGACGAGTCGACCGCATCGAAGGACAGCTGGTCGGAGCTGGTGAAACGCGCCACGGAGCTGGGCAAGCAGCCCACCGGCACGCAGACGCTGGCGAACATCGGGTCCGTGGACGAGGCACTCAAGGGAGCGGCGAAAACCGTGGCCGGTTTCTACACCTATCCCTTCGTATCGCATGCGCCGCTCGAGCCGCAGAACTGCACGGCGTGGGCGCATGACGGCATCGTCGAGTTCTGGGCGCCGTCGCAGACCGCGGATCGCGCCCTCGAAACCGTGGCCGCCGCGCTGGGCCTGCCCGTGGCGCAGATCAAGATTCACCAGACACGCGTGGGTGGCGGATTCGGCCGCCGCCTCATGAACGACTACGTCTGCGAGGCCGGCGCCATCGCCCGGCGATACAACGCGCCGGTCAAGCTGGTGTGGACGCGCGAGCAGGACATGTCGCAGGACTTCTTCCGTCCTGGCGGCTTCCATTCGCTGACGGGCGGCGTCGATGCCACGGGCAAACTCGTGGCCTGGCGCAATCACTTCATCACGTTCACGCACGATGGCAAGGCGCCGTCCAGCGGCTCCAACTGGTCGGAACAGGAGCTGCCGGGCCAGAGCGTGGCTAACTACCAGCTCTCGCAGACGCTGCTGCCCATCCAGACGCCGACCGGGCCGTGGCGCGCGCCACGCTCCTGTTCCGTGGCCTGGGTCATCCAGAGCTTCCTGCACGAGCTGTCCGCGGCCGCGGGGCGTGACCACCGCGACTTCCTGCTGGAGCTCATGGGTGAGCCGCGCCTGCTGCAAGGCGGGCTCAACACCGGGCGCGCCGCGGATGTCATCCGGCTCGTCACCGAGAAAGCCGGCTGGGGCCGGAAACTGCCCGAAGGTCACGGCCTCGGGCTGGCCTTCCACTACAGCCATGCCGGGCATTTTGCGGAAGTGGCCGAAGTCAGCGTGGACCGGAACCGGAAAGTCCGCCTGCATCGCATGGTGGTGGCGGGCGACATCGGGCCCATCGTCAACCTGAGCGGCGCGAAGAACCAGTGCGAAGGCGGCGTGGTCGACGGCTTCAGCACCATGCTGGGCCTCGAGATCAGCATGGAAAACGGCCGCATCGAGCAGTCCAACTTCCACCAGTACCCCATCCTGCGCCTGGCCAATCATCCGCAGGTGGAAGTCCACTTCATCGAAAGCAACAACCCGCCCACCGGCGTGGGCGAGCCGGCATTGCCGCCGGTGGCGCCCGCCATCTGCAACGCGATCCACGCCGCCATCGGGCATCGCGTGCGGACGTTGCCGCTGACGAAGGAAGGTTTCTCGATCTGAGCCCCCGCGGTCCGGCGGGCTAGCTACCCGCCGGACTGCGCATCTTCCAGTGCCTTCCGGGCCGCCTTGATCTCGGGGGCCAGCGTGGCACGCGCCTCCTCGATTTCCGCGCGCATCCGCTCGAGCAGCGCGGGCCCCTCGCGCAGGGCCTGCACCAGTTCCTGCTGGCGACCCGCAAGGTGGCGCTCCACTTCCTCGGTCAGGTCCGCGTCGAGTGGCGCGATGCGCCTGACGCGAAACTTCCGGTTGAGGCCATCGGTCCAGTTCGAGATCCAGTTCTGGCCGGGTGACGGAACGATCTGCAACACGCGGGCATACTCGCGCACCACGTCGGCGGCGGTTTCGATGCCCTGGGACGCCAGCGCCGCCAGGTCTTCGGGGCGCAGGTCGAGACCCGCCTCCGCGAGGCGATAGCCCGCAAGATACTGCTCGCGCGCTCGTTTCTCGAAACCGGTACGCGCGGCGCGCAACTCCTTGCGCCGCTGGTTTTCCCAATCGTCGAGTTGCATGCGCGCGCTGGCCAGCCGGGTCATCACTTGCTTGAACGGCTCCGCCGAGCACTCCGCCTTCCAACGTTCGAGCAAGGTGCGCAGTTTCGCCTGTGCCTGCACGATCCGGGGATCCGGCACCTTCAGGAGGCGGCGCCCGCGCAGGTAGTGCGACCCGGCGATGAAACCTGCCATGCCCGCGACCACCATGAACGCCAACCCCACGATGCCACCCCAGGCATGCATGCTCCACAGCGTGCCGATCACCACGCCGGCCAGTATTCCGCCGGTCACTCGTGTCTCTTCCTCGGGCGTGAGCGGCGAATGCATCTCCTGCACCGGCAATGGCGTCCCGGGAAGATCCTGGACCTTCGCCGGACGACGCACCTTCTGCACGGCGGACCAGAGAGCCTCGACCGTTTCCCGGGCCAGTTTCGCCGGTGTCAGCGAACCGAACAGGCGGATTCCCGATTGTTCGAGTGCGCACCAGCAACACGGCCCCGGCAGATGAAAGTGCGCGCTCGATCGGCCGCAGGGTCCGAGCTCGCGCTCCAGCGCCGACAATGCATCGACCCATTCCGCCGCCGAAGGTCGCCGGACTTCGGGACCTTCGGCGAAAGCACGCTCGAACAGCTCGGCGATCACGGGCCCAAACGCGCCGAGCGGCAGCGATGCCGGCGGCGCCGTCATGCCGCGCGCGGCCGCATTCCTGCCGTAGGCGAAGCGCGACTCCGCAATGGCGCGCTCGATGGGCATCTCTCCCTGCGCGTAGCGACCCGCATAGGGGTGACGACCCTGGAACAACAGGTGGAACACCAGCACGGCCAGGCCGAAGTTGTCGTGCTGCTGGGATCGACGCAGGCCGCGAAAGCCTTTGCCCTGCAGCTCCGGCGCGGTGAACAGCGGCACACCCACGTCGCAGGTGAAGACGCGGCCGGCGGCATCGCGCACCTGGAACGAATCGCAGTCGATGAGAACGACGGTCGCATCCTGGCCGATGAGCGCATTGCCGTGATTCACGTCGCCGATGACATGCCCCGCTTCATGCAGCGTCGCGAAGCTGCGCGCCAGGTTTGCGGCGGCGCGAACCAGGAAGCGCGCGTCGGAGTGCGCGAATACGCGCCGGCGGCTCTTCGGGCTGTAGAGCTGGTGCGCATCCTCGCGCGCCGACACGAGCGGCATGAGGAATCCTCGCACCCGACGCGCGTGGTCTTCGAGCAGTTCGATGGGCCAGGCCGCCATGCGTTGCAGCGCCGGCGTGGACCGCCGCGTCATGGCGCGCAGCTTGTCGACCTTGGTCGGTACCGGAGCGGCGGCATACACCTTGGCCACCAGCTGCGTGCCGGTCACTTCGTAGACGGTACCTTCGCCACCGCGGCCAAGCTCGCGTCCGAGACGGATCTGCGAGCCGTCCGAGGCGCGCCGCAGGATCACGATCAGCCGCGCTCGCGGCGGGTCGCGATCACCAGCGAGGCATCGTCGTCGGTGCGCTGGCGCACCGGCGGAGACGACAACAGCGTCGCGAGACCCTGGGAGAGCCGCGCGGATTCGCCGTCACCGGGCTCCGCATGCAGCGGTGCGAGCACCGACCGGAAGAATGGATCGTGCGCCTTGCGGCTCGCGAAATGCACGGCCAGCTGCTCGAGTCCATCCGACATGAGCGCCACGTCGAGCACGTCGTCGGACAGCACCTGGACTTCCGCGCGCGCCAGCGACTGCTCATCACTCAGGAAAAACGTGGTGTTCGCGTACTCGCCCTTCTGCGGCCAGATCACCCAGCGCCAGCTCAGCGGTTGGTCCGCGACCACGATGACGCCATCGCCGATCTGCAGCGCCGCACCGCCCATGGGCGCGACGATCACGGCCAGCAGCGTGCAGGCGAGATCGCGAGGCTGGAGCTGGCGATCGGCCGCGGCCTCGATCAGACGCTGGCGTGCCAGTGTCGCGCCCTCGCGCAGCACCTCGGTGAAGTCGCGACGGCCGGCGCGCGCCGCGAGTTGCGCGATGCTGCTCACGGTGGACACGGCGATCTCGGCACCGATGTGCGCGTGTTCGGCTGTACCGGCCCCGTCCGCCACCACCGCGATCAGCGTGCTGTGCGCATCGACGGTGACGCAGGCAAAACGATCCTGGCAGGGCTTGGCCAGTTTCTCGTGGGCACTACCGGTGGCCTGCCCGGCCGCGTAACGCCAGAGCACTATTCCGCCGCCGCCCAGCCGTCGGGAGCCGTGGGGTTCTCGAGCGCCGGGGCGTCACCCACCTGCGAGCGCGACACGCTGCTCAGCGAGTCGGACAGCCACACGAACAGTTTGTCGAAGGCCATGCCCTTGAGTCGCAACGGCTTGCGTACCGAGATCTTCGCGAGTTTGCCGATGTCGGCGTTCTCGACGCCGACCGCGTAGAACATGAAGGACTTCTTCTCTTCACCCTGCTTGATGAGTCGCGCCGCCGCGCTGACGTCATCGGTGGGTTCGCCGTCGGAGATCATGAAAATCCACGGCCGGTAGTAACCGATGCCATTGGCGCGATACGCCTTCTTGCGCTCCGAGATCATCTTGAGCGCGCGCTGGATGGCTTCGCCCATGGGCGTCTGGCCCTCGGCATCCAGCGTCGGCGCGATCAGCGTGTCGGCCGTGATGAAAGGCTGCACCACCTTCACCGGCCCGAAACTCACGATGGCCACTTCGACGCGCTTCGCCGCCATGGAATCGCCGCGCAGCTGGCGCGCGAATTCGCCGAGCCCGGCATTGAGCTGCGCGATCTTGGCACCGCGCATCGAGCCGGAACTGTCGAGCAGCAGCAGGCAGGCGCAACGCGGCTCGGGATTTTCGGCGAACTCGAGGTTGGCGAAGGGCACTTGATCGAACGTGGTCATCGGCCGTTCATCTCCGGCAGCTTGGGGCAACGCGGAAGATTATCCGGAAGATAGAACCTGAACACGATGGGAAAGACGGCCTTGTTGTTGGCTTCGTCGCTCTCGCGGACGTGGTTGCCCGAGTCGATGGACAGCCGCACGTCGAGGCCTTCGTTTTCCGTATCGAATGGATTGATGGCGCGATCGAGGCCCACGAGGCCCGAGGTTCCCGGGGGTGGCACCCGCCCCCACGAGACACCACCTCCGCCGCCGCCGACCCGCAGGCTGCTATAGGTGATGGAGTAGTTCCGGTTCGAGCCGGACTGGCCGCGATTCGCTATCTCGGCTTGCACCATGGAGTCGCCGCGCCGGCAAAGACCCGTAATCACGAGATCCGGCGCCGGGTCTTGCGGACCTGAATCACGCGGCGGATTTTCCGCGAGATCCGACGACGGCACAGGCCGCGCGGAAGTGTTGGCGGGACTCTCCACCTCGAATTGCGACGACTGCGCGGGCCGCCTCGCACTGCCTGCGGGTCTGCTTGCCGTTGGGTGCGATTGCTCGCTCCAGACCACGCCCACCGGCACCAGCCAGAACCCGAACATGAAGAGCGCCGAAGTCACGACCACCGACGACGATTCCGCTTCGAAGGCGGCGCGCATGTCCGCCGATCGGGCGAAGTCCGCTTTCGAGGCAGGCGAGCGGAAATACTGCAGTCCCCAGAAGCCCAGCAGCCCGAGCGCGCCGGCAAATCCCCAGCTCATGTATTCGACGCGCGCGGGGTTCGCGAACTCGCCCACCGAGATCGGCACCCTGACGATCAGCGGCAGCGCGAAGGCGCTGATCACCATGAGAAAACAGGTGCCCAGGGCGGCCCAGCGCGCCAGGCCCCAGTACCGCCAGATTCCGATTCCCAGCGTGATGCTGGGCAGACCCAGCATCAGCGCCACGGTGAGCGTGAGCACACTGGTCGACGCGTAGACGGCGAGCAGGCCGGCCGCCACGAAAAACGCGGCCAGCCCGCGGCGCACGGATTCCGCCTTGCGCGCCGGCTGCATGAGCAACTTCATGCCAGTTCCTTTTCGGCTTCCGCGAGCGTGGCGCGGGCCTGGTCGAGATCGCGGCGCGTCGACTCGCGCCGCATCTGCAGTTCCTCGGCCAGCATGCGCAGCTCCTTCTCGCCCTGGTCCAGCGTGGCCAGGAACTGCTCCTGTTGCGCGTGGACCAGCTGGTCCACTTCTCGTACATCTTCGGGCTCCAGGCCGCGCGCCGGGTCGAAGCTGAACTTGCGCACCTGGTCGCTCGCCCAGGACTGGAGTTCGCGGGTCGCCCAGATATCCACCAGTCGCGGCAGTTCGGTCGTCCTCCTCAACACATCGTCGGCCGAATCGATGCCATGCGAGGCCAGCATGGCAATGTCCGAATCCGAGAGCCTCGGCAGCGTCACCTTGTTGATACGGAACAGCGACAGGAAACGATCGCGCTGCACCTCGGCGGCTTTCTCGGCCAGCACCTTGATGCTGTCCGCGCGCAAACGCGGCAGATCGATCAGCCGCTGCTTCACTTCCTCCAGCTTCTCGAGCGTCGCCTCGAAGCGACCGTCGTCCGAGAGCGAATTCCAGTGGTTCACCAGTGCCGCAACGTGCTCGCGCGCGCGCAGCACGGCGGCCTCGACGGCAACCCGATTGCCATGCCGTGGCCGCTTCCGGAATGGCCAGAAGCAGGCGATCGCGGAGCCGAAGTAGAACAGCGACGACCACGGCGTCCCGCCCGGCTTCACGCCCAGCGCCACCAGGCCGAAAATCACCAGCGACAGGCCCAGGTAGACGCGCGCCCTCGAGCCCAGCCAGTCCGGCGCCATGAAGTAATGCGCGCCCGGCTTGGGTTGCTCCAGTGGCGGCTGCGCCTGGGGACGCGGGATGGCGACGATGTTGTCCCACATTCTCGCGATGCGCATGGCGCTGACCGTCACCGCATCGACGAGCTGGCGACCGAACACCTGCATGCCGGTGCGCTTCTCGTGCGCGCACCAGCAACAGTCGGGGGCGCGCCGCGGACGCACGTGGGCCACCGAGAAATCGCAGGACGCGAGCTCGGTCTCGAGCTCCTGCAGGGCCTCTATCCAGGCTCCGGGCGACGGACGTGGCGTGTCGCACGGCGCTGCGAACGCCGCCTCGAACAGCCGCGCGACTTTTTCTCCAAACGCGTCCAGCGGCAACGTTCCCGGGGGCGCGGTCATGCCCTGCGCCGCCGCGTTCGCGCCGTACACGAAGCGCGATTCGGCGATGGCGCGTTCGATGGGCATATCGCCATGGTCGAAGCGGCCTGCGAATGGATGTCTTCCCAGGTAGAGCAGGTGAAACAGCAGCACCGCGAGACCGAAGGAGTCGTGATTCGAGGTGCGCGCCAGTCCGCGGAAGGCACGGCCCGCGAGTTCGGGCGGCGTGAACAGCGGCACGCCCACGTCGCAGGTGAAGGTGCGTCCCGTGTTGCGGACCTGGAATGAATCGCAGTCGATGAGCACCACCGTGCCGTCACGACCCACGAGCGCATTGCCGTGATTCACGTCGCCGATGACATTGCCCTGCGCATGCACCTGGGCGAAGGCCCGCGCGAGATTGGTGGCCACGCGCACCAGGAAACGGAAGTCCGCGTTCGGGAAGGCTCGACGGCGGCTCTTCGGGCTGTAGAGCTCGTGCAGGTCTTCGCGCGCGTCGATGCGCGCCATGAGGAATCCGCGCAACGCGCCGGATTCATCGCTGAGCACGTCCAGCGGCCAGGCGGCGGCGCGCAACAACGCGGGACTCGCGTGTTTCGACATGGCGCGCAGCTTGTCGGCCTTGGCGGGCGATGGCAGCTTGAAGTAGATCTTGGCGACCATCCCGGGCGCGCCGATCACCGGGAATACCGCACCCTCGCCGCCGCGCCCGAGTTCCTTGCCGAGCTTGACCGGCGTCTTGTTGACGCCGCGAAACAGATTCATGGACTCAAGGATTCGAGGACGTGCTTACCCGCTTGCTGCCGGGTGGACAGTATCCCTGCGTGAAGATGGTTCCGCCCGAGGCATCGATGCATTTGAGGATGGTGGTGCCGGAGGACTCTTCGGATTCTTCCGTGGACTCGCCGGACGACTGGCCACCCGACTGCGAATCCGGCACCGGGGATTCCGCAATGGCATAGCTGCTGCCCGCCTCCGCGATTTCAGGTTCGGCCGGCTCCAGCGCGGCAGCCGCGTTGGCAGTCTCGAGTTCGGCCTGCTCGCGCAGCATGGCCTCGGCGCGCTCGCGTCGCGCGGCATAGGCCTCGGCTTCAATACGGGCCGCGGCTTCTTCCTCGGTCTCGGCCACGGCTTCGACCTGCGCGCCGTCCGACTCGTTGCTCATCATCGCGGACATGACCTGGCCGCCACCCGAGCCCAGCATGTTGACGATGAAAATTCCGATCCACGCCGCACAGGAGGCAAGCACGGTCTGTGTGGATCCGTGGGGCACGCCGAATTCTTCGCAGCCCTCTTCAGAGCAGAGGTACCAGAAGAGCTTGTAGTGGATGACGATGCTGACCACCCAGATCACGAGGCCAATCAGCAGGAGTCCGCCCAGGAACGAGAAGATGCCGTTGCCCAGCATGGCGGAGAGATAGGCGGCTGCCGGTGCGACGAGCAACAGGGTGCCGATCGTCAGCAGCAGGAACAGGGAGCCGAGCACCCAGCCCAGCAGGCTCGAGCCCAGCGCCAGCCAGCGTGCCCAGGAGAGGCGCTTCAGCAGGCCCACGCCCACGGCGCCCAGCAGTGCGGCCAGTGCCAGGGTGACCAGGCCCTCGATGCCGTTGAATCCCCAGGGACTCAGCAACAGCGAACCCAGCGTCAGCGCGGCGTTGACGATGTAGAGCCATGCGGCAATTGTGACGATCACGTGCCCTCCCGCTCGAGATCAAGGCCGATGTTACGCCCTGCCCCGCCACCCCGACCCGCGGGCGTCCGGAAAAGTGTGAGCTGCGTCAGCCCGGCTGGGCCGCGGGCACGGCCGGTTCCGCCGGTTCGGTGATCTCTGCCGCGGGGCTTTCGCCCGTGACAGCCGCCTCGGCGTCGGCCACCGGGGCCGCCGGGATGTCGATGCGTTGCGCGTCTTCCTCTGCCTTCTGCGTCATAACCACGATGCTGATGCGGCGGTTCACCGGACTGCGGGGATTCTGCTTGTCGAACAGCACCGAGGAGGAAAGCCCCGCGACCCTAGAAATCTGGTTGGTGTCGTAGCCCGCGCCCTCGAGCGCGCGGCGCGCCGCGTTGGCGCGGTCAGTAGACAGGTCCCAATTGGTGTAGCCGCTGATGCCGGCGTACGGCGTGGTGTCCGTGTGTCCGGTGATGCTGATGCGCTTCGGCACCGTCTTCAGGTAGTGCGCCACCTCCCGCAGGATGGCCACGGTATAGGGCTTGAGGCGCGAGCTGCCGAGGTCGAACATCGGACGGTTCTGCGCGTCGACGATCTGGATGCGCAGGCCCTCCGGCGTGATGTCCAGCAGAAGCTGATCCTTGAACGGCTGCAGCGCCTGGCTCTTGTTGATGGCTTCCTTGAGATCCTGCATCAGCGCGTCGAGCTGCTTCTGTTCCAGCTCCTTGGCCAGGGCCTTGGCCTCCGCTTCCCGCTCTTCTTCGCTCTTGAGATCGATGGGCTTGGCGGGCTCCGTCATGACGGTGGCGCCGATCTTGTCGGTCTTCTGCAGCGATGACTTGGGTGCGTCGAGTCCGCCGCCGAGATTGATGGGCGAGGTGCTGGCGCCACCCGGACCCATCTGCCCGGGCGCGGGCCGCACGCTCTTGCCCGGCTCCATGCTGGGGTTCTTGAAGTAGTCGAATATCGCCGCGCGCTGTTCCTTGGACACCGCGGTCACGAGCCACATCACGAGGAAGAACGCCATCATCGCGGTGACGAAGTCGGCGTACGCCACCTTCCACGCGCCGCCATGATGTCCGCCGGCGACTTTCTTGATGCGCTTGATGTAGATAGGCCGTGGCGCCGCCTCGCCGCCCGCCCCGGATTTTGCGTTCGCCGCCACGAGTCAGTTCTCAGGCGCCTTTCGGACGGCCCTTGAGCTCGTTCTCGAGATCCGCGAAGGTCGGGCGGATGTCGCTGAACAGCAGCTTGCGCGCGAATTCCACCGCCACCGAGGGCGCGTAGCCACGCACGCTGGCCACCAGCGCCATCTTCACCACTTCGAAGGCCTTGCTCTCCTCGTTGGCCTTGGCTTCCATGGCCGAGGCGATGGGCCCCACGAATCCGTAGGCGACGAGAATGCCGAGGAAGGTGCCCACCAGTGCGGCGCCCACCTTGTGGCCGATCGTGGCCGTGTCCGCGCCTTCGAGCGCGCCCATGGTGTTCACGATGCCGAGCACCGCGGCCACGATGCCGAAGCCCGGCAGCGCATCGGCCACCTTCTGCACGGCATGCGCGGGTTCGTGCGCTTCCTTGTGATGCGTCTCGAGCTCGTACTCGAGCAGGCTCTCGAGCTCGTGCGGATCGAGATTGCCACCGACCATGAGGCGCAGGCAGTCGGTGATGAAGACGATCATGTGATGGTCTTCGAGGATCTTCGGATACTGCTGGAACAGCTTGCTCTCTTCGGGCTTCTCGAGATCCGCTTCGATGGCGAGCAGGCCTTCCTTGCGCACCTTCATGAGGATTTCGTAGATGAGCTTGAGCAGCGTGACGTATTCGTCGCGGTGATAGCGCGAGCCCTTGTGGATGGTGAGGGCCTGGGTGAAGGCCGCCTTCGAGACCTTCGGCGAATTGCTGGTCATGAAGGCGCCGAGCGCGGCGCCCACGATGATCACGATTTCGCTGGGATGCCACAGCGCCGCGATGTGCCCGCCCGACCAGAGAAAGCCGCCGAGCACGCAGACCAGGACCACGACAGAGCCGATGATTTGAATCATGTTGACCGACCGACCCGGGAAACCAACCTGTAGTGGCGGGTCCTCTCACGGGCCCGCCTGTTTTACGTATCGGCCGGACTCGGTCCAGATGAACGGCGACTGCGGAAAACTTTTCGTTGCCGCAGTGCGGAATCATCTTCGAGACTAGTGTTTTGGCCGGAGCGGCAAGGAATTGCCGCCCTTCGCTGGTGCAGCGGGGTCGGTCTAGTCGCGCATTTTCTGCGCAAGTTTGTCGATCACCTCACCAACATCTTCGGATGGCACCTGAAATTGCTGGGCGAGGCTGTCCACGTGCCGACCGATGTCGCCGAGTGAGACGTTTTCATGTTCATCATCCAGCAGATCCAGAACACGGCGTCGCACGGCCTGTTCAAACGGTGGCCGGTCCGGATCCGGATTCTTGAGCGCCGTCGTTAGGTTTCGCTTCCAGCTGGCGGAAGGGTCACTCGCAAGCTGGGGCATGGCTTCGAGGATGCTCTTGGCAGCTTCCACGATTTCACCCGACTTCCTGCCGGGTCCCAGCAGCGACGGTTTGCGAGCCCTTCTTCCCGCAGCCAGGTCCGCCAGATGTTTCGGTGCATAGAGACAACTCCACATGCTGCCGCCTACGCGGTACTGGCGTTGCCAGTCGCCTCGAGCATCGAAATCACCGGGTTTGATTCCATTGGCAATCGCCAGCTCCCAGGTGGCGGCGAGCAATGGCGGCCACAACGTGAGTGTTGGCGCACGGGTTGCCAATCCATGCCGGGCGCACAGCGCCAGCAAGACGTCGACGTCCGGATGACGGGAGCCAAGCCATCGCTCCAGATGCTGGGTGATTCGCCCCACCTTGATCCAATCCGGCTCGGGTCGACCCAGCATCACGTGGGCCGCGTACAGCCCGAGCATCGGAAATTCACGCCTGCCCTCGAGCATCTCGTCGAGTTCACGGGCCGATACTGCCTCCACGGATCGCATCAGTCCCTGGCGTGCGATCTCCGACAGGCGCGCGACTTCCTCGTCCAGGTGTGGGCTCGCGCCCAGCCGCAGCATGACCATCGCCGCGCCGCCGAGATCCAGCACGCGCTGCGTCGCATTCGCCGGCATCGAGGGCGAACCCGGCTGGCACGCATCCTTGCTGTCGACGTAGATGTGCGTACACCAGCCTTCACACACCACAAAAGGCAATTTCAGCACCATCTGCGGATGCACGCAGTCTGGCTGTTCGAGGAAATAGAGCCCGGGATCGAGATCGAGCTTGACGGATGCGAAACCATTCGACGGCACGATGCTGTCATTGGAATTGGAATCGACGTCGAAGACATGCACGTGTTTCGAGTTGCTGATGCACAGACCCTGCCATTGCGCCGGACCCGCAGGGGGCTGTTGGTATTGTTGCTTTGAATCGCGCGCGAATATGAACACCCCACCGCCGATCCCGAGCGCCGCGATGGGCGGCTTCGATGCCAGGTCGCGCGACGGGCCGTACTGAAACTCGTGGTTGTTGGACGTGTTGGTGAGTGGAATCGGCGATGAGAATTTCAATGCGGGTCCCTGCAGCGCAACCGGCGTGTCCTCCACTTCGAAGAGGAGATCGGCGCTGCGGTCTCCCGCCTTGAATCTCGCCTTGTAGTAGCCATTCGGCAGCATGAGCGTCAACGAACCCACGCCGGATGCGAGCGGGCGAAACGACCCATCGAAGACTTCGATGTGTGAACCGAGGTCGGGCGTATCGATCGACACCGGAACGAGAGTTTCGCTGTTCTCCGGCGGCGTTAGTGTGGCGGTCGGGCTCATAGCCTCACCTCGACAGGATCGACGCCGTTCACTTCGAAGCGATACACGCGGTTGGTAGTCGTCAGCACCGCCTTGTAATAGCCAAGCTGGAGAACCTGAGGTGTGACGGCTGACGCCGGCATGCTGATGACAGGCGGCGTGTTGGGCGTCGACGTGACATCCACGGTCGAGCCGGCGGGGATGGGTGGATTCACGACAAACGTCACTGCATGCGCGCCATTCCCGGCGGCAGGGACTGGACCCCGCGCAACCAGCTGAATGTCGAATCCGCCTGGCGTAAGGATCTGTGGTTGATAGCCTGTCTCTGCCAGGTAACGATCGCTCCAGAGCTGGGCTATCTGGTCGTGCAGGGTAGCGCCAGTCACATACCCATTGCTCTGATCCGCCTTCGCGGTTCGCAAGGCTTCGATGAAGACTTTCGAAAAGAATCCACGTTTGGGGCCACCGGGAGTCTCTTCGCGCTCGAATGCCGCCTGTCCACGCGGGGCACCGTACGCCTGCAGCACTCTGACGTCCTTGAGCTTGTTACGGTCGGGCGGGGACCACGTGGGATCGACGACCTGGCTCGCTTTCAGAACATCTTGGCAACAATCCATGACGAGCACGATCTCGTCGAAGAAACCGGCGTTCGCGATTTTCGAGGCGTAGCGATAGCCGGCGATGTGCGCCGTATCACCGTTCTGGGCCACCGCGGAAAAAAGCGCGGGATCGTTGATCACCGAGCCAGCAGTGAATCCGTGGCCCGCCATGTAGATGTACAGGCGCTTGCCGACACGCGAAAGCCAGTTTCGCGCCGGATCACGCACCAGCTTATCGAGGCAGGAAATGAATGCGCGTTCCTGAGGATTCGCGTCATTCGGGATCGCCGCCGGCGGGAAATGGGTTGATTTGATCACCTGGATGTTTTTCGGCTCGACGTTTCCGCCCGCAGGGTCCCGCAGCCAGTCGTGGAACGCATCGATGTCGTTCTCCGGCCCATCCAGATTGCGCAACCCCGGGTACAGATTGATTCCCAGGAGTACAGCGAAGTGATCGTTGAAAGCCATCAGAAGCCGCTCACGAGGATGTGGCGCAGGCTGTCGACCGTGTGCTGTTCATTGTCAAAGCCGCCGTGATCGTTGCAATGACTGTTCAGTCCGCTGCCCGCGCCGTCTGCAACCGACCACACCAGCGTATCTGCGCTCGCGGCGAGCCAGTCACGCACCGCACCAACTTCAGGGAAGTCCTTCGCACCGTAGGTACCGGCGCCCGTGTAATACCTTTGCATGCCAACCAGCGGCATGTCCGGCTCGTCCGTCAGGTCGCCATTCGCGCCCTGCTTCGACTCGAGGATCCCCGACACCAGATAGAGGAGGGAGGACGGATAGATGTACCGGCGCCAATCCTTCTGGACCGCGAGGTCGTCGCCCCAGACCTGGTCGTCCCGCTCGAGCTGATCCTGCATGGCGAACATGCGGAAACTTCGTATCCGGTGCGCAAAGTCCTTCAACGTGGCCGCGAATCGTTCATACGTGACGGCCGGAGCCAGAAACACCACGTCGAACTTCACCTCCTTCGGCAGCGCTGCATCCGCAGCCTTGAGCCAGGCGCAAATGTAGATAGCACCGGTGCTGTGCCCAATCAGCGTGATGCGCTTCAGCTTCCGGCCGCCGTCCAGCTCGGTGTTGATACGCTTGAGCATCGCCGTGCCCGCACGGACTTCGTCCGCCAGAAAGGCATCATCGCAATCCTTCTTCATGCGATTCCATTGCAGCGCCTTGCCCCACTCGTTGATTCCGCTGCCACCCACCTTGAACGAACGAATGATTTCCTCGACCACGGTCGCGTAAAGGCCATGATCGCGGCCCGCTCGGTAGCGGCGCAGGATGCCGACCAATATGTCTTTGAGCACGGCCGCCACTTTGAAGAGCTCGATCAGTCCGCGCTTGCCTTCAACCGAAGAGAGCTTTTCGCTGGCGATCTCCGAAAACGGGGAATGACGCTCTACTGCCGATTCGGGGGCACCCAATGCGCCGCTACGCATGCCGGCAGGTATGTCCGGCAACGTCGCCAGCGCCCGCTTGAATTCGTCGTCGGTTTCGATATCGACGTAGATATTGTCTTCATTGACTTGGTCGGCAGCCGAGCGCGCCTGGGCCTCGGGGACTGCGGGAACGTAGCCCTTGTAAGGGACGTTGTGCGGCCCAGGATTGGCAAAGAATTCGTCAACGGTCTTCTTGACTTCTTCGGCGTCAACCTGGGCCGGCGCAATGGATCGGGCACCGGTTCTGGCTCCCAACTTCTCGAGCGTGTACTGCAGCAGCTTTCGGACTAGTTGCTTGAACACCGGCTCGTCCGCGAGCTCCATGATGTTGTTTCGGATCGCCTCCCACGCGCCGGACTCCCACACATAGAACACCGGGTGCCCGCCCGCTAGATAGACGGGCTGCAGCCGCTCCGCGATTTCGAAACCAACCTTGCTCGACACCAGTCCGCCATGAAAGTGCAGGATCAGGTGCTCGGTCTTCTTGAGCTCCGCAACAATGGCGTCGACGTCCTGCAGCGTGCTCACGCCATCGGCGCCCAGAGCGCCTCCGCGACTGTGGATGAAGTATTTCCTGTCCAATGCCATGGTGACCGTCCCGGGTACCGCATCGCGGCGGATCTGGCGCTCTTCTTCAATTGGCAGTGATGCGCCTAACTTCTTGTTGATTGTGAGGCGACTCGAATCTAGCACAGCACTTCCAACGCGGCGACCTTACGGGTGGTAGCCGTGCACAAATGGCGTGCAATGTGCCACCGCATCTCCCCGGGGTTGCGCAGTGCAGCGGCGATCGCAACCGCCACCTGGTCGACAAGAAACAAGGCCCCGGGGATTTCTCGCCGGGGCCCTCGATCTGTCGACTATCTGTCCAGCTGGACTGTGATCAGAACTCGCTCCAGGTGGCATCCCCCGCGGCGTCCGCCGGGCCATTCACCACCTTGGCGACCGGTGCGGCATTGTCCGCGCGTGACTGCGTCCACGGACGACCGGCCTTGCGGCGTTCGGCGGCGGCCGGGGTACGCGCCGCCACCACCGGCGCGGCCGTCTCTTCGATGTCCTTGACGCGGTAACGCTGCATGGACTCGTTGAGGCCACGCGCCTGCTCCGCCATCGACTGGCTGGCGGCCGAAGCTTCTTCGACCAGCGCCGCGTTCTGCTGCGTCATCTCGTCGAGCTGCATGACCGCCTTGTTGACCTGCTCGATGCCGGCCGACTGTTCGTTCGACGCCGCGGCAATCTCCGCCACGATGTCGGTGACCTTCTTGACGGCGCTGACGATCTGCTCGAGCGTCGCTCCCGACTGCGTGACCAGGTTCGAACCTTCGTCGACCTTGCGCACGCTGTCCTGGATGAGCGCCTTGATCTCCTTGGCGGCCGTGGCCGAGCGACCGGCGAGGTTGCGCACCTCGGAGGCCACCACCGCGAAGCCGCGGCCCTGTTCGCCGGCACGCGCGGCTTCCACCGCGGCGTTGAGCGCGAGCAGGTTGGTCTGGAACGCGATCTCGTCGATCACGCCGATGATGTCGTTGATCTTGCGCGAGGCTTCGTTGATGTCGCCCATGGCCTTGACGGCGTTGGCGACCACGGCACCGCCCTTGGCGGCCTGCTCGCGCGCCGCGACGGCGAGCTGGCTGGCCTGCGCGGCGTTGTCCGCGTTCTGCTTCACCGTGCTGGTCATCTGTTCCATCGAAGAAGCAGTCTCTTCGAGCGACGACGCCTGCTCCTCGGTGCGCTGCGAAAGATTGGCATTGCCCTGGCTGATCTCGTCGGCGCCACGGCTCACGGCCATCGAGGCCGCCTTCACCTGCGAGACCAGGCCCGCGAGGTTTTCGGTGAGATCATTGATGCCGCCGCCGATCTTCACCAGCAGTCCGGCCTTGCCCTTCGTCTCGATGCGGCGCGTGAGGTCGCCCTTGTTGGCGGCGGCCACCAGGCCCTGCACTTCTTCGACCACGCTGCCGATGGCGTCGACCAGCTCGTTGATGCCGTTCGAGAGCGTGTGGAAGAAGCCGCGCTTGCCGTCGAGCGAGATGCGGTTGGCGAGATTGCCCGCCGTGACCGCTCCGATGACTTCCTGCAGCTCGGATTCGGTGGCCACTTCCTGCGTGCGATCGAACCATTCGAGCACGGTGCCGAGGCGGCGGCCGCTCTCGTCCTTCATCGGGCTCATGATGGTCTTCATCGTGCGTCCGCCGATGATTTCCTGGCGCGTGGCCGTGTCATTGAGGCGCTCGATCTCGCCGCGCAGCGCCGCGGGCTCGCGCGTCATGGTATCGAGGCTCGCGCCCAGCAGCGCTTTGGCGTCGAACGCCGGCAGATCGCGGCGGAAGGCTTCCTGCGCGCGCGCCAGCATCTGCGCCGCGGCCGGGTTCACGAAGATGATCTTGAGATCGCTGTCGACGGCCATGACGTTGGCGTCGAGCTTGTTGAGCGCACCGCGGAAGGCCGCGTTCAGCAACGCTTCCTGGCGCTGCTGCGTGATGTCGCTGAGATAGGCGACGACCTTCGAGGGATTGCCCTCGGCGTCGAAGATGGGGTTGTACACACCCTGCACCCACACTTCACGACCGTCGCGGGCCACCTTGCGGTATTCACCCTGGCGGCTCTCGCCCTTCGCCAGTGCCTGCCAGAAAGTCTGGTAGCTCGGCGTGCCGCGCACTTCCGCGTCGACGAACATGTTGTAGCTCTTGCCGCGCACGTCATCGATCGAATAGCCCATGAGCTTCAGGAAGATTTCGTTGGCGTTGATCACGTCGCCCGAGGGCGAACACTCGATGACGCCCTGCACCTTGGCGATGGCGTTGATCTGGCCTTCGTAGTCGAGCTTGGAGCGCAGCAGGCTGCCCTTCATCTGGCGCAGCGCGCCCATGAGGCTCTCGTCGTGGCCATCAAACTCCATTTCGAACTGCAGCTCGCCCGAGGCGATGCGGCTCGCCACTTCGGAGGCCTCGCGCGGATCGGCGCCGAGCTTGCGCATGGCACCGCGAATGATGATCAACGCGAACAGCACGGCCAGTGCCGCGCCACCCGACAGCAGCATCACGCCATGCTTCTGCGCCTTCTCGTAGCTCGCCTTGGCGGCGTCGAGGTCCTGGTTCGCGGCGGTGAGCTGCATCTCGATCAGATGCTTGAGATTGCTCGCGCCATCGGCCAGCGCCGGGCGCAGGGTGTCATTGCGCCAGCTCGCGAGGTCGGAGACTTCACCCTTCTCCAGGCGCTTGAGCAGCTTGTCGATGGTGTTGTACGCGGCGTCGAGCATGGGCGTGGTTTCGTCGGCCAGCGCCTGCTCTTCTTCGATCATGTCGCCGAGGAAGTACCGATCCCAGTCCTCGCGCGCCTTGTCGACCGCTTCCTTGATCCGGTCGTGCGCTTCCTGCGGCGTGGCCTTCTTCTCGACCACGTCCAGCGAAGCTTCGAGGGACAGCGACAGCGCGTCGGCCACGCCCTGGATGGACTGGCCCGACACCATGCGATTGTCGATGGTGTGCTTGAGCGTGCCCTGGGTCGCCTGGACCTGCTGCATCGCGAAGTACATCAGGCCCGCGGCGATGGCGAGCGAAACCGCGACCAGCGCGAACAGCTGGTGGGACAGGCGAATGTGTTTGAAGGGATTGAGGCGCATGCGTTTTCTCGTCTTGTCTTCTGGCTGTGATTGCCGGGCGCTCAGGCCGCCTGGCCGGTGAATGCGGAGGGGGTGAGGTCGCGTGCGACCAGGTCATCGGGATTGAGCAGGATCAGCATCTGCTCATCGATGGTGGTGATGCCTTCGATGAACTCGCTGGCGTTGCCGCCGCTCATGGAAGGCACCGGCCGGATGTTCTCGATCGAGATATCGACGACGTCCTTGACGTTGTCGACCACGACACCGCATTCGCGCTGACCTTCGCTGGTCTGCAACGACAACACGATGATCACGGTCATGGCATTGAAGTCGGCGCTCTTCAGGGCGAAACGCACGCGCAGGTCGATGATGGGCACGATGGCGCCACGCAGGTTGAGCACGCCGAGCAGTGAATCCGGGGACTGCGGAATACGGGTCACGGGCGACCAGCCGCGGATTTCCTTCACCCGCAGGATGTCGACGCCGTAGGTCTCCTGGCCCAGCGCAAACGTCAGCGCCTGGCGCGAACCGCGGGCCACCAAGCCATCGTTCCTGGAGTCATCTTTGTGCATCACCGCAGGGCTGCCATCGGGCGGGCTGTCGCCGATTTCAGGCAGTCACGGGGTCGGTATCGGCGGCACCCCGAGCGGCTGCAGGGTGCACTTCACATTTCATCGCCCGTGCTTAAGCGTCAGGAGGGAAACCCCGGCCCCGGCGCGGCAGTTTGCCGCCACAAGTGTGATGCAGTTCATGCAAGTGCCGCGGGGTGCTGCCGATACAGGCAGCAGGTGTCGAGCCCGGCCAAGCAATCCGGCGACGCTTGTTTACCAATGGAGAGTCAGAGATGAATAAGTTCGTATCGATTGCAGTCCTGATGGCCGCGTTTGCCGCGCCGACCTTCGCCTGCGAAAAGCCGGCAGCCCCGGGAAGCCTTCCCGACGGTGCGTCCGCCGCGATGGAAGACATGATGGCCGCCAAGAAGACCGTCGATGCCTTCAAGAAGGACATGGAGGAGTACCTGACCTGTGAGAAGAGCACCGCGAAGGCGGAAGCTGCCCACAAGGAACTCACCAAGATCGCGGACCGCTTCAACGCCGAAGTGCGCGCGTTCAAGGCGAAGGGCTAAGCGCCGTCGAATCGACGGTCAGCCGCGCGTCTTCACTGACGCGCACGTTCGCCAAAGAAAAAGCCCCGGAGGTTTCCCGCCGGGGCTTTTCTGTTTTCTTGCTTTTCTTGCGAGTCGCTTGGAGCTATTCAGCCTTCTGACGGCGGCGGCGCATCAGCGCGACGCCCAGGAGCGCGGCGCCGAACATGCCCAGCGTTGAAGGTTCCGGCACGCGGGCAGCGTCGACACCGTAGAGCTGCACGTGGCTCAGACCACCACCCCGGTGGAAATAGTTGACGAATCCCCAGAGGCCGGCCGACACGTCCTGGTTGAGCAGGTAGACGAACCAGTTGTCACCGCGATTGCCGGTGCCGAACTTGAAGCCGATGGCGATGCTGTCCCAGCTGTCCCACAGGCCGTCGTCGAACCAGAAGCCACCGACGCTACCCAGCGTGGAGCTGAGGACCGGGATCTGCCACTTGTCCGCGGAGCCCAGGCCTTCCCAATCGAGGGAGGGGTTATCGAGCAGGAAATCGTCCGTGATCGGGTTGCCATTGATGTTGCCCGAGCCTGCGTCCACGCAGCCCGAGACAAAGGCGCTGTCGATATACATGTGATTGTTGTTCGTGCTCTGGCAGGCCACCGGGATGGCGCTCGCAGGCATCGAGTACATCGCGGCGACAGCTGCCAGGACCGCGATGGCTTTGATCTTGTTTCCAATCTTCATGGGACGAACTCCAGTCAGCGATTGCCCTCCTTTGAAGCAATTGTCGTGCCGCCCCGCACCACTGCTGTTTTCATTATGTTTTTTTCAGGGCGCTCTCCGGCGCTGTAAATCATTCCGACGCATCTCCGTCACCGGCTTCCGTTCGTCCGTCTTGCCATCCCTCGACTGTCGGCGCAATTTCCGGTCAACGCGGAGTCAAAACGATGAAAAAAAGAAGAGTCGCCGGAAAGATCAGCAGCGCCCGTCGCCTTGCGCAGCACGCGGACGAGATCCTCAAGGAGATGGACAGCAACGCGCGGGACTTTGCCAAGCAGGGCATGCGCTCGGTGACGCTGCCGCGCGCCGAACTCATCCGCAAGCTCAGTGGCAAGACCGCGAATTCGCCCTTCCTCACGCAGATCGGCTGGGGCTACGCGATTCGCGGTTCGATGTTCGGATTGCGTTTCGTCATCATGAATCCGGATCCGTATCCCTGGGATGAAGCCAACCTCGGGCTCAGCGTCTACTGGGGACCTGGCACCGGCCTCATGGATCCGGGCGATTCCATCCTCGCCGCGGACCCCACGGTGGGCGTGCTGGCGATCGAGCTCGGCACGATGAATCCATCCGCCACGCCCTACAACATCAGCGCCGCCCATGCGCTGCCGGCCAACTTCTCGCCGAACACCACGCGCAATGAAGTCAGCTACCAGCTGTACACGATGAACGCCTTTGGTATCGGCACCCTGCTCGAGCGGGGTTCGTTGTCGGTGGCCATCACCTGAGTCCCGGGGACTGAGAACTGCCGAGCGCCATTGGTAATGAGTCCGTAAGAGCCGGGCTGCTTTCCTAGGGGCATGAAACAGCGCATCCTTCAGGCGGGCATTGCCTGCCTTGCGATGTTTTGCGCCCCGGCATTCGGACAGATCAAGGGCGCCGGCAGCTTCGTGTTCACCGCGAGCAGCGTGTCGGTGAAAGAAAGTGCCGGCGTGGTGAAAGTCAGCGTGACGCGCGTGAACGGCTCTCGTGGCGCCGTCACGGTGAACCTGGCCACGGCTTCGGGCACCGCCACCTCGGGACTGGACTTCACGCCGGTCAACCAGACCCTGACCTTCGCCAGCGGCGACGCCGGTCCGCGCAGCGTCAAGATTGAAATCCTCGAAGACCGCCTGCGTGAGCGCACCGAAACCTTCACGGTGACGCTCTCCAACCCGACGGGCGGCGCCACGATCGGAACGCCCGGCGTCGAAACCATCGGAATTCTCGACAGCACGCTCAGCGGCCTGGCCTTGACGAGCAGCGTGCCTGCGAATGGCAGCACCGGCGTGAACCGGTCGAGTGCCATTCAGCTGAATTTCTCGGCCACGCTCGATGCCGCGACGGCGCCGGGAAATATCCGGCTGCAAACCGTGCCGGGCGCAACCCTGGTTCCCACCACGCTTTCGGTCACCGGATCACAGGTGACGCTCACACCGCTCGCGCGTCTCGATCCCCTGGCCCAGTACGCCACTCTTATAGATGTGGGCCTGCGGGGGGCGAACGGCGAAACGCTGCCCGCCGCCATCAACATCGGTTTCACGACCCGCGATCGCGGCTGGCTGGGTGCGCAGCTGGTGGAAACCGAAAACCTCGGCGACGCCACCGCGGCCCGGGTCGCCTTCGACTGCAACGGCAATGCCTGGGCGGTCTGGGTGCAGTACAACGGCGTGCGCAACAGCGTGCGCGCCAGTCGCTACATCCCCGGCAGTGGCTGGCAGAACCCGGCGACGGCGATCGAGAACAACGTGGGCGATGGGTTCAATCCGCAGCTCGCCATCGACGGCGCCGGCAACATCCTCGTGACCTGGCAGCAGAAAGACAGTCCCACGCACTACGACACCTGGGCCAACCGCTACACCGCGGGCGCGGGCTGGGGCGTCCCCACGCTCATTGAAACGGGCGCCGGCTCGGCGCTCGGCCCCGGGCGCATCGCGATGGATCCGGGCGGCAATGCCATCGCGGTGTGGCCGCAGTCCAGTGCCGATCCCGCGCACCAGGACATCTGGGCCAATCGTTACGTCGTCGGCAGTGGCTGGAGTACCGCCACCTTGTTAGGTCCCCTCAATGCCGGCACCTCGTTCGAGCCCGAGATCGGCATCGATGGCGCCGGCAACGCGATCGTGACCTGGCGCCAGTCGCCGGTGCCCGCGGGCATTTTCAGCGTCTGGTCCAACCGCTACACCACCGGGACGGGATGGAACGGCCCGCAGATGATCGAATCGAATGCCAGCGCGGTGTGGTTCCCCACGGTGGCGGTCGACGCGCCCGGCAATGCGCTCGCCCTGTGGTCCGAATCCGGCGCGCCCGATGACATCTGGTTCAACCGTTACGTTGCCGGCGCGGGCTGGGGCATCGCGACTCCTTTCGGAAACCCGAGCCGGTCGCAGGATGCGCAGATCGCCCTCGATGCCGCGGGCGATGGAATGGCGGCCTGGCGCCAGGCGGACAGCGGCGCCGTCTATAGCCTGTGGGGCCGTCGATACTCGGCGACGACGGGATGGGAGCCCGCCTCGCGCATCGACACGCTCTCCGCGGGGACTACCACGGCACCGAGAATCGCCGCCGATCCGGCGGGCAACGCCATCGCGGTGTGGAATCGCCAGGACACCAGCACCATCAATGTCTGGGCCAACCGGTACAAGGCCGGCACGGGCTGGGGCGCAGCCGAATTGCTCGAAACGACCCTCGACTACGCATTCAATCCGCAAATCGCGATCGACGCCGCCGGCAACGCCATGGCCGTGTGGACGCAGTTCGACGGCACGCGCTACAACATCTGGTCGAACCGCTTCGAGTGAGGCGCGTGAGACCCGTCCGACGCTAGATCGCGGCCCCGGGTAGCGGCGTTTGCGCGCCGTGCGCGGACAATCACGTCATGCGCCTGGACGCCATGAGCCTGATGCTGATTCTCGGATGTGCCGCGGTCGTCATTGCGATCGGAGCCGTGCTGTTGCGCGTGCCGCGTATCGTCACGATGGGATGGATATTCCTGGCCATCGGCCTCGGTGCCGTGGCATTCCTGGTGCTGGCGCAGCTCACCGGTCGCCTCGGGCCCGAGCACCTGTGGTTCCGCGCGCCGACGTTCTACCCCGCGGCGTTCATCTTGTTAGGCGCCTCCGCCTGGTGGCTGATGCGTCCCGCACCGCGCCTGCTGCGTTTCGGATTGCCCGCCGTGCTGCTGGCAGTGCTGGGCGCGGCCGCGACCCTGGCGCGCATCGACGGGCGCTCCGCGCCGCTGGCCATGCTCATGCCCACGCGCCAGCAACCCGCGCCGGAGATGAGCTACTTCGACGAGCGTGGCCAGGTACGGTTTCTTTCCGAGCTGCGCGGCAAGGTGGTGCTGCTGAATTTCTGGGCCACCTGGTGCGCGCCCTGCCGCAAGGAGATGCCGCTGCTGTCCGAGATGCAGCGCGAGCACGAGGACGACGGTCTCATCGTTCTCTATGTGTCACTGGAAGAGCCCGAAGTGCTGGCACCCTTCCTGGACGCCAACCGCTTCGATGGCGTGCAGGGCCGGCTGAATCGCGCCGCGCCCTTCTACGATGCGGGCAAGTTCTATCCGCTCAGCTACCTGATCAGCCGCGATGGGCGCGTCGCATTGCGCTGGAGTGGCAGGCCGAAGGAAAACTGGCTGCGCGGCGAGATCGCTCGCCAGCTGGACAATTCGATGGCGCGCCTGGGGCGCGATGACCCGGCGCGGGTCGTCGCGCGCTGATCGACTATCTAGTTTCCGCATCGGCCCGTGCCCCATTGCCGGGCCATCAGATGTGCGGACGCACCAGGGCCGTGCCTCCGCTACTCGCGGGCAAAAACGGCCGAAAATTGACTCATTCGCCGTTTAGAAACATCCTGCTGCCCTGCAACGCCTGCCAGCGGAAGGGAGCTCATCATGCGAAACGCGAACCGATTGCGGATGTCGATCGTCATGGCCATTGCGGGTACCGCAGGAAGCCCCGGGGCGTTCGCGCAGCAGGCCACGCCCCCCGTCGCGGACAGCGACGAACCCACCGAAGAAGTGGTGGTGACGGGCTCGCGTATCCGCCAGGCGGTGGAGAATTTCGCGAACCCGGTGACCACCATGTCGTCCGACGCCATCCTGAAGTCGGGTGAGACCAATGTCGCCGACTTCCTGGGCCAGCTGCCGGCCCTGATTGGCTCCACCACCGGTGATCGCACCGCGGGCTCCGTGCCCGGTTTCGGCGAAGTCGGGTTGAACCTCCTCGACCTGCGGCACCTCGGCGAGGACCGCACGCTGGTGCTGGTCGACGGGCGCCGCCATGTGTCCGGCCTCGCCGGCTCCGCGGCCGTCGACATCGACGCCATCCCGACAGACCTGATCGAGAACGTCGACGTGCTGACGGGTGGCGCGTCCGCCATCTATGGCGCGGACGGCGTCTCGGGCGTGGTGAACTTCCGGCTCAAGAAAGACTTCGAGGGATTCACGGCCCGCGTCCAGACCGGCACCTCGGAGGAAGGCGACGGCAACAACCTGTACGCCGCGCTGACCGCGGGCATGAATTTCGCCGACGACCGCGGCAACGTGGCCTTCGCGTACGAGTACAACGCGGACGATCGCGTCAACGACCAGGACCGCAGCTTCCTGCGTCCACCGAACGCGAAGTACCTGTTCCAGAACCAGGACGACCTCGACGACTCGCCGGACCTGCCGGACCTCGTGATCTACAACGACGCGCGTTACGCCGACAGCGCGCGCATGGGCGCCGTCGACGTGGACTTCGACTACGCCTCGGACTTCGAAGGCAGCGGGGGTGTCTACGACCGCGGCTTCGTACTCGAGAATTCGGGCGGTTACACGCAGGGCGGTTCCAGCACGCCCATCGACGGCTACCAGGGCGATCTGTTTCCCGATCTCGATCGCCATCTCGTCAATGTGCTCGGCCACTTCGACGTCACCGATCGACTGACGCTGTCCGCCGAACTCAAGTACGTGCGGGCGCATGCGTACACCGTGCAGCAGCCCACCTACGACTTCTATCTCTTCATGACGCCCGACAATCCGTTCATGCCGGACTCGATCCGCGATGCCATCGTGCCGGGCGCGGCCGCTGCGTACTACGAAGACCCCGATGTGCCGGACGGTGTGCTGGTGACACGCGACAACTACGACATGGGTGTAAATGCCGAAGACGCCGTGCGCGAAACGACGCGCGCCGTGCTCGCCGCCAGCGGCGATATCTCCGATCGCCTGCGCTACGAAGTGTCGTACGTGTACGGTGAGACCCAGAGCGAGATCACTTCGATCAACAACCGGCTCGAAGACAACTGGCTCGAAGCCATCGACGTGATCAGCGATCCGGTGTCGGGTGCGCCGGTGTGCCGTTCGGGAACGCCCGGCTGCGTGCCTTACAACATCTTCGGCGAGGACGTGCGGAATCCCGACGCGCTCGCCTTCGTCGCCACCGACAGCGTCACGAACACCAAGGTCACCCAGCAGGTGGTCTCGGGATACCTGTCCGGCGACTTCGGAACCTTTCTTGAATTGCCGGGAGGCCCGCTGGGTTTCGCGGTGGGCGCCGAATACCGCCGCGAGGAGAGCGAATCGATTCCCGCCCAGGAAATCCAGGACGGCCTCACCTGGAATGGACCGGCAGCGATTTCCGAGGGCGATTTCGACGTCAAGGAAATCTTCGCCGAGCTCAACCTGCCGGTGCTCGAAGGCGCCCCGGGCGCGCACCGCCTCTCGTTCGGCGCGGCGTTCCGCGCTTCGGACTACAGCACCATCGGCTCGACCAGCACCTGGAAGGTGGACACGGTGTATGCGCCGGTGGAATCCGTGACGTTTCGTGGCACCTACGCGCAGGCCGTGCGTGCCCCGAACATCAGCGAGCTGTTCTCGCCGGAGAGCACCTCGTTCAACTTCATCGTCGATCCCTGCGATCTCAACGAGCTCAACAACGGCACGAGCACGCGCGAAGCCAACTGCGCCGAGCTGCTGACCGACATGGGCATCGACCCGACCACCTTCGTCCCTTCCGATTCGCCGCAGGCCACGCTCTACACCGAGGGCTTGTTTGGCGGCAATGCGGGGCTCAGCGAAGAGACCGCGACCACCTGGACCGCGGGTGTGGTGTTGCGTCCGGACTTTTCGCCGGGCCTGAGTGTCTCGCTCGATTGGTATGACATCGAGATCGAGGACGCCATCAATACAGCGGAGGCCGAAGAGCTCGCGCAGCTGTGCGTGGATCAACCCACCCTGGACAACCCATTCTGCCCGGGCATCGTGCGCGATGCCGACACGGGTTTCATCACCGGCTTCACGGTGCGCCCCGAAAATGTCGCGCAATTCCGCACCGCCGGACTCGACGTCTCCGTCGACTACTACGTCTCCACCGAGAACGCCGGCGCATTCACCGTGCAGCTGGTGGGCGGATACCTCGACCGGCTCGAGTTCGTGCCCACGCCCGGCGCCACCATCGACAACGATCTCGAAGAACAGTACTACCCGAAGTACGCGTCCACGCTGGACGTGACCTGGAGCCGCGGTCCGCTGGAGATCGCGTATGGCATCAACTGGTTCAGCGAAACCGATCGCTACGAGCGCGAGATCCTGGCGGGTGATCCCGATTACGTCGATCCGCGCTACTTCCAGGTGAAGGCGAAGTGGGAGCACGAGATCAACGCGGCCTACGACATCAACGACAGCATCAACATCTACGCGGGCATCAACAATCTCTTCGACGAGAAGCCCGAGTTCGACTATGCCTCCTATCCCGTGTCGGCCATGGGGCGCTACTTCTATGTCGGCGCCAAGATGAATTTCGGCACCGGTCGATGAGGACACGCGGGGTTTCCAGTGCGTGGGCGCTGCTGGCCTGTGTGCCGGCATGCGCGCTCGCGGCCTCGCCGTTCGTGCTCGAGGATTACTACCAGCTCGCCGCGGTCAGCGAGCCGTCCTTCTCGCCGGATGGCGAACGTATCGTCTACACCGTCTCGCGCAACGACAAGGAGAGTGACGAGAGCTCGAGTGACCTCTGGTCCGTCGCCTGGAGCGGCGGTGAACCGCGGCAGCTGACGCGCACGCCCGACGCCAGCGAGTCCGAGCCGCGGTACGGGCGCGACGGGAAGTCGCTGTACTTCCTCAGCGATGCGGCCAAGGACGAAACCACGCAGCTGTGGCGCATGTCCGCCAACGGCGGCAGCGCGCGCCAGGTCACCAGGATTCCGGGCGGCATCAGCGAATACGATCTTTCTCCTGATGGCCGCCAGGCCGTGGTGGTGGCCGATGTGGGCCTGCACGTGGGCGCCGGCGAGGACGAGGACGAAACCACGCCTCCCATCGAGACCGATCGTTTCCTGTTCAAACTCGACGGCGAGGGCTATCTCGACGATCGCACCCAGCAGCTGTTCATCGTCGACCTGGCGAATGGCAAGGCCCGGCAACTCACGCAGGGTCAACGCGATCACTGGCATCCCGCCTGGTCACCCGATGGAAAATCCCTGGCGTACACCGCCAAGGAACGTGAGACCGATCGTGATTCAAACTACGAGGTGTTCGTGCAGCGGGTCGATTCGGCCGAGCGTCGAAAGATCAGCACCTCGGCCGGGCCGGATGACGATCCTGACTGGTACGCGGGCCCCTCCTGGTCGCCGGATTCCCGGCGCGTGCTGTGGCTGGAAGGCGGTGACAGCAAGTGGATCTACTACGCGACCGCCCAGCTCGCCATCGCGGATCTCGAAACCGGGGAGGTGACCCGGCCCGCGCGCATCGACCGCTGGTTCTACTACCCCAAGTTCGACGCCGACGGCTCGATCGTCTCGCTGATCGAGGAGGACCGGGACACCTGGCTGGCGCGCATCGATCCGGCCAGCGGCAAGATCGACTACCTGACCTCGGGCAAACGATTAGGCAGCGACTTCGCGCTGGGCACCCACGGCAGGATCGCGCTGCTCGAGACCGATGTCAGTTCACCCGCCGAGCTGTTCGCGATGGATGGCCACCGGCAGCTCACGAAACACAACGAGTGGACCCGGACGCGTGCGCTGGGAGAAGTGCGCGACGTGGCCTTCATGAATGGCGACACCGAGATCCATGGCTACGTCACGCTGCCCGCGAATTACGAAGCCGGCAAGCGTTATCCCGTGCTGGCCTACCTGCACGGCGGCCCTGTCTACCAGCACAGCCACGAGTTCGACCTGACGCCGCGCCTGTACGCGGCCGCGGGTTATGCCGTGCTGTCGGTGAATCCGCGCGGGTCATCGGGCCGTGGTTTCGATTTCTCGCGCGCCATTTTCGCCGACTGGGGCAATCTCGACGCGCAGGACATCAGCGCCGGCATCACGCATGTCATCGATGGCGGTATCGCGGATCCAAAACGCATCGGCGTATTCGGCTGGAGCTACGGCGGCATCCTCACCGACTACATGATCGCGAGCGACAAGCGCATTGGCGCGGCGATTTCCGGTGCCGGCGTGGCCAACGTGCTGGCCACGTTCGGCGTGGACATGTACGTGCGCGAGTACCTCTACGAGCTCGGCACGCCCTGGGAGAACTTCGAGCTCTGGACGAAGCTCGCCTACCCGTTCCTGCATCCCGAACGCATCACCGCGCCGACGATGTTCCAATGCGCGGGCGACGACGACAACGTGCCCTGCGTGGGCGCGCAGCAGATGTACCAGGTGCTGAAGACCCGCGGCGTGCCGACGCGGCTCATCGTATACCCGGACCAGAACCACGAGATCGACGTGCCCAGCTACCTGGTGCACCGCATGCGCAACAACATCGAGTGGTTCAATCGCTGGCTGGGGCGTTAGCGGCGGTCGATCCGCTGCTGTATTTCTCGAATCAGGTCGTCTGCCTTGTTGAGGCGCGCCCACTCGACCAATCGAGCAAGTTGTTCCGATTGTTCTGGCAAGGTTGCCCCGGCGCGCAGCATCTCCAGTGCCACATCAACGCTCTTCGCCGATGCCAGCGCCGAACTACCGTCATTGGTTCGTGCGTTCAGGTCCGTGCCCGCTTCAATCAGGGCCTTCGCAACGTCGCTGTCGCCCAAATTGAACAGGGCAGTCTCACCGTTTTCATCATGCGCATTCGGATTCGCGCCTGCTCGGAGCAGTGCTCGCGTGACCTCGGCATCGTAGCAATCAAACAGGGGCGTCTTGCCTTCCAGATCTCGGGCATCGACGTCCGCACCGGCCTCGACCAGCACTCGCACGATCCCGGCATTTCGCGCCTGATGCAAAGGAGTACGCCCTTCGCTATTGCGCGCATTGCGCTCAACTCCGGCATCGATCAGCAGTTGGGCGGCGGCCTCACTGCGGACACGATGCAATGCCGTGTCGCCGTCAACGGTCGCGGAATTGGGATCAGCGCCTGCTGCGAGCATCAGACGAATGACTGCGGGAGGATCGACCTTGGCAACCCAGAGCGCATACTCGGGCTTCGCGTATTCCTCCCGATAGTAGGTGCCATCGGTCTCCATTCCGGCGCTCGCGGCCAGGACAATCCAGGGAAAGTCGGGATCTTTCTTGCGCACCTGCGGGTGGTGTTCGAGCGCCAGCTTTGCCATCTCCGGAACTCCCGAGAGCAGGCTGGCTGCGAGAAATTCCTTTCGGGTCTTCTTGTCTGGAAGCCCGCCCATTTCGATCATGGCCTTTGCCAGCTCCACATCAGCAGTCGCAGGTACGATCAGGATCGCGGGCGCGCTCTGCTCGCCCTCCCAGGTTTCCAGGCTGCCAATGTTGGGAGAAGTCCCGCGCGCAAGGAATTGGCGGGCCAGCGCCGTATCCCTATTGTCCAGTGCAAACATCAATGCGTTCGCCGCGCGCGGAGAACGGAAGTCGAACTTTGCACGCTCGAGCTTTGCGGAAGTTTGCGCGTCACCGTGGATGAAGCTGTCGGCTCCCGAAATCCGATTGATCGCCGCCTGCATCGCGGTCAACCGCTCCTCGATGCAATCGTCCGGGGAAGAATCCGCCTCGCAAAGACCGTCGCCGTATGTCACGGTTTTGGCGCGATCTCCGACGGTCAAGTGAGCCCGATAGCGGGCACTATCGATGCTGCCATCGTGGTAGTTGTCGCGCAGCGAGAGAAAATCCAGTCTCCGAAACTCATCGACGAGTTCTGTCACCTGGGCCTGCGGGATGGTCCAGGAGAATTTTCCTTCGACCAGGATGTGGCCTTCGCCTTGGTAGTCGACCCGACCATCGCCGTGGATCTCGAGCAAATAGTCCGCACATGTACCGAGGCAGCTCGCGCCTTCCACTCGCATGATGACGGCGGAGGGATCGGGTTCGGTGGGAAACGACTGGGCGTCGGCGAACACGGCGCCGGCCACGCATAAGAGAAGTGTCGCCGCTTTCGCCATGGATCCCCCAGATACACCCATTACAGCAGACCGGACAGTCGATCGTAAGGTTCCAGAACGGCCCTGCGCTCCGCTAGGATCGTTACGTGACCAAGCTTTCCCGACGCGAATTCCTCGTGACGTCCGCGGCTGTCGCCGCCGGAACGACAAACTCCTTCGCGACGTCCATCTCTCTGCCTTGGCATCAAAGTGCCTTGCGCTGGGGACAGACCAATCTCACCGAGATCGACCCCGGCCGCATCGACATAGAGTTCTGGCGTACTCACTGGAAACGCACGCGCATCCAGGGAGTGGTCATCAACGCCGGCGGCATCGCGGCCTTCTATCCCTCGCAGGTGCCTTTTCATCGGCGCGCCAGTGGTCTAGGCGACCGGGATCTGTTTGGCGAGTTGACGCGGGCCGCGCACGAGGACGGCCTTGCCGTCTTTGCGCGCATGGACTCGAACCGCGCGCACGAGGAGTTCTACCGCGCGCATCCCGACTGGTTCGCGCACGACGCGACGGGCAAGCCCTACATCGTCACCGGGCTTTACGTGGCCTGCGTCAACGGGCCTTACTACCGCGAATACCTGCCGGCAATCCTGCGCGAGATCGTGACGAACTACCGCCCGCAGGGCGTCACCGACAACAACTGGAACGGCCCGCAACGCCACCAGCCCTGCTACTGCGCGAACTGCGGGAAATCCTTTCGCGCGCGCACCGGCCGGGCGCTGCCGACGCGGGTCGACTGGGATGACGCCAACTACCGCGAGTGGATCCTGTGGAACTACGCACGCCGCCTCGAGATCTGGGACGAATTCAATCGCGTGACGCGCGCCGCCGGCGGAGCTGACTGCCTGTGGGTGGGCATGATGTCCGGCAGCCTCAACTACCAGTCGCGCGTGTTCCGTGACGATCGCGAGGTCTTCCGCCGCACCGAGCTCATCATGCTCGATCACCAGCGGCGCTTCGACAGCGAAGGGTTCGCCCACAACGCCGAGACCGGGCTGCGCCTGCGCAGTGTCGGCGGATGGAACAAGACCATTCCCGAGAGCATGGCCATGTATCACCTGGGTGAGCACAACTTCCGGCTCGCGACCAAGCCTCCAGCCGAAGCTCGACTCTGGGTGGAGTCCGGATTCGCCGGCGGCATCCAGCCCTGGTGGCATCACCTGGGCGCGGTGCAGGAAGACCGGCGGATGTTCGAAACGGCCGAACCACTGTGGCGCTGGCATGAGAAGAACCAGCACTATCTCATCGGACGCACGCCGGTCGTCAGCATCGGCCTGCTGTGGTCGCAGCGGAACATGGATTTCTTCGGGCGCGATGACGCCGGTGAACTGGTCGATGATCCCTGGAACGGAATGGCCCAGGCGCTGGTGCGCGCGAACATCCCGGCCGTGCCCGTGCACGTGGACGACATCGAACGGCTTACCGGGGAACTGGGGCTGAAAGCGCTGGTGCTGCCCAACCTCGCCGCGCTCTCCGACGCGCAAGTCGCTTCGATCCGGAAGTTCGTGAAGGCCGGCGGCGGTCTCTTCGCCACGGGAATGAGCTCACTCTGCGACGAGGCCGGACGCGTTCGTGCGGATTTCGCGCTGGCCGACCTGCTCCGCGCCAGCGTGCCGCGCGACCACGGCTGGCGCGATCCGGCGCGCCGTGCCGCGCAGGCTCGCGAATGGTCGCAGACCTACCTGCGTCTCCCGAAGAATACGGCGGAACGCCACGAGTCCCTGCGTGGTTTCGACGGCACCGACCTGCTCGCCTTCGGCGGCACGCTGGAACCGCTCACGCTGTCGCCGGCACAGGACCTGTCGCTGAGCTTCGTACCCGCCATTCCGCTGTCACCTCCCGAGGACGTGTGGATGCGCCAGCCGGAGACCCGCATCCCCGGGCTGATCTGTTCGGAACAGGGCGGCCGCGTCGCCTATCTACCTGCCGATCTCGACCGCCGCTTCGCGCGCGACCAGCTGCCGGATCACGGCGACCTGCTGGCGGCGCTGGCGCGCTGGTGCCTGCGCGGCGATGTGCCACTCGAACTGGATGCGCCCGGCCTCATCGATTGCCGGCCCTGGCGCACCCGCACCGGTGAGTGGGTGGTGCACCTGCTCAATCTCAACAATGCCAACACCTGGCGAACGCCGGTGCAGGAGCTCGTGCCCACGGGCCCACTGCGACTGAGACTGCGAGCGGCGGCCACGCGCGCGCAGGGCCTCGTGAACGAGAGCCAACTACCGGTGAAGCGGCGCGGCGACTGGTGCGAAGTGGAGATCCCGCGCATCGAGGATCACGAGGTCATCGTCTTCTCGTCCTGAGTTCGCGTCAGCTTATGTCAGATGCGTCCCGACGCCGCGGCGAACCGCTGCTACATTCGCTTCGTCGACACTTCTATAACTACAAGAAGAAAGGATCATGCAGAAGAACAAAAGGATTTCCCTGGGCTGCGCGCTGCTCGCCGCCACCGCCGCCGGCCCGTCGTTCGCAATCCCGATCGCCTTCGATTTCGCGGGAACCGTTCAGAGCCGCACTCTTTACGATGCGGCCACGGGCACCCAAACCGACGACACTTCGTGGAACGGACTGTCTTTCATCGCGCAGATGGTGATCGACACCGACCGATTCGGGCCGCCGGTCACCAATGAATTCGCTGCCTGGCACGACCTGCACACCAGCGCGGATAGCGCTCCCGTGCCACCGTGGTCCGGCTCGCTGAACATCGACGGCAATGACATCGACCTCCAACCCCATGACTTCAACTCCGCCTGGGTGAATGTCAACGACACCAAGGGAATGCAGTCCTGCGGAACCGGTTGCAGTTTTGGCGTGCCGGATGGACTGGTGGTGGTGGCGCGCTCCGATCTGCGCAACAGCACCGGAGCCACTACGCACTCCAGCGTGTTGCAGCTCAATGCCTGGCAAACCCTCGACTACTTCAACCCGGGGCCCGAGAACTACAACTACATCGATCTCACCCAGCCGTTCTCGCTCGACAGCCTGCTGACCATCGCATTGCCGAACCTGGCGTTGTCGTATGGAACCTCCTGGTTCGACTGCCAGAGCACGCCCGGCCTGTGCTTCCTCGGCGGCCTCGACACCACTCGGTTCAACGTGACGTCGGTGACGCGCACGGATCTGTCGGTTCCGGTGCCGGAACCGGCAACGCTGGGCCTGCTGGGCATCGGCCTGCTGGCCATGCGCTTCCGCAGGCGGAAAGACTTCGCCAGCTGAGCAGTCGATTCTGGTTGATGAAGGCCCCGGCGGGACCCGCCGGGGCCTTTTTCATTCTGGACGCGGGTATTCATCGAATATTCAGCGGCGCGAAGCAATACTTTCGGCCATGCGCGGCTTACTCGTTCGCATCGCTGCCACGATCGCCCTGGTGTTCGCGTCGGCCACTCCCGCCGCCGACGCCGTGGTCGGGCGCGCCTCCGACTCCACCGTCCGCAGCCGCGTGGTGGATCTCGTCAACGACGCCCGCGGCCGCGGCCGCAAGTGCGGCTCGGAAAGATTCGCGGCTGCGCCTCCCCTTGCGATTTCGCGGCAACTGACCGACGCGGCCGAAGACCACGCGCGCGACATGGTGCGCAAGAAGTTCTTCGATCACCGCGGCAGCAACGGCAGCCAGCCCAAAGATCGCGTGTTACGCGCCGGATACGAGCCACGGCTCTCGGGCGAGAATATCGCGCTCGGTCCTGAATCCGCCGAAGAGGTCGTGGCCGGCTGGCTCGACAGTCCCGGGCATTGCGCCAACATCATGGATCCGCGCTTCCGGGAGATCGGAGTTGGCCTGGCTGTCGGCAAGAAGCGCGGCCAGGTCTACTGGGTGCAGACATTCGGCGCACCCCGCTGATCCTGTGACCCGCGTCTGGTCCGGCGCGCAAGATTTTCTGGCCGCGCCTCCGGCGCAGTAAAGTAGCCCACCCGGGTATTCCACCCGGATGTTGGGAGCTTCCATGTACAAACGCGCCGCCATCGCGTTCTCGTTCCTGTTGTGCACCTCGGCCTTCGGCGCCGACGAGCCACAATGGCTCAAGGATGCGCGTGCGCGCGAGGGCAAGTTCCCCGCACTCGCCGAGATCAAGAGCAAGGACGGCTGGTTCAAGCTGCGTGCGCCCGGAAAAGTGACCAAGGCCATCGAGAAAGCCGAAGGCTCCTACTCCGTGGAAATCGACATCGGCGGCGATGCGCCCGTGTTGTGCGAGGTGTTTCCCGAAAGCGTCGATCTCGCCAACGGCCTGCGCGTGACGTACGAAAACGCGATCAAGGCCATCGAAGCGAACCACGGCAAGATCGAAGCGCGTGGACTCGAGACCTCGGACGCCGGCTCGTTCGGCCCGGTTCCCTACATCAAGCTGTCATGGCTGTATCGGGTTGCCGGGCCACAGGGCGGCGGCCTGCTCGGCAATCTCAAGCAGTTCATCATGGAAAAGGGCACCGCCGCTGTTTACTGCGTGCACAACGACCTGGGTTACACGAAGACGTTTGCCACGATCACGCAGGCCTTCGCGGAGACCTTCGAGACGCAGGAGCCCGCGCCAGCGCCGCACTTCGTGGAAATTTCCACGGCCAGCATGTCGGGCACCAAGCTCGGCGTCACCATTTCGACGCTGGAGCGCGATGCGGACGGTGACACCAAGGCGCGCCAGTCGACCGCCCTGCTGATCGCCACCAACGACGGCAACGTCCAGTCGCAGGACTCGACCCAGGTCAATTGGGTGCGTCCCGACAACTCGCTCATCAACGCGCTGAACACCGAGGTGTCCAACGGTGAGGTGTCGAACAGCCTTTCGCTGAAGCAAGGTGAGGATGGCATCTGGGTCGTGGAAGGCGAAGTCCAGGGCAAGGCGGTGAAGGCCAATCTTCCCAAGGATGCGAAGCCGGGAAACTGGCTGGCCCAGTCGAAGGAGCTGCGTACGCTGCTGGCCGAGCCGAAAGTCGTAGGCCGCGAACACAGCATGGACATCTGGATCAGCGAGAACCCCGCCAAGCTCACCGCCGCGAAAACCAAGGTGCTGGCGAAGAAAGGTGAACAGTTCACCGCGCGCGGCGAGATCGGCACGATCACCGCAAACCTCACGCTGGACAAGGCCACCGGCACGGCGAGCTCGGCCGAAATCAAGATTGGCCCCATCGACATGAAGCTCGAGCGCGTCTACATCAGCGGCAGTCTCTGATGCGGCGCAGCCGCGCCGTTCTCGCCATCGTCTCGATGATCGCGTGCGGCACGCTGGCTGCGGGCGAGGATGCGGCTGGACTGGCGCCCCTGCACGTCATTCCCACCGAATACAAATCGGCCAGACCCATCACCACCGACAGCGCCGCGCGCGTGCGTCTCAGCGGCCCTGACATGCGGGCGCTGGCCAAGGCTTTCGGGGTACGCATCTCCGCGCGGCAGACTTCGTTCGACTACGTCATCGACCAGTATCCGCAGATGCGCGGCGACCCGACCCGCACCTGGCTCGAGTCCACGTTCATGATCGACTACACCGAGCCCGAGTTCGAGCCGCTGCGCCAGGAACTCGCGGCGCGAGCGACCAGAACTTCGCGACCGCAGCTCGTGGAATACGTCGCGGGTCTCGTCGAGGCCAGCGAAGAGCGGGACTGGGATCTCGCCTCGGTGGTCGCACGCCGACGCAAGGGCGATTGCAGCGAACATGCCGTGCTCACCGCGGCGCTGGCGCGCCTGCAGGGCATGCCCGCGCGCGTCGTGATCGGCGTGGTGCTGGTGTCGGAAGAGCAGAAATTCGGCGCCTTCGGTCACGCCTGGGCCGAAGTGCTCGAAGACGGCCAATGGAAAGTGGCGGACGCCGCCCTGCACGAATGGAAAGCCACCGCTCGATACCTGCCCATCGGCCTGGTGGAAGACGAAGGCATGGGATACGCCATGGACCTGGTCCGGATCATGCGGGTGTGGATCGACCGCGTCGTGGTGCTCGGCCCGCGATAGCGGTCGATGAAAGACTTTCGCGCGAGCCGCGACTGTCTGAGGCGTGGAGTCCCCGCAACGACGACAGAATATCCGGCGAATGGCCTGCCACTTCGTGCTCGCCTGGGCGGCGACCGCCATGGGCACGGGTGTCTGGTTCACCTTCATCGCGTGGAAACTCGGCTCGCAACCCCGCGGCATGCTCGGTGTGGTGCTGCTGATCTTCGCCCCCATGCTGGCGGCGGCCGCGCTTCTCGCGCGACCAGACGCGCCATCCGAAGCCGGGACTTCTCCCGCCGGCATCATCATTACCGCCCTGCATCGTGTCGATGACTGCCTGCGTTTCGTGCATCTCTGTCGCGCGCACCTGGGAGTGGCACTCTCGTTCGTCGTCATCCTGGGGCTGTGCCAACTCTGGGACTACGTCAACCTCATGGCCTTCCTCGTGTTCTACACCGTGACCAGCGCGATGGCCGCGGTGCTGTTCCTGCCCTGGCTGGCGTCCTGCGAGCGGCGGCTTCACGAGCAGCGCGCGGAGTACCGGGAGCGGCTCGGAGAGGTTGAAGCCACGGCGTGGAAGCCCGTTTCCGGCGCCGACGACGTTAGCTAGTACACCGGCGGAAAGGTTTTCCGGCACGCCAGTACTGTAACGAGTGTGTCTGAAGCCACCCTCCACCCGTTGACCCTGTCCGCCGAGGCGACGCTCGACCTGCAGCGCCTGCTGCGCCTGTACGCCCCGTTCTGCCAGCGCCTGGCCGCATCCCATGAGGCGGATCGCGACCTGGCGCGTGACCTGGCCCAGGACATCCTGGTCGCGGTCTGGCGGGCCTGGCCGGCATTTCGTGGACAGTGTTCCGAGCGCACCTACGTGGCGCGCATTGCGCAGTACCGGATCGCCACGCACGTGAGTCGCGCGGTCCGCAAACCTCTGCTGACGTCCTTGTCGGAAGACCTCGTGGAACTGTCGCCCACGCCCGAGGACTCGGCCATCCAGAGCGATCAGCGCGAACAGATTGCGGCCCGGGTGCGCGCCCTGCCGATCGCGCTGCGCGAAGTCGCCGCGCTGCTGCTGGAAGGTTTCACGCCGGCGGAAATCGCCGACACGCTCGGCATATCGCCCAACGCCGTGGCCATTCGTGGCAGTCGCGCGCGCGCGGAGCTGCGCGCCGCGCTGGAGACAACCGATGAGTGACGAATTCGGCAACTGGAGCGAACTCGCACGGCTCTGGCACGCGCACAGCGCGACGGTGTCGAGCCTCGACGTGGAGCATCTCGCGCGCCGCCAGCGCCGGCGGATGCGGGTGATCGCCGTGGCGGAAGCCACCGGCATGGCGCTGTCGTTCATTTCGGCGGTGTGGATCGCCATGCAGACCACGATGATCGCGCTCTCCGCCATTTCCATCGTGTCCTTCGCGCTGTGCGCCTTCCTGCAGCATCGCCTGCGCCGCGAGCCACCTGCCGCGGGCGGCCATGACCTGTTGAGCTCGCTCCAGCACAGCGTCGCGCGCGAGGAGTGGAACCTGGCGCAGCTCGGCATCGGCCGCGCCGTCACGTTTCTCACCTTGTTCGCCATCGTCATCGTGGCGGCGGACCACTTGCGCCACTACTCGACCACGCCGCCGGCACGCCTGTGGGCATTGGTGTCGGTGAGCCTCATCGTGCTGCTGATCCTCGCGGTGAACCTGTGGCTGACCCGGAAAGCGAGGTTGCGCAAGGCGCGCGTGGAAAGTTTCGCGTCGCAGCTGGCGCAGGGCCCGGAGTTCAGGTTCGGGAGCGTCAAATGACGCCGCGACGTTTCCACTCGCTGGACGCCGCGCGCGCCGGCGCGATGCTGCTCGGCATCGTCGTGCATTCCACCATCTCGTTCTGGCCGGGATTTCGTGAAGGTCGCTACGCGGTTTCAGACGACTACCCGAGCGCGACTCTGTCCGGACTCTACTTCGTGCTGCACATCTTCCGCATGAGTCTGTTCTACGCCATCGCCGGCTTCTTCGCGCACGTGCTGCTGGAGCGGCTCGGGGCCTGGGGCTTCGTGAAGAACCGGCTGCGGCGCATCGCGCTGCCATTCATCGTGTCCCTGGTCGTGTGCATACCGGTCATCGTCATCTGCTTTTTCTGGGCCCACGCGCAGACGGGCACGAAGGGCGTCCCGATCATCACGCCGCCGATTCCCAACCCCGGGCCGCCGCCCTGGATACACCTGTGGTTTCTCTATCTACTGCTGGTGTTCTACGCGCTCACGGTGGGCTGGCGCATGCTGTTGTCGACGGTGGATCGTCACGGCCGGCTTACCCTGCTGACCGAACGCGCGCTCGGCGTGCTGGTGGCGAGCCGGCTGGCACCTGTGGCGCTCGGCCTTCCCGCGGCGCTGGTGCTCTATTACACGCCGTGGTGGATTCCGTGGCAGGGGTTGCCGTCGCCCATCATGGGGTTCGTTCCCAACTTCCCCGCGTTGCTCGCCTATGGCAGTGCTTTCGCCTTCGGCTGGTTCATGCACCGCCAGACCTCGTGGCTGGATCTCCTGAAGCGCGACTGGGCTACCTACCTGCTGGCCGCGGTCGTGCTGACGCTGACGTCGCTGGCCGTGGTCGGCGCGAGTCCGCAACTGTATGTACCCGTCATGAAGCCCCTGGACCGGGCGGTGTTCTCGGTGGCGTACAACATTGGCGGCTGGTGCTGGGTGCTGGGATTGATCGGCGCCGCCGTGCGCTTTCTCGACGCGCCCAGCGTGCGCTGGCGGTATCTCTCCGACGCGGCATTCACCGTCTACATCGTCCACCTGCCCGTGTCGTACACGCTCGCGACGCTGATGATGCGCTGGCCGCTGCACTGGAGCGTGAAGTTTCTCCTGATCGCGGTCTTCACCACGGTCATCACGTTCTCGTTCTACCACTGGCTGGTGCGCTCCACATTCGTGGGGCAGTTTCTCAACGGCAGCAGGAAGTCCGGCGGCTGGGATACGCCGGCGTCCGGCGCACCAACCAGGCTCAGCGCAGATGCGTAGCGGCGAGCTTCGACCAGAGCCGGTCGACCTGGACGCGGCGATGCTCGTGGGCCAGGAGCGTGGCGCGCGCCGCGTCTTCCTTGATGAGTCCGCGCTTGACCAGGACGATCTGCGCGCCCGCCAGGCGGCCGAATAGCAGCGAGCGCGCCAACGCGTTTTCGATGGGACGCGAAGCGAGCGCGGTGCGATGCTCGATGGGCAAATCCCAGCTCATGGCGATGCGCGCGGCCGTCGGCCCCACCCAGTCTTCCAGCAACCAGGCGAGCGCGGCGGGCCTCACCTCGGTCTTCGTCGCGACACACTCGTCGCGAACGATGCGGAACACCGTGTTGGTCGCGAGACCGTGCAGCAAGGTCACGAGGCGAGCGCTGAAGACGTCGACGTGTTCGATCTGGGCGCCGTGTTGCTCCGCGGCCGCGGCGGCGTACTGGGTGTGGTCCCAGATGGTTTCGGGAAACGCCGCGAATCGACCGGCGGTAGCCGACATGACTGGATGCAGCAGCGCAGTGGTGACGATCGAGCGGATTCCGGCAGTTCCCACCATCATGACCGCGCGCTCGAGGCTTTCGACCGGCTTGTCCGTCACGCGATAGAAAGAGCTGTTCGCGAGTCGCAGCAGGCCGCCGAGCAACGCGCCGTCCTCGCCGAGGATACGCGCCAGCTCACGCATCGAATTCTCGTCGCTGCCAATCGCGCTCATGAGTTTCGGCAGCAGCGATGGCCGGCGAGGCAGATATTTCGGCTGCAGCTCGAGTTGCTCGAGCACGGTTACCGCCCGGCGCAGCAGTTCCAGCTGTTGGGGGTCCGACGGCTCTTCGGTGACGTCATGCAGACGTCCATCCAGCGCGAACGCCACGAAGCGACGCATCGCGACGTCGGTGGGAATGCCGTGGCGCGACTCGCCGGCGCGCGGGTCCGCGGGACCCGGCGACCGATCGGCCGCCTTTCGCGGCCTGGTGGTACGCGTGCGCCAGCGCGTGGAAAGAGAATCGATCCACGATCCAAAGCTACTTCGCGCAGTCGCAACCATACAAAAGGGATATCGACCGGATCGGAACGAACTGAAGGCCATTAAGTCGAATTCGGACCTTCGCAACCTGGGAGTGCGCATGCATCGTTCGACCTGCCTCGCCGGAATCCTCGTATTGCTGGCCGCCGGACCGGTGTTCGCCCAGACACCGCCGGCTCCGAACCCGTTTCACCGCTTCTTCGGCGAATGGACCCTGAAGGATGACGCCTGGTCCCACAACTGGGGCGGCGGCACCGAGACCATCCGGATTCCGAATCACTACACCGTGTCCAGACCGCTGAACACCAGCAACAGCGTGCTCTCGGAGGTCGACACGCCGCCGAAGGGGCACATCCTCTGGACTTACAACCCGGTCAAGAAAACCGTGCACCACCTGTCCAGCTTTGGTGACATCCGGATCGGCGTGGGCGAAGGGACCGTGGATGCGGATGGCAATCTGAAATTGAAGGTGTCCTTCGAGGGTGAGGCGCCGGGGACGTACCGGCTCTACATATATAAATGGGTCAGCGACGACGAATACGAACTGCGGTCGGTGCAGTACGACAACAAGAACGTGGCGACGGGTCTGTTCTACAGCGGCAATTTCATTCGCAAGAACAAGAAGTAAAGCGTACCGGCGGGCCCCTACAATGCCCGCATGGATATCCCAGATGACGACCTGCGCACCTGCGTGCGGGTGCTGCGAACGATCGAAGCGGACCGCTCGCACCTCACGCGCCTCACCCAGGAACAACGGCGCGAGCTGCTGACTCTCGCCGGACTGGTGGCCAAGCCCGAGCGCCACGATCTCGTGCGCATGGCCAAAGCCTTTCGGCGCGCCGAGCGGGAAGCCGCGAAGGAGCAGGATCGCAAGGCCATCGAACAGGCCGGCCTGCGCGTTCAGCGCCGCTCGCCAGTCTATGCGCCGCTGCGGCTCGAGCCGCCGAAGCCGGAAGACCTCGACGAGCGGCCGCGGCTCAACCAGGAGCGCGACTGCTACGTCTGCAAGCAACCCTTCGCGAAGGTGCATCGCTACTACGATTCGATGTGCGAGGCCTGCGGAGATTTCAACTACGCCAAGCGCGAGCAGAGCGCGGACCTGGGTGGCGAGTACGCGCTGGTCACCGGCGCGCGCGTGAAGATCGGTTACCAGGCCTCACTCAAACTGTTGCGCGCGGGTGCGCACGTGATCGTCACGACGCGTTTCCCGGTCGATGCCGCCGACCGCTATGCGACCGAACCGGACTTTGCTTCGTTTCGCGGGCGGCTGCAGATCCACGGTCTCGACCTGCGCCATTCACCCAGCGTCGAGCTGTTCACGAAATTTCTCGTCGAACGACTGCCGCGGCTCGACTACATCATCAACAACGCCTGCCAGACGGTGCGTCGGCCCGCGGGATTCTTCCAGCACCTGCTGGCGCGTGAAGCGGTGTCCATCGGCGGGCTACCTGCCGACCTGCGAGGCGTGCTGGGCGATCACGACGAGTTGCTGCGCAGGATCGAAGGCTCACACGCCCAGGCTTCGGGCGCGCTGGTGGCGGGACCCGGCCACAATCCCGGCGAGGGGCTGGTGCACAGCGCGGCGCTTTCACAGCGGCGCTACCTGGACGAGGACTATCGCGGCGGCGAAGCACTCTTCCCCGCCAATCGCTTCGACGAGGATCTGCAGCAGGTGGACCTGCGCGAAATGAACAGCTGGCGTCTGCGCATGCACGAAGTCGAAACACCCGAGCTGCTCGAAGTGCAGCTCGTCAATGCCGTCGCGCCGTACATCCTGAACGCGCGCCTGAAGCCGCTGATGATGCGCACGCCCGGCGCGCACAAACATATCGTCAATGTCAGCGCGATGGAGGGACAGTTCTATCGCGCCACCAAGACCGACAAGCATCCGCACACCAACATGGCGAAGGCGGCGCTGAACATGATGACGCGCACCAGCGCGCCCGACTTCGTGAAGGACGGCATCCACATGAACGCCGTGGATACGGGCTGGGTCACGGACGAAGATCCGGCCGTGCACGCGGCGCGCAAGGCCGAGCTCGGGTTCTCGCCGCCGTTGGACATCATCGACGGCGCGGCGCGGATCGTGGATCCGATCTTTGCCGGGCGGCTCACCGGCAACCACGTGTGGGGCCAGTTCCTGAAGGACTACAAGCCGGCGCCGTGGTGAGGATGTCGGGCTGAAGCGATGTGGCCCACGGAAGGAGCCCCGAAAGGTTTCCCGATCGGGGCCACTCCCGCGGCGCGCGTCATTGGCCCTTGGGGACCTCTACTTCAAGGGGAACCCTGCGGCGCTGGGCGTCGAAAGCCTTGCGCAGAATCGAGATTCCCTGCTCGAACGCCAGGACGTCTTCGTCGTTCACTTTCCCGCAAGGCGGCTGCTCGCACGGCGTGTCAGCCTGGATCGTCACGTTCGGCTTGGCGTCCTTCACGCATCCTCCACAGCGGATTATCAGGAAGTCCGGCTTCTGCGGTCCGCCGGACTTGCCCAGGTGGATGATGAAATCGACGCCGAGTCCGATATTGCCCTTGAACTGCGGCAAGCTTCCCTTCTGGGGTGCGATGTCGGCCGACGGCGCGTCCTGGGCGAATCCGAGATTCGATGCGGCGGCGAGTGCCACCCATGCGACGAGGCAGATTGTCTGGCTCTTCATGATCCTTCTCCTTGTTAGAGCAAAAATATGCATCCCGATTCCTCGGGGTCCGCGCAGGGAGCCGCGTCCAGTTCGGCTTCGACCCTCCGTCGCCAGAGGGAGCCCGTCGGCAGCTCCCGGGTGATGACCTCGGCTGTTCGCCTGAACTGTTCGCGATTGTTCCTCGCTACCTCCGTATAGAGCGTATTTCGCAATAGAAAAGGATGATCGTCGGGCAATTGTTTGCCCAGGTGCGCGCGCGCGCTTCGATGCGAGGCAATGGCGGCGTCGCGTCGGCCGAGCTCGCGCTGCGCACAACCGACCAGGTCGAACACCTGGCCCCATTCGACGTCGGAGGGCCGCTCGGCGGCGCCGAATTCCGCGAGAAGTGCCTCGGAAGCGCGCAAGGCTGGCTCCAAATGCCCCGCGCGCAGAAGGATTTCCCCTTCGAATCGCCGAGCCCGCAGCGCCTCGGTGGAGTGGTCCGAGTAGCCGATCTGACGCAGTCCTTCGATGACCTTGCGAATTTCTTCGAGCGCCGGTTCCTGCCTGCCGAGCAACGACAACGCTCGGGCACGCGCCTGCCGCGCGAACAGCGGTTCGCTTCCGGAATCATCCGCCTCGACGAGGCGCAAGGCGGCGTCGGCGGACTCCAGCGCCGGGTCTGGCAGACCCTGGCCGATCAGCGCATTCGCCAGGAGTCGCAATTGCAACGCGCGTTCGGCGGCATCGCTGGTGCCGGGAATGAGTCGCTCCAGGCGAGCCCGCGCTTCCGCATATCGACCGAGGTCGGAATCGATCACCGTCATCATCCGCTCGAGCGACAGCCGATCCGATCGTGCCAACGTCACGTGCCTGGCAATCTCGACGGCCTGCTTCATGGTGGATTCCGCTTCGATGATGCGACCGGAATTGCGCGCGATGATCGCGAACCCCTGCATCGAGAGTACCGTCATGGAGTGGTTTCGCCCGTATGCGCTTATCGTGGCTTCGAGAGCCGCGCGCCGGGTCACGAGTGCCTGGTCGGGCCTTCCATCCATGCCCTCGATGCGACCCAACAACGTGAGCGCGTGGGCGCGTGCCTTGGTGCAATCATTGCTTTCCCGCGTGCAGTCTTCGCGCGCGCGCAGCACGAGCTCCCGCGCTCGCTCGATCTCGTCCTCGTCCAGGAGCACCGACGCGTAGAAGGCGCGGGCCTTGTTGAGCGCGGGGTCATCCGGCGGGGCACTGCGCTCCAGGATCGTCAAGGCTTCGAGCAATATCTTCGCGCTCTTGTCGGGTTCGCCGAGAGTTCCATACATGCGGCCCAGCTCACTCAGCAGTTCGCCTTGCAACTGGGGCCGATCGGCGAAGTCATTCCTGGCGCGGGTCACCGCGCCTCCCAACATGTCGATGAACGGCACCGGCGCGTCCGGCTGCGATTCATTCGGCTCCGCGTCGTTCACGAAGTCGTACATGAAATCCCGCACCGCCACGCTGCGTGCCTCGTACATGCGCGCCTCCCGCTGCTTCTGCAGCGCGAGTCCGCCGGCCGTGAGGGAAATGGCGACGGCAAGCACACCGAAGGCCGTCATTGCGCGATGGCGGCGAACGAAAAGACCGGCCGCATACCAGCTGCTGGCGCGCCGCGCGGCGATCGGCTTGCAAGCGAGGTAGTGGCGCAGGTCGTCCGCGAAATGTCCCACGGAGGCGTAACGCTGGGCAGGGACCTGCCTCGTCGCCTTTTGCACGATGATATCGAGGTCACCGCGCAGTTCGGCGTGCAACCGCTTCGCGCTCGGCAGTCCCCGGCTTTTCGCGATGGCATCGTTCAGTGGTGCGTTGCGCAGGTGCAATTCGCCCGAGCGCGAGACGGCCTCCACCCAGGAGGCCAGCGATGGGCGGACGCCGGCGGACGTCGCGTGAGGCAGCGTACCGGACAGCAATTCGTGCAGGACGACTCCCAGCACGTAAACATCGGTCAAAGTGGAGATTGCTTCCGCGCGCACTTGCTCGGGAGCCGAGTACAGGGGCGTGAGTGCGAGACCGCCATGCTGGGTGAGCTCCGGCAAGTTGCCCTCCGCGGCCGGGTCTGCCAGCAGCCTCGCGATGCCGAAATCGACCAGTTTCACCTCGCCATCCGCGGACACCAGGATGTTCGACGGTTTCAGGTCCCGGTGCACGACGAGGTGCTTGTGTGCGTGGTCGACCGCGGCGAGGACGTCGAGAAAGATGGCCAGTCGTTGCCCAAGGCCGAGCGCGCGCTGGTCGCAGTAGTGGGTGATCGGGATGCCCGCGACGTATTCGAGCACGATGTATGGCTGGCCGGAAGGCGCGACGCCGGCGTCATACAGGCGCGCGATGTGCCGATGGCTCAAGGCGGCCAGCACGTCTTTCTCGCGTTCAAAACGCCGCGCCTCGACAGGCGATAATTTCAGCTGCAAGGGTAGTTTGAGCGCCACCTGGCGCTTGACCACGCCGTCGGCGCGTTCGGCCAGCCACACCACGGCCATGCCACCCCGTCCAAGCTCGCGCTCCAGCCGATAGCCGGCGAAGGTCTCCCCCGCGAGCAACGCCAGCGCCGAGGACTGCTGAGCCACGCGCATGCTGTCGGCCACGGGAATCGCGAGCACACCCGAGTTCAGTTCCTCGGCCGCCTGGCACATGCGCACCAGGCGGGCGTGCAGCTGCGGATCCTGGCCCTCGAGCTCCGCAAGCTGTGCCGCACGGGCCGCGCCGTCGAGATTCAACAGCCGGTCGAGCCACGCGATGACCGATGCGTCGTTCACGGTCCGCTTCCGAGCGCTTCGAAGATATAGCCCTTGGCGCGCTGCCAGTCGCGCTTGATCGTCGGCTCCGAGACCCCCAGCGCGGCGGCCATGTCCGCCACTTCCATGCCCATGATGATGCGCATCTCGGCCACCCGCATGAGCCGCTCGTCGGTTGCGCCCAGGCGCGAGAGTGCCTCATCGAGCGCCACGAGCTGCTCCGGCGTGCCGGTGCAATCAGGCACCGACTCTCCGTAGGTCAGTGGCAGCACCTCCGCCGAGCGCTTCTGCGCGATGCGTTCCCGCGCCATGTCCACGAGCAGCGAGCGCATGGCCCGGCTCGAATAGGCCAGGAACTGCTGGCGGCTTGCGAAGCTGAGACCTTGCCGGGTGCTCATGTCGAGGTAGAGCTCGTGCGCCAGGGTCAGCGTGGAAATCGGGGCGCGCTCGCGCGCCAGCCGGGCGCGGGCCAGCGAGAGGATCTCCACGTATTGCTCCTTGAACAAGCGCTCGAGTGAGTCGTTCACGCGCACACCGTCAGTTCCGAATGATCCTTCGCACCGGTCATTTTCGCTCTTATCCATACGTGACTACCACAAGTTGGACGCCGCGAGCTTGCTGCAATACCGCACGAGCCGGCAGGACGACCGGCTGGCACGCCAGAAACAAACAACTGCATGACCAAGGAGCACTTATGGCCGAATCAGAACTGGGGCTGCCTGTCGACATCCCCTGGAAAAGAACCGCGGTTTCCTTTCACATGCTCGATCCCGACGTCTGCGATCGGGCGGGACCGCACCCCATGCAACCGTCGATCGCCGTTTTCGAGTTCGAGCCGGAGGAGACCGCGGAACAAGCCGCGCGGCCGTTCCGCGTCTCATATCTGAAAGTGACCTGCTCGATCACGACCTACGGCGCCACCAACCTGGACCGGCTGCGCAAATCCCTGCGCCGCGTGAGCTCACCGTTTGTTTTCCGCGACTCGAGCAGCTTCTCCGTATCCGATCACATGCCCATCGATACGGCCGTCCCGCTCGACGGCGCTGACCTGCCCTGTTTCGCCGCGCTCCTTGAAGTGTCCGTGGGCCCCAAGTCGGGCACCTGGCCGCTGACGCAGTATCCGTACATCAGCGACTTCGATCCGAAGAAGCGCGAGTTGTACGAACTGGTCTCGGAGACCGGCGAAGTCATGAGCCGATCGCTCGAGGAGGCGGGCGTTCTGTTCGGCGGAACCACGAGTTCCTCGAACGAGGTGTTCGACAAGGACACTTTCGGCGCGAATCAGTCGATGAAGACCAGCGTTCCGGGACACGGCGAGACCTCGAGCACGACAGGCATCAACGTCGGCACGGAATCCAGCACGCGCAGCGTGGCGGGCGCGGAGGTGAAGACACAGCGTACGTCGGATGCCTCGATCGAGAAGCGTGAGACCTATTCGCACACGACGCAGTTGTCGCAGATGTACCAGTTGCTGTCGTCGTTTCATCTCGGCACGAACCGCGCCGTGTTCTTCCTCGAACCGAGGCCGCACATCGTGCAAACGCGCGCCACGTTCGTCGACGGTCCGCGGCAGCTCGAAGGCATCCAGGAATTCTTCCTGGTTGTCGTGCGGCCCCGCGACATGCCGGGCATCTGCGTGAGCGCGAATCTCGAGACGTTGCATATCGGCACTGCCTTCACCGCGCCACCGCCGGATCCCGCGGCGCGCGTCGAGCTGCACCTGCCGAAACTCGGCTACAACCGAGGCTGGGAGGATCCGGAAGAGGACCGGATCTACACCTCCGACAACGCCGTGACCTTCCCGATCCCGCCGAACATGGAACTCGATAACTCCCAGGGCGGCGGCAAGGGATGGAACTACCTCTTGAATACCATCGTCGGGGCGGGTTCGCAGGCGCGAGTGGATGTGACGCCCGGAGGCGTGACCATCATTGGCCATGTCGTGGAACGTCACCTCGAAGGCGGCATCTTCGAGAAGGATGATCGCGAGGGTGGTTTCGTGGAGGTTCTCATCGAAATCTTCCTGAGGCCGAAAGTCGCGCCGGCGCCGCTGCGCAATGACTTCGCGATGCTGGCGAGCACTTCGGTATGCACCTGCGCGGACTTCGAGGAAGCACGGCGGCTGGGCAAGCCGAGCATCGTGAGAGAGGTCGCGATTCCTCAGACGAAGTTTCCGGTGGGCTTGCGCATGCCTGTGGATGCGGCCAAGAGCTGGAACCTTTTCTACAACCAGGTGGCCCGATCCTCGATGTCTTCGAGTGATCGGTATCCGCGCGGCGAGGTGGATTTCTGGGACCTGGATGCGCTTCGGTCGGTGCGGGATCGCACTCCGGACCTGCGGGACGTCTCCGAACCTGACCAGAAACGCATCGCCACCGATGCGGCCTCGCGGGTGCAGGGTGATTCCGCTCGCGCCTACCTGCGCAAGATGAACGTGAAGAAATTGCCGCTGCGCGAAATGTTGAAGATGCCTCTCAACGATCTCGTGGCGACGACCGGCCTCACGCACGCGAACGCGACCGCGGTTCGCGCGGCGCTACAGGAGTCGATTTCGAAGGTCGCTCTCAAGGGTAACCGGTCGCGTGAGGGCAGCTTCGCCAAGTCACGCAAGTCGAAGCGGTAACCTGCCTCGGACCAGGCTGTTGATGAAAAACGCCCCCGGTGAAATCACCGGGGGCTTCTCAAACCGAATTCGAGACTTACCAGCGTTGATCGGAAATCCGCCCGTTGCACCGGTTCTTCAACACGAAGGCTGCGACGAGACCGGCGGCCAGCAGCCACAGAATCGACGGCTCCGGCACCAACTGCCGCGGCGCCATGTACGTCTGGAACGCCGTGTCGATCTGCGGAATCGCCGTCCAGTTCTCGTAGAAGCCCGGGTTGATGATGAGGTCGCTGCCGCCGGCGTAAGTATCCTCGTACCACTGCACGCCACCGTCGTAGATGATCTCGAAGGCAAGCACATCACCGACGTTGAAATTCAGCCCGAAGCCGGTGAAGTCGAACGTGCCGAAGACATAGTTGTTGGTGGGCGTGTTGAAAGGCGTGAGCGTCCTTGCGGCCGAAGTCGCCAGCACCTCGCCCGGAACGCCATTGTTCATCGACAGCAGCCGCATCTGGTCCGCGACGCCTTCGCCCCAGCTGACCACCGCCGGGTTGAATTCCACCAGGATGCTGTCGAGCTGGCCGCCGATGCCCACCGTGAAGGACTGGGCGCGTCGGAACTCTTCGTTCGGCGAAGTGAGATAGGCGATGCCGGAGTTGCCGGGCGTCAGGAAACTGTATTGATCGAGTTGCGCTTCGTAGACCGGAATGGCCAGCGCCACCGGCGCATGACTGGCCAGCAGCAGCACCGCCGCGCAAAGGTTTTGCGTCAGTTTCCGCACGACTCTCTCCCTTGAGGAATTCTTCTGTTGGTTCGCGCGCGAGGAACCTAGCACCGGCCGTTTGCGGGTAGTCAGGCCTGTGGACATAACTCCGACGTAAATTTGTCGGATATGCGGCTTCCGTCGCTGTGCTCGCGAGGGAACTCTCCGGCCGCCTCATCGAGGGCGCCCGGTGGATTTCCATCGGGCGCTCCCTGTCTACTCAACAATGACCCGCATCGTCAGCGAGTACGGATCACGCGCGCAAGGCGCTCATTCCGCCACCAGCGCCGCATCGACGCGGAAGCGCAGGGCCTGGAGCTGCTCGGGCGTCAGGCTGGCGAGGGTGCTGGCCGCGCCGGCCTGCTCGCCCGGCTTCACCACCGAGTTGATCGCCATTCTTTCGCCTTCCTGCACGATGCGCCCGCTGGCGTCGATCAGCACCGGCGTGACCTGGATGCCGGTGAGCGGAACGCTCGACTTGTTCTGCACCACCACGAATACACGGCCCTGCGAATCCGTCTGCGGTGCCGCCGCGACGTAGTTGCCTACGTTTTTCGGCAAATCCATTTTCATGAATTCCTGCGCGGCGGCCTGGCCGACGGCACTCTGCGATGTGGCCGCCGCCTGGTAGTACTGGCGGGCCGCCTCGGTGTCGCCGCGATCACGCGCGAAGTTGCCCAGGTAGTACGCGGCGGGCGCGGTGGGCAGCAGCTGCGAGCTGCGCGTGAAATATTGCTCGGCCTTCTGCTTGTTGCCGAGTTGCACCTGAGCGACTCCCGCGCCGAGATGCGACGCGAAGTAGTTCGGACTCAGTGCCATCGCCTTGTCGAAATGGGCCGATGCCGCTTGCGGCTGCTTTTCCGCGAGCGCGATCTGCCCGAGCAGGACCTGGAAGCTCCCTTCGTTGGGCACGGCCTTTGCGGCTTCCGAGGCCAGCGCCTTGGCCTTTGGGTAATCCTTCTTTTGCGCCGCGGCCATGGCCTGGTCCGCCTTGTCGTAAGCCGGCTTCATCTCGCGCAGCTTCTGGGTGGCGGATGCATAGGTCTCCGCGCCGACATCACCGCCGCGACCCAGCTTCTCCGCCATTTCCTTGTTCTTGGTAACACGTTCCTTTGACGGCGGATGCGAGGCGAACAGTCCGTCCATCCAGCTCTGCTGCTTCTGGCCTCCGGCTTCCGACAGGCGCACGAAGGTTTCCTGCAATGTCACTGCGCCCCAGGGCTCATACCCCGCGGCCTTCATGTATTTCATGCCGTAGTGATCACTCTCGAGTTCCTGGTCGCGGCCGTACTTCATCTGCACCATCTGCAGTCCCGCGCCGGCACCCTGCAGGGCAAGTCCCGCGAGATCCGCGTTGACGCCCGCGATGCCGGCACCCACCTGCGCGGCCGTCATGCCGACCTGCATCATCGTGCTGCGCTCCTGTGCCTTCGCGCCATGTCGCGCGGCGGCGTGCACGATTTCGTGGCCCAACACCGCGGCGAGTTCGGATTCGTTCTGCAACTCGGTGAGCAGCCCGCGATTCACCGCGATCTTGCCACCCGGCAGCGCCCAGGCATTGGGCACGGAGTTGTTGAGGACCACGAATTCGTACGGCAGCTTGCGGTCCGCGACGGCGGCGAGTTTCTGGCCGACGCCGTTCACATAGGTGGTGAGCTCCGGAAGGACCGTGAGATCGCCGCCCTCACCCTGGCGCGTCGGCGCGTAGTTCTTTTCGCCGATCTGCAGTTCCTGCGCTTCGGAGACGAACTGGATTTCCTTCTTCCCGGTAACGGGATTGACGCCGCAGCCGCTGAGCGAGGTAGCCAGGACGATGGATGCAACCAACAGCCACGTCGTTCTTTGAATTGTCATGACGAGCCTCCCATGCAGGTATGGCCGCGGTGTATACGCCGTTAGCGGCCCGCGAACGAGTACCAGGAGGTATCAGCCAGAGATATGTGGGCGGCGCAGCAACCCTAGTCTTTCAGCAGCCACTCCAGGGTCTCTTCCATGAAGGGCGCGCTGTCCTTGCCCCAGTAGACCGTGCCGCTCGGATCGCGCGGAATTCCCGTCAGCCGCACGCCTTCGGGAGATCCCATGAACGCACTGGCCATCGCCTCGGCCATGACCACGACGCGCGCCTTGCCGACCTCGGCGTAACTAGCGAACGGTTGCGCGGGCTTGCCTTCGCGGTCGAGCTGCCAGGCGAAGGCTTTTCCACCCGTGACCGCGCGGCCGCCGCTGTACGGCAGCTCGCGATCGGCGCGATTCACGGCGCCCGCCTTGGCGATGCCGCCCGCGTTGTGCAGGTACTCCGTATCGTCGGTGAGCTGCAGGCCGAAGGGCGCAATGATGTCATTGACGCCGGTGGTGGCGAGCTGGGTGCGCAGCTCTTCGTCGAACACCAGCAGCAACGATCCTCCCTGCCGGACGAAAGCGACAATGGCTTTCTTTTCGTCGTCACCATAGCCCTTGGTCGGCGCGCGCAGGTACAGCAGCTTCGCATCCCGCAGCGCATCGGCGCTCAACGATCCCTGGACGGCGTCGATCTCGTATCCGAGTTTTGTCCCTAACTCGGGCAGCTGCCGGATGACCGACGTCTGTCCATGGCCGAGGTCGTAGACCACCCGCTCCGCGAACGCATCGAGTGAAGCGGCGAGCCCGAGACCTAACAACACGAGAGATGAGGTTTTCATGCGGGCATTCTGCGCCCGGGAATGAAGGCGGAGGAGATGCTTGCGACAGAGCGTGCGCCGTGGGCGATGAGACGCGGGACGCCGCGCCGCGTCATCGCATTCTCAAGGACCTCCAACCAGCAGATCGTTGATGGTCGAGAAGTGGTCGGAGCCGACGCTCTCACCGACACCGACGCCGGCGACACTGACCGTGCCCGCCACCAGGCATTGATCGATGCGGATGCGCAGCGGCGCCGGCAGGCCCGAGGACCAGGTAGTCAGGAGCCCACGACCAGCGGCGCAATCGTGCACTCCGTCCAACTTCAGCACGTCCCGGAAGTGACTGGACCAGGGCGTAACGTTGAAATCACCCACGACGACACAGGCGTGTGCGCAGGCCGCGAGTTCGCCACCGAGCGCCTGGAGCTGGACGTTGCGAACACGCTCGGACTCCGGCAACACCGGCCAGTTGAGGTGTGCGCCGATGAGGCGGAGTTTCCGGTCACCGAGATCGACGTCCATGCGCGCCGCGAACGGCCTTCCGCCGGATGTCAGTGGCTGCGGCGCGATCAGCGGCCAGCGACTCAAGATCACGACGCCCCAGACGCCTTCGTGTACGGCCAGGTACCGGTGCGGCAGCCGCGGCATCAGGCCCGCAAGTCGATCCGCGTTCAATGGCGACATCTCCTCCAGCACCGCGACGTCGACCGCCTGCGATTCCAGATATGCGGCGACGGCCGGCATGTCGTCGTTCGCGATGTTCACGTTGAACGCAGCCACGCGCAGGGCGCGTGCGTTGAACACGGCCGGCGCTCCGGTCCCGAAGAATGCGTTGTACATCGGCCACGCGTTCAGCGCGAACCCAAGGAACGCGACACCGGCGATGGGCCAGCTGCGAAGCGCCAACGCCGCAATCAGTGTCAGGGCCAACAATCCTGCGAAGTGCGTGCGGAAGTTGACCAGCAGTTCGCAGACCCATGCCCAGCGACCGCCGTATGCCAGCAGTGTCCCCAGGCAAACCGCGCCCGTGGCGAATGCCAACGGTCTTGCGATGCTAGGCATACTGCATGTGTTTTGCGCGAAGACTCAGTTCGCTCGACGCGCGATTCGACGGCGACCCGCCATCACCAGCAGCGACAGCGCGAGCAGTTCGAGGCCGAGCGCGCCGCCACCACCTCCGCCACCTCCACCGCCACCGCCACCGGACGGAGGATTGACCGGTGGTGTCGGAGTGGGTGTCGGTGTCGGCGTCGGCGTTGGAGTCGGTGTCGGCGTTGGAGTCGGCGTCGGCGCCGGCTCGACGCCCGTGGCCGTCGCAACGGCCGCCGGAGCAACAATCACCTCGACCTCCGCGACATTCGAGACATTCGCCTGCGGATCCGAGACCCGGTAGGTGAATCTATCTACTCCCGAGTATCCCGAAGCCGGCGTATAGGTGACAGCACCGTTGGACGGTTCCACGGTCGCGGAACCGGAGGCAGGCGCGGTGACGATCTGCACAGACGCAGGATTCAGCAGGCTGTCGAGATCGGAGTCGTTGGCGAGCACGTTGATGGTCGTTGCCGTATCGACTTCCGTGGCAGCCACATCGTCGTTGGCGTTTGGCGTGCTGGCGTTCATCGACCAGAGTTCCATGCCCACATTGCGGCCCTCGGCCGTGAAGTAGATTCGCGAACCCTTGACCCGCAACTGCCCACTATCGGGAAACGCTTCGGGCCCGATGTTCGGGTCGGCCAATAGTCTGGTGCCGGCGGCGGTGCCATCACTCACCCAGAAAGCGGAACCGGCCGGAAAGGTGTATCGCCGGTAGACCAGCCGGTCGCCGAATCCCGCGAATGCCTCGATTTCGTCGATGGGAACCGTCAGTCCCTGGAAAAAAAGCCGGGTTCCGGCTTCCGTGCCATCGGTGTAGAGCAACTCGCCGTTGGCGGTGAAGACCAGGCGCGTCCCGTTGCCCAGCAGCGGCGGCGGGTTGGCGACGTCCATGCGGCGCGTCGTGAGTCGTCGCGTGCTCGCGGGCGTGCCGTCGGTGGCGTACACGCCGCCATCCACGCCGCCGCGGATCACGCCGTTGAACAGCACGCGCCCATTGACCACCACCGGCCGGCCCGTGGCGTCGGCATTGAGACCCGCCATGTTGGTGATCGCCGCGAAACCGTTGAGCGTGCCGTCGGTGCACCAGATCTCACTGTCGGCAACGATCTGGCCTTCGAAACAGGCGCGACCCTGGAACTCGACGCTCCAGAAACCCGGGAATACATCGAGAGTGTTATGCGCCTTGATGGTCCCCGCCGACGTGCCGTCGGTGAACCACAGGTCCATGTGCGTGGTCATGTGCGCACTGAACAACACGCGCCCTCCGGCCGTGGCCTTGAAGACCTGCAGAGAATTGGATGGCCTGCCTCCCGGCGGGACTATCTCGTACGTGCCCGCGGAGGTGCCGTCGGTGCGCCACAATTCGTTGCCGTTGTTTCCATGGTTGGTGAAATAGGCGACGCCGTTCAACACGGTCGACATTTCGCCGCCCAGCGTGGTGGCGGATGGCGAGAAGCCGGTGACCAGGAAAGTCCCGTTCAAGGTTCCATCCGTGCGCCAGAGCGATTCGGCAAATCCATTGCTGGCATCCGTAGTCAGGAATACCGCCACGCCGTTTCCAAGCGACTGAAAGCCGTGAGGAGAAGAACCTTCGGCGCCTGGTATCAAGTCCCGCACCAGGCGTGTGCCCGTGGAAGTTCCATCGGTCACCCACAGTTCCGTGCCGTGGGCGCCATCGTAGGCCGAGAGAAAAAGCTGATCGGCTATTTCGCCGAGAATCGATGGCTGCGAACCGAACGTGACGACCGTGCCCGTGAGGTTGTCGAGCCGCGTGGTGCCCACGGAAGTGCCGGTAGATAGCCAGGCGGAATCGACGGCATTGTCATAGGCATTGAAGATCACCGCATTCCCGACGCGCTGCAGAGGCCGCGGATTGGAGCTGGTCGGCCCCGGCGCGATGTCGCGCACCTGCGCGGTTCCCGCCGGCGTGCCGTCGCTGCACCACAACTCGATGCCTGAGCCCTGGCCCGTTGTGCCCAGCCCGAAGTACAGCCGGCCGCCGGCGCGCACCATGTCGGTCGGTGGCGATGCGGCGTTCAACACGGCATAACGGACCGTACCCGCGGCCGAACCATCGGTGCGCCACAGGTCATAGTTTGGATTGCCATCGTTGCGCGCGAAAAAGAACGCCTCGCCGCCATCGCGCACCACGCCGTAGACACCCGTGCTGAAGTTCAGGTTGCCCAGTCCGAGCACCCGGGTGTTTGCCGCCGTGCCGTCGGTGATCCACACCTCGGTGCCGTCGTCGAAGACCGTGGGCGCGAACGCGAACAGCGCGCCCCCACCCACCGCGGTGAAACGGCGCAACGTCCCAGGTCCCGGTGCGGTGGCCAGGGTTGCAATGGCATCGCTGCCGGCCGTAGCGCGCAGCAGTTCGTGTCGCAGGCCTCCGGCGCCGCCTACGGTCGCCACGAAGACGACGCCATTACCCAGCGCAGCAACACCGGACGGAAAGGCGCCCTCGGTGCCTGCGCCCGATGCTGTGGTGTTGAGGTCTGAAATCATGGCGGCGGCGGTGCCGTCGCCACTGGCTCGCCAGAGCTCGACGCCATGCTGGCCGTTGTCGGCGGTGAAGAACAAGGCGCCACCCGCGGCCACCATCTGTCCGATGTCGGAATTCGCGGCACCGGGCTTGATGTCGGCGACGCGGCGTGTGCCCGCGGCCGTGCCGTCCGAGGTCCAAAGCTCGCGGCCGGCAGCGTCCACGGCGGTGAAGAAGACCCGCGAGCCAACGGCGACGAGATCCTCTGGATCGCTGTTCGCCGGGCCGGACATGCTGTCCGTCAGCCGAAGCGTTCCTGCGGCAGTGCCATCCGTGCGCCACAATTCCATACCGGTGGCGGCGTTCTGGGCTGCGAAGAACAGCAAACCACCCGCCGACACGATGGGATCGTAGTCCGCGGGAAGTCCCGCGCTGGCGCCATCGCCAATGTTGGCGACGACTCGTGTGCCCGCCGCGCTGCCATCCGACCGCCACAGCTCACGACCGTTGACGCCATCGTCGGCGGCGAAATACGCCACTCCGCCAACGACGGTGAGACGGGTGACATTGGAATCCTGGGGTCCAGGCCGGATGTCGCGGACCAGGCGTGTGCCAACGAGGGTGCCGTCGCTGAACCACAGCTCCCCACCTCTTTCGTCGTCCCCCATGGCGAACAACGTACCGGTGGCAAGGTCGGCGGTGTTCCCGCCCCACAAGATCCCGGAATCCGGCGAGCGGACCGCGTTGATGTCCGCGACCAGGTCGAAAGCCGTCGCGAACATGGGGGTCAGCAAGCAGGCCAGCAGGCCCACGATGCGCATTCTCATTCTTATGTGTCCTCCCGAGCGAGTCCGCATCCTTGATGGCCTTGCGCGGACGGTCAAGCACTCTTCTGTCGGGACATAACCCTCCCTGACAGCGAAAAGCGAACGGCGTTGGCGAGCGTGGAAATGGAAATCGGGTGCAGCGTGCTGGATAAAATGCGTTCGCCCGTCATCCATCCAGCGCGTCCACAGAAATCGAACCATGCAATACAAAGAACTCGGCAGAACCGGCTACCAGGTTTCCACCATCAGCTTCGGAGCCTGGGCCATCGGCGGCACCTGGGGTGATCTCGATGATTCCGAGGCCATGCGCTGCCTGCACCGCGCCCTGGACCTGGGCGTCAATTTCTTCGACACGGCCGACGTTTACGGCGACGGGCATAGCGAACGTCTCCTCGCGCGCCTTCGAAAGGAACGCAGGGATCCGTTCTGGGTAGCCACAAAGGTCGGCCGCCGCTCGAGTCCGCATGTCGCGGCAAGCTACAACCGCGCGAACCTGACAGCGTACGTGGAGCGCTGTCTCAAGAATCTGGAGGTGTCCGCGCTGGACCTGGTGCAACTGCACTGCCCACCCACCGATGTCTACTTCATGCCCGAAGTTTTCGGGGTGATGGACGATCTGGTCAAGGCCGGCAAGGTGCGCTTTTACGGCGCCAGCGTCGAGCGGGTCGAAGAGGGACTGAAGGCGCTCGAGTACCCGGGATTGCAATCGTTGCAGGTCATTTTCAACATCCTTCGCCAGCGTCCCGCGGAGCTGCTGTTGCCACGCGCCGCCGAGCGCAAGGTCGGCATCCTGGCGCGACTGCCGCTGTCGTCCGGCATGCTCACCGGGAAGATGACCAGCGCCACCCGCTTTCATGCCGAAGACCATCGCTCCTTCAATCGCGAGGGCGCGGCATTCGACAAGGGCGAAACCTTCTCCGGCTTCGACTACGAACGAGGCCTGCGGGTGGTGGAGTCGCTGCGCGGATTGCTGCCCGCGGGCATGACGCTGCCAGAGCTTGCGCTGCGCTACATCGCGTCGTTCCCGGCCGTGACCTGCTCGATTCCGGGCGCGCGGCGCGTCGAGCAGGTGGAACAGAACGTGGCGGCCGGGTCGAAGGGCCCGCTCGACGCCGGCTTGCTTGCGGCGCTCGCCCGACTCTACGAAACCGACGTCAAACCATCCGTGCACCAACGCTGGTAACCTTTCCGGACGATGTCCGACGAAAACCAGCTCGCGGCCAAGAAGGCCCGCGAATCCCTGCGCCAGGAAGCGCTCGCGTACCACGAAGAACCGACGCCCGGAAAACTCTCCGTCACTCCGAGCAAGAAGCTCACCAACCAGCACGACCTGGCTCTCGCCTA
>Ga0315912_10000499_pt1 | contig 72216 bp, 67 predicted proteins | sample VfabasoilMG_FD_204469 | JGI IMG/M metagenome (GOLD analysis project Ga0315912, IMG submission 204469) | Garden soil microbial communities collected in Santa Monica, California, United States - V. faba soil | ecosystem: Environmental > Terrestrial > Soil > Garden | place: USA: California... | reverse complement strand
GACGGACACGCCGAGCTCGCGCTCGAGCGCGCGAAACATTCCGGGCTTCGGTTTGCGGCATTCGCAGCCGTCCTCGGGCAGGTGCGGGCAGTACCAAATGCCCGCGAGCTCGCCGCCGGCCGCGCGCACGCGCACGCGCATGTGCTCATGAATCTGCGCGAGCGTCGCTTCGTCGTACAACCCGCGCCCGATGCCGGACTGATTCGTGACGACGGTCACGATCCACCCTGCGCGATGCAACGCAGCGATCGCTTCCAGGCTGCCGCGAATCGGCCGCCACTCGGCGACGGACTTGATGAAGTCGCCCGAATCCTCGTTGATGACGCCGTCGCGGTCGATCATGACCAAGCGCGCGCCGGTCGCCATCGCTTTAGACCCCTAGCCGCTCGCTCAGCACGTTCACGAGCTCGCCGACGCCGACGCGCGTCTGCTCGCAGCTGTCGCGCTCGCGCACGGTCACGGAGCCCGCGCTCAACGTGTCGCCGTCGACGGTGATGCAGAACGGCGTGCCGGCTTCGTCCTGGCGACGATAGCGGCGGCCGATCGCGCCTTTCTCGTCGTAGTAGACGTTGAAGCGCTTCTTCAGCGCGCGATAGATCTCGAGCGCCTTCTCGGGCATGCCGTCCTTCTTGACGAGCGGAAACACGGCAGCCTTGATCGGCGCAAGGCGCGGGTGAAGCTTCAGCACGGTGCGTACCTCGCCGCCGACTTCATCCTCGTGGTACGCGTCGCACAGGAACGCGAGCGTGCCGCGGTCGGCGCCCGCGGACGGTTCGATCACGTGCGGCAAGTAGCGGCGCGCTTCCTCGTTCTGTTCCTGGTCGTCGAAGTAGCGCAGATCTTTGCCGCTCATCTGCATGTGCTGGCGCAAGTCGAAATCGGTGCGGTTCGCGATGCCCTCGAGCTCGCTGCGGCCGAACGGAAAGTCGTACTCGACGTCGGCGCAGCCCGCCGCGTAGTGCGCGAGCTCGCTCGCCTCGTGCTCGCGTAAGTGCAGGTTCTCCTGCTTCATGCCGAGGTCGAGATACCAACGAAACCGCCGCTCGCGCCAGTACTGATACCACTGCGCGGCTTCGCTCGCGCGACAGAAGAACTCGATCTCCATCTGCTCGAACTCGCGGCTGCGGAACGTGAAGTTGCGCGGATTGATCTCGTTGCGAAACGCCTTACCGACTTGACCGATTCCAAACGGCACGCGCACGCGCGCCGTATCGGTGACGTTCTTGAAGTTCACGAAGATGCCCTGCGCCGTCTCGGGGCGCAGGTACGTCACGCTTTGGTTGTCCTCGAGCGCGCCGACATGGGTCTTGAACATCAGGTTGAACGCACGCGGCGCCGTCAGCGTGCCCGGTGCCGATGCACCCGGCGCGAGCACCCGGGCGCGCAGCGTTTCATCCTGGAGCGCTCCCGGAACGGCAACGGGCCGCGCCTCTTTGCCGGGCTTGCTTTTCTGCAGCGACGCGATGCGCTTGCGATGCGGCTCGAAGAGCTCGGCGGGCGTCGATTTGCCGAGCTCGCCCGGTGCCGCGAACAGCACCTCGTCGTAGCGCTCGAGCTTGCCGTCAGTACCGATGAACTCGAGCGCGTAGACGGCCAGCTGGTCCGCGCGGTAGCGGGCCCGCGTCTCGCGATCGTCGACCATCGGGTCGCTGAACCCGCCGACATGGCCGCTCGCCTCCCAAACCTTGGGGTTCATGAGCAGCGAGCTGTCGAGGCCGACCATGCCGAACGGTTGCGGTGCGCCCGGCGGAGTCGCGGTTTCGTCGTGGTGCGCGACCATGTCGTCCCACCACGCCTGCTTCAAGTTCCGCTTGAGCTCGACGCCGAGCGGCCCGTAGTCCCATGCGCCGTTCAGGCCACCGTAGATCTCGCTCGAGGGGAAGATGAAGCCGCGCCGTTTGCAGAGCGAGACAATTTTTTCCATCGCATCCATGACGCGCTCCGGGGGCGCTAAGACAAGGCGGGCAAGTATAGCGATGCGATTCGCCGGCTGAAGCAGAAAAGAGCGGCCGGCTCGGCTGCGCGCGCCCTCGCGCCCCCGCAATAGGCACGCACTCAAAAAGGGCGCGCAATTTGGAGGCACGCCCCTTTTCAGTGCGTCTAAAACGCCCCGAGTTGCACAGTCGCAGACAAAACAGTACGTTAGCCGCGTCGCAGGCGTGGCACAAAGAATGCACATCCTGGGACTCTTAAAAAGGGCAAACCCTGCCGTGCACACAAAAAAAGAGCACCGGCAGCGACACAACTTATAGGCAGCACTAACGGAGGATTCATGTCGCCCGCCGATGTACTCAAGCTCATGAAAGAGAAAGGCGTCAAGTTCGTAGACCTGCGCTTCACCGATACGCGCGGCAAGGAACAACACGTCACGATGCCGGCCCACCAGGTCGATGCCGGTATGTTCGAAGACGGCAAGATGTTCGACGGCTCGTCGATCGCCGGTTGGAAGGGCATCAACGAGTCCGACATGATCCTGGGGCTCGATCCGACGACGGCCGTGCTCGATCCGTTCATGGAAGAGACGACGCTGATCATCCGTTGCGACATCATCGAGCCGTCGACGATGCAGGGCTACGAGCGCGATCCGCGCTCGGCCGCGAAGCGCGCCGAGGCCTACATGCGCTCGACCGGCATTGCCGACGAAGCGTTCTTCGGGCCCGAGAACGAGTTCTTCATCTTCGACGACGTGCGTTGGCACTCGCAGATGCATAGCGGCGGCTACACGATCGACTCCTACGAGGGCGCGTGGCAGAGCGGCAAGGAGATCGAAGAGGGCAACCTCGGTCATCGCCCCGGCATCAAGGGCGGCTACTTCCCGGTTCCGCCGGTCGATTCCTTGCAGGACATTCGCTCGGCGATGTGCTTGGCGCTCGAGGAAATGGGCCTCGTCGTCGAGGTGCACCATCACGAGGTCGCGACGGCCGGCCAGTGCGAGATCGGCGTGAAATTCGGCTCGCTGATCAAGAAAGCCGACGACGTCATGATCTTGAAGTACGTCATTCACAACGTCGCGCATAGCTTCGGCAAGACGGCCACGTTCATGCCGAAGCCGCTCGTCGGCGACAACGGCAGCGGTATGCACGTCCACCAGTCGCTCGCGAAGGGCGGCAAGAACCTGTTCACGGGCGATCAGTACGGCGGCCTGTCGCAGACGGCGCTGTACTACATCGGCGGCATCATGAAGCACGCGCATGCGATCAACGCGCTGACGAACGCCTCGACGAACAGCTACAAGCGCTTGGTCAAGGGTTTCGAGGCTCCGACGCTGCTCGCCTACTCCGCGCGCAACCGCTCGGCGTCCATCCGCGTTCCGTACGTGCAGAACCCGAAAGCGCGCCGCATCGAAGTGCGGTTCCCGGACAGCACGGCGAATCCGTACTTGGGATTCACGGCCATGCTGATGGCCGGTCTCGACGGCATCGCGAACAAGATCAACCCGGGTCCGCCGAGCGACAAGGATCTCTACGACCTGCCGCCCGAGGAGGAGAAGTTGATCCCGACGGTGTCGTACTCGCTGACGCAGTCGCTCGAGGCGCTCGACAAGGATCGCGCGTTCTTGACGGCCGGCGGCGTGCTGAACGATTCGACGATCGATGCGTATATCGGCTTGAAGGAGCAGGAAATTGCCCGCTTCTCCATGACCCCGCATCCGGTCGAGTTCGAGATGTACTACAGCCTCTGAGGCGGCCCGTATCGCGGTTCTGTCAAACAAAAAGAGTGGCGGGGTTCTCAAGAACCCCGCCGCGATTTGGCAGAAAACGCCGCTCGGCGCTAAGCTTGGAGCATGCGTAAGTGGCTGATCTTGTTGTCGGCGTTGTCAGGGACTGCAGTGAGCGCCGCCCCGGCCTGGACGTGGGTCGACGCGAGCGGCACCGTGCACTATTCCGATCGGCCCGTGCCCGGCGCGAGGCAGGTGGAGCTCACGGCAGCGCAAGGCTTCGGCGGCAACCAGGCGGGACGCGTGGCGCGCTCGTCGAACGCGCAGAGCAACACGGCGGGTCCGTATCAGACCATCGACGTTGTGAGCCCAGCCGATCAGGAAACGCTCTGGAACATCGGCACGATGTTGCCCGTGCAAGTGCGCTTCCAACCCACGCTGCAACCGGCGCATCGTTACGACTTGCTGTTCGACGGGCAGCGCAAGAATCTCAACACGTCGAACCTGCGCGTGCAGTTGACGGATGTGTTCCGCGGCACGCACACGTTGCAGGTCGTCGTACTCGATCCGGCGGGCACGGAGATTGCGCGCTCGCCGTCGCGGACGTTCTTCGTGCAACAAACCAGCACGCAAAATCCGAACTCGCGGGCGGGCGGCAGAAACTAGCCGGCGCCGGTGACGTCGGGCTCGCGGCCCGGCGAGTACGCCGCGCCCCGGGCGCGGACCACATCCTTGGAGGCCTCTCGACGGCACTCGTCGTGCTCGACGAGAGTCTGCTCGTCTCCTATTTGAATCCCGCGGCCGAGAGCTTGTTCGGCGTGAGCTCGCGGCGCACGGTAGGTCGAGCGCTGACCGACGTCGTGCATCCGGCGCAGGAGCTCGTCGTGCTGTGTCAGCGCGCGTTCGCGACGGGTCTCACGTTCAGCTTGCACGAGTTCGTCGTGCGCGTCGCCGAGCGCGACATCGTGCTCGATTGCCGCGTCGCGCTGCTCGATCACGAGCATTCGTTGATTCTCGAGTTCCTCGACACCGAGCGCGATCGTCGCGTGCGACGAGAAGCCGAGCTCGTGGCGCAGCAGCGCTTGTCTCGGCGCATGATTCGCCAGCTCGCGCACGAGGTGAAGAACCCGCTCGGCGGCTTGCGCGGCGCGGCTCAGCTGCTCGAGCGCCAGCTCCCCGACCCCGAGCAGAAAGCGTACACACGCGTGATCATCGAGGAGGCGGACCGCCTCGCGGCGCTCGTCGACGGCATCCTGCGCGCCGGCGGCGCACCTCGGCCGGAGGAGATCAATCTCCACCGCATCACGGAGCACGTCGCGCAGCTCATCGAAGCTGAGAAGCCGGCTGGGCTCGAGCTGCAGCGCGACTACGACCCGAGCCTGCCGTCGATCACGGTCGACCGCAATCAGTTGATTCAGGCGTTTCTCAACGTCGCTCGCAACGCGATGCAAGCGCTCGGGCCGAGCGGAAGGTTGATCTTCCGCACGCGCGCGCTAACCAATTTCACGGTCGGTGGCGAACGCCACCGATTGGTCCTGTCTGCCGAGGTCGAGGACAACGGCCCGGGCATTCCCGATGAGCTCAAGGAGACGATTTTCTACCCGCTCGTGACGGGTCGTCCCACGGGCACGGGGCTCGGGCTCACGATCGCGCAGGATCTCGTGAGCCGAAATGGGGGGCTCATTGAGTTTACGAGCGAACCGGGTCGCACGGTCTTCCAGATCCGTTTGCCGGTCGCTAACGGAGCCCGCTAATGGCAACGCCTGGTTTATCCGTTTGGGTCGTGGACGACGACGAGTCGGTGAGGTGGGTGCTCGAGCAAGCGCTCAAGCAAGCGCACATGTTCCCGCGCGCGTTCGAGACCGGCGAGGAGTTCTTCGGCGCGCTGAAGCTCGGCCGGCCCGACGTGCTGATCACCGACATTCGCATGCCGGACATGAGCGGCCTCGAGCTCATGGAAAGGCTCACGCGCACGGACCCCGACATTCCCGTCATCGTGATCACGGCGCACTCGGATCTCGACAGCGCCGTGTCGGCGTACCAGGGCGGCGCATTCGAGTACTTGCCGAAGCCGTTCGACATCGACGAGGCGATCGAGCTCGTGTCGCGCGCGGCGCGGCAGCGCACGCGCGGAGCAACCGAGCAAGCGGCCGCTAAGCCCACGCCGCGCATCATCGGCCAAGCGCCGGCGATGCAGGAAGTATTCAAGGCAATCGGCCGCCTGTCGCGCTCGAGCATGACGGTGCTGATCACGGGCGAGTCCGGCACGGGCAAGGAGCTCGTCGCGCGCGCTCTGCACGACAATTCCCCGCGTGCGAACAACCCCTTCGTCGCTCTGAACACGTCGGCCATCGCCGCCGAGCTGCTCGAATCGGAGCTGTTCGGGCACGAGAAGGGCGCGTTCACGGGCGCGCTCGAGCGGCGCATCGGCCGCTTCGAGCAGGCGAACGGCGGCACGCTGTTTCTCGACGAGATCGGCGACATGTCGCTCGCGTTGCAAACGCGCTTGCTGCGCGTGCTGGCCGAGAGCGAGTTCTTCCGCGTCGGCGGCCAAGCGGCGATCACCGTCGACGTGCGCGTCATTGCCGCGACGCACCAGGATCTCGGGCAGGGCGCCGCGACCGGGCGCTTCCGCGAGGACTTGTATCACCGCCTCAACGTCATGCGCATCGAGGTGCCGCCGCTGCGCCAGAGGCGCGAGGACATTCGCGAGCTGTCGCGGTTCTATCTCGAGCAGGCGGCCAACGAGCTCGGCGTCGCGTCGAAGACGCTCTCCGCCGACGCCGTCGAGGCGCTACAGCGTTACGACTGGCCCGGTAACGTGCGCGAGCTCGTCAACGTGTGCCGGCGCCTGACCGTCACGGCGGCGGGACGCGAGATCGTCGCGCAAGACCTGCCGGCCGAGCTTGGCGGCGTCGCGAGTCAGTCCGGCGCCGACTGGACGGCCGGGCTCTCGCAGTGGGCCGAGGCGCAGCTCGCGATCTCGGAGCCGCCGCCGCTCTTGATCGACGCTCTGCCGGCGTTCGAGCGCACGCTGATCCTGACGGCGCTGCGCCGCGCGCGCGGCAAGCGCCTAGAAGCCGCGAAGCTGCTCGGCTGGGGCCGCAACACGCTGACGCGCAAGATCAAAGAGCTGGGCCTCGAAGGGCGGGTCTAGCGCCGGCGCCGCGCGATGTCGGCGCCGATCATCTCGGCGAGCTCGAGCGAGGCCAGCGCGTCTGCGCCGGAGACGACCGGCGGCGTGTCGTCAACGATCGCGGCGACGAAAGCCTTCGTCTCGGCGAGCAGCGCGTCGCCCTTCTCGAGGTTCCAGGATTCCTCGCGCAACGGTGCGCCGCCCTCGCGCCAGTCGCCGTGTTTCGTGACGCGGCGTACCTCGCCGCTGCCGAAGTCGATCGAGACGTACTGATTCGGCTGAAACACGCGGAACCGCCGTTGCGGCGTCGTCGAGACGCGCGACGCCGTCACGTTCGCAATCGCGCCGTTGGCGAACTCGATGCGCGCGTTCGCGATGTCGATGTCGTCCATCAACACCGGAATCCCGACCGCCGATGCGCCGATCGGTTTCGAGTCGACGAGCGACAAGATCACGTCGAGGTCGTGAATCATGACGTCGAGAATCACGTTGACGTCCGCACCGCGGCCTTTGAACGGCGCGAGGCGGTGGCACTCGATGAAACGCACGGTCGTCAGCGTCTCGCGCGCCGCGAGCAACGCGGGATTGAAGCGCTCGACGTGCCCGACCTGCAGCTTCAGCTTGCGCTCGCTCGCAAGCTTCGTGAGAACGGCGGCCTCCGGGCTCGTGCGCGTCAACGGCTTCTCGACGAGGCAGTGCACGCCGTGCTCGAGAAAGAAACGCGCGAGCTCGAAGTGCTCGCCGGTCGTGGCCGCGATCGTAACGGCGTCGACTTTGCCGACGAGCTCGCGGTAATCCTGAACGGCTTGCGTCTCTACCTCCGCTGCGACCGCGCGGCTGCGCTCCGCGTCGCGATCGCACACGGCAACGAGCTCGATGCCGTCGATCGCGCGGTGTTTCTGCGCATGGAACCGCCCGAGGTAGCCCACGCCGACGACCGCGGTGCGCACCTTGGTCATCCGCGCGCGATCCCGCGTTCGGACGTGCGGATGAAGCCGAGCAAGTGCTCGATCTGCGGGCTCGCCGTGCATTCGGACGCGATGCGAGCCGTGACTTCCTCGACGGTCAGCGAGCGGTCGAGCACGAGCCGCAACGCTCCGTCGATGTTGCGCCGCTCGGCTTCGTTGAAACCCGCGCGCTTGAGCCCCACGCGGTTGATCGCGCGCGGCGTCGCCCAATGCCCTTCGGCGATCGCGAACGGCACGATGTCCTTGTTCGCGAATGCGCCGGCGGCCAAGAACGAGTACGCGCCGAGGCGCGTGAACTGCGTGACGGCGACGAGCCCGCTCACGAGCACGTGGTGCTCGATCGTCACGTGCCCCGCGAACTGCGAGCCGTTGACGATGATGACGTGGTCGGCGACCTGGCAGTCGTGGCCGATGTGCGAGTAGGCCATGATGAAGTTGTGGTCGCCGACGCGTGTGACGCCGCCGCCCTTCGCCGTGCCGATGTTGATGCTGACGAACTCGCCGATCCTGTTGTGCGAGCCGATGACGAGCTCGGTGTACGCGCCGCCCTCGTAGCCCATGTCTTGCGGCGGGCCGCCGAGCACGGCGCCGTGCTGAATGTGGTTTTCGGTGCCGATCTTCACGCGGCCGTAGCGGCTGCCGATGCGCGCATGCGACTCGACGACGGTTCCCGCCCCGATCTCGACTTCCCCGTCGATCACGCAATACGGGCCGATCTCCGCGTCGGCGGAGATCTTGGCGCGGTCGCTCAAGATGACGCTCGGATGAATGCTCAACGCGCGCCCTGTGCTCGTAGCGTGCTCAGCCGCTCGCGGCCTGATTCAGCGCCTTCGCGGGGTCGATGCCGCCGACGAGATCGGTGACGCTCGTGAAGCGATGCGCGCGCAGGTACTCCTCGATGCCGGCGTTGACCTTCGTCGGCGCGAGCGGATCGTAGAACAGCGCGGTGCCGAGACCCACGGTCGTGGCGCCGGCCAGCACGAACTCGAGCGCGTCGTGCGCGGTCTCGATGCCGCCTTGGCCGATGATCGGAATGCCGCGGTCGCGGCATTCTTGGTAGACCTGGTGAACCTTGAGCAGCGCGATGGGCCGAATCGCCGGGCCCGACAAGCCGCCCTGGATATTGCCGATGATCGGCCGGCGCGTCTCGACGTCGATGGCCATGCCCATCAGCGTGTTGATGACGGCGAACGCATCGGTGCCGGCTTCGATGCACGCGCGCGCGTTGGCGCGAATGTCCGTCTGGTTCGGCGACAGCTTCGTGATCAGCGGCTTCTTCGTGACCGCGCGGCACGCCGCGACGACTCGCGCCGACATCTCCGGATAGTTGCCGAACGCCACGCCGCCTTCCTTGACGTTCGGGCAGGAGATGTTGATCTCCATCGCGTCGATCGGTGAATCGTCGAAACGCCGCGTGACCTCGGCGTACTCCTCGATCGTCGAGCCGCAGACGTTCGCGATGAATCGCGTCTCGTTGAAGTCGAGCGTGGGCAGAATCTTGTTGACGACGTAGTCGACGCCGGGATTCTGCAGGCCGATCGCGTTCAGCATGCCGGCCGGCGTTTCCCAAACCCGATGCGGCGGGTTGCCGAGGCGAGGCGCGAGCGTGGTGCCCTTCAGCACGATCGCGCCGACGGCGGCGTTGCTGAAGCCCTCGATGCGCGTGTATTCCTCGCCGAAGCCGACACAGCCCGACAACAGCACGACGGGCGAGCTCAGCTCGAGACCGCAGAAGTCGAGCTTGAGGCGGCTCATCGGTAGGTGACCTCGGCGCTAGGCACAGCGCAATTATCCGCGAGGGTCGTGCGGAGTGCCACTATGATGCGCCGATGCTCCATGTGATCTTGTTTCGGCCGGAAATTCCGCCGAACACGGGCAACTTGATCCGGCTCTGTGCGAACGCGGGCGCGACGCTGCACCTCGTGCACCCGCTCGGCTTCGACTTGAGCGACGCGCAGGTCCGCCGCGCCGGGCTCGACTATCACGAGATGGCATGCGTTCGCGAGCATCGCGATCTCGCCGCGTGCTTGGCCGCAGTCCATCCGGCGCGCGTATTTGCATTGACGACGCGCGCGGTGCGCTCCGTCTACGACGCTGCATTCATGGAAGGCGATGCGTTCTTGTTCGGGCCCGAGACGAGCGGCTTGCCGCAGGACGTGCTCGATACGTTTGCGCCCGACCTGCGGCTCAAGATTCCGATGCGGGCCGGCAATCGCAGCTTGAATCTGTCGAACGCGGCCGCCGTGACGGTTTACGAGGCGTGGCGGCAGCTCGGTTTCGCGGGCAGTGCTTAGCCGAGCTCCGAGCTGATCGGCCGGCGCATCAGCGTGGCGACGGCAGCGCGCGGATCCATTCCTTCGTTCAGGATCTTGTGAATGTGCTCGACGATCGGCATCGGCACTTTGTGCCGCTCCGCGACTCGATGAACGGCGCGCGCGCCGATGTAGCCTTCCACGACTTGGCCGATCGAGCGCAGCGCTTCGGCTGGCGACGCGCCGGCCGCGAGCGCGAGCCCGAAACGGCGATTGCGCGATTTGTCGTCGGTGCACGTCAGCACGAGATCGCCCATGCCCGCCAAGCCCATGAACGTTTCCTTGCGGCCGCCGAGCGCGAGCCCTAGCCGCGTCATCTCGGCGAGACCGCGCGTGATCAGCGCGATGCGCATGTTCGCGCCGAACCCCAACCCGTCGCAGATGCCCGCGCCGATCGCGTAAACGTTCTTCGTCGCGCCGCCGACCTCTACGCCGACGACGTCGTCGGCCGTATAGGCGCGAAAGGTTTCGCTGCTGATGCGCTCGGCAAGCCGCTGCGCATAGTCGCCGTCGGTCGACGCGATCGTCATCGCGGTCGGCAGGCCGGCCCCGACTTCTCGCGCGAACGTCGGGCCCGACAGTACGGCCGTCGGCAGGCTGGCCGGCAACAGTTGGCCCGCGACTTGGTAGGGCAGGAGGCCGGACTCGAGCTCGAAGCCCTTCGTGGCCCACGCCAACCGCCGCAGCGGCAGGCCCGCGAGCGCCGTCAGCGTCTCGCGCAGCGCATGGCTCGGCACGGCCACTAGGACGTCGTCGGCCGGCGTGACGGCCTGCGCGAGGTCGGCCGTCGGCTCGAGGAGATCCGGAAACCGCGTGTCGGGCAGATAGCGCGCGTTGCGCCGCTCGCGCTGCATCGCAGCCGCGTGAGCCGCGTCGCGCGCCCAGAGCGCCGCCGGGTGGCCGGCGCGCGCGAACTGCACCGCGAGCGCCGTGCCCCATGACCCGGCACCGACGATCGCGATGCGACTCGCCGTGCTAATGCGTCTCGCCGCTCGCCGCCGCGGGCGCCGCTTGCGTGCCGCCGGCCGCGGCTGCTCGCGCGCCGCGCTCCTGCACCGCTTGCGCGTAGATCGCGTCGAAGTTCAGCGGCTGCAGCAACAGCTGCGGGAAGCCGCCCTTCGTGATCAGGTCGGCGATGACCTCGCGCGCGAACGGGTACAGCGTGTTCGGGCAGAAGCTGCCGACCAGGATCGCCTGCTCGTCCGCCGTGTAGCCTTGAATCACGAAGATTCCCGACTGCGCGACCTCGGCCAAGAACAGCGTCGTGTCCTTGTCCTTCGCTTCGACCGTGATCGTCAGCGTGACTTCTTGAGTGTCCTGCGCCACTTGCTGCGCGTTCGAGCGCACGTTCAGCTGAGTCTGCGGCGTGACGTTCTGCGTGAAGACCATCGGCGCCTTCGGCGACTCGAAGGACAGATCCTTCACGTAGATCTTCTGCAAGAGCAGCTGTTTTTGTGGAGCAGGCGTCGGTTGTTCTTGAGCCATCGTTCGTCCAGTCGGTTGGTTGGGTGAATGAAACTAGGGCGCCGGCGAGCCGAGCAGGCGATCGAGCTCGCCGGATCTGTCGAGGGCGCTCAAATCGTCGTAGCCGCCGATGTGGCGGCCATCGATGAAGATCTGCGGAACGGTGCGGCGGCCGCCGGCGCGCTCGATCATCTCGTCGCGCCGCCCGGCTTCCATCATGACGTCGATCTCGGCGAACTCGGCGCCTTTCTGCGTGAGCAGGCGCTTGGCCGCGCTGCAGTATCCGCAGAACGGTTGCGAGTAGACGATGACGCGAGGATCCGCCATGGCTATTTCACGAGCGGCAGATTGTCGGCGCGCCAGCCCGCGAGCCCGCCTTTGAGACTGAAGGCGTTCTCGTAGCCGGACTTGCGCAAGTGGCCCGCGGCGCGCCCCGAGGTCGCGCCGTCGCTGCAGACCGCTAGCAGGATCTTGCTCTTCTGCTTGTTGATGGCGTCGTCGTCCTGCTGGACGCGGTCGAGCGGCACGTTGCGCGCGTTCACGATGTGGCCTTGGCCGAACTCCTCGGGCTTGCGGACGTCGATCACGAGCGCGCCCTTATTGATGAGGCGCACCGCGTCGGCCGTCGTCACGTGCGTGGCCCCCTGGGCGCGCAACCGGAGCTCGTAGAACAGGACTGCGAGCACCGAGGCGACGAGCCCCGAGATCAGTAAAACGTGGTTGCCGGTGAATTCGACGAGCTGAGCCATGGCGTCCGAGCGTTGCGGTTTCGGGCCAGTATAACAGCGCGGTGTCGGCGGCCCGGCTGCAGCCGTCGAAACACGGGCCGGAAAGCGTCTACACTGCGGCCCCGTATGCGGATAGTCGAGCCACTGCGACGGCGCCGGCTCACCGGGCCCGGCGGCGCCGCCCTCGCGGCCGTCCTGCTCTGCGGGTCCATCGGAGTCGCGCAGGACCGGCGCGAGAGCGAGGCGGCGCTCGCCGCCGTGCGCAAGGAGATCAAGGCGCTGCAGGCCGAGATCGCGAGCGAATCGACGCGGCGCGACGAAGGCGCTCGTGCGCTGCGCGCTGCCGAGGTCGAGATCGCGGCGGCGACTCGCAAGCTGGCCGCGGTCCGAGCGGATCTCGATACCCAACAGGCGGCTCGCCGCGATCTCAACGTAGAGACCGAGCGCGCGACGCGCGGCCTCGCGGCCGAGCGCGAGGCGCTCGCGCGGCAGGTTCGCGCGAGCTACATGACCGGGCGCGAGGAGCTGTTCAAGCTGCTGCTGTCGCAGGAGAGCCCGGCCGATCTCGGCCGCATGCTCGTTTACTTCGACTACTACAACCGTGCGCGCTCGGCTCGCATCGGCGTCGTTGCGGGCGAGCTCGCGAAGCTCACGGAGCTCGGGCAGGAGAAGACGCGCGTCGAGGCCGGGCTCGCCGCTCTCGAAGCGACCCAGGCGGCCGAGATCGCGGCGCTCGAGAAGTCGCGCGACGACCGGCGCGCGGCCGTCGCGAAGCTCGAGGCGGATATTCGCGATGGCGCGGCGGCGGTCAAGAAATTGAGTGGCGAAGAGCAGCGGCTCGCCGACCTCATCGCGCGCCTCACGAAGGCCACCGCGAGCTTCCCCGTCGACACCGACGAGCCGTTCGCACGCTCGAAGGGCAAGCTCGCATGGCCCGTGCAGGGGCGCCAGACGGGCACCTTCGGCCAGCCGCGCGGCGCGGGGCCCGTCAAATGGAGCGGCGTGCTACTCGAGGCGGCCGCGGGCACTCCCGTGCGTGCCGTGCATCGCGGGCGAGTCGCGTTCGCGGATTGGCTGACGGGCTTGGGCCTTCTCGTGATCGTCGATCACGGTGGCGGGTACCTGAGCCTGTACGGCCATAACGAAGCGCTGCTCAAGGAGTCGGGCGATTGGGTCGAGCCCGGCGAGGTGATCGCGCAGGTCGGCGATACGGGCGGGCAGGCTCGGCCCGGGCTCTATTTCGAGCTGCGCTTGAACGGCGAGCCGATCGATCCCGATCCGTGGATTGCGAAGCGCGCGGCCGCTCGCTAGCCCCAGCCTGTGACATAACCGGCGGGTGTTGCACGCGCCGGGCGCCCCTGTGTAAGGTTCGACGGTACGTTACCGGGGAAACCTAGAACAACAAATGACCCTGACGCTACGCGGCTTCGCCGTATTGCTCACCGGCATCGTGTTCGGGCTTGGGCTGGCGCTCTCGAGCACGCTTTTTACCTCTTTCAAGGGCGAGGCCCATGCTGTGCCGGCCCCGGTCGACCCGACGATCGAATCGGCCGCGCTCGTAGCGGAAGTCATCGACCGCGTTCGCCGCGAGTACGTCGACGACATCGACGACAAGCGCATCGTCGAAGCGGCCATCCGCGGCATCGTCTCCGATCTCGACCAGCACTCGACGTTCCTGAACCCCGAGCAGTACGAAGACATTCGCATCAGCACGACGGGCAACTACACCGGTGTAGGGCTCGACGTGAACTTGGACGACGGCAAGGTCACGGTCGTCACGCCGCTGGAGGGCGCGCCCGCTGAGCGCGCCGGCATCCTGCCCGGCGACGTCGTATCGGCCGTCGACGACGTGCCCGTGAACTCCGAAGACGTCGCATCCTCCGTCGCGCGCATGCGCGGTGAGCCCGGAACGCCGGTCACGCTCGACGTCGTGCGCCCCGGTGCCACCGAGCCGCTGCGCTTCGCGCTGACGCGCACCGCGGTCCAGGTCCGGACCGTGCAAAGCGAATATCTCGGCAACGGCTTGGGCTACATCCGCATCTCGTCGTTCGCCGAGACCACGGCGGAGGACTTGGACGCGGCCGCGCACAGGCTCGCAGCGGAGGCCGATCGCGACGCGCTGCTCGGGCTCGTGCTCGACCTTCGCAGCAACCCGGGCGGGCTGCTCGACTCGGCCGTGCAGATTGCCGACGAGTTTCTTGCCGAAGGCGTCATCGTCAGCGGCACTGGGCGGATACGCAAAGCGCAGTTCGAGCAGTCGGCCGAAGCCGGCGACGCGCTCGAAAGCGTGCCGACCGTCGTGCTCGTGAACTCGGGGTCGGCGTCGGCGTCGGAGATCGTGGCCGGCGCGCTGCAGGATCACAAACGAGCTCGCATCGTCGGCGAACGGACCTACGGCAAAGGCTCCGTCCAAACCGTCATGCCGCTCGGCGAGGGCAGCGCCATCAAGCTCACGACCTCGCGGTACCTGACGCCGTCGGGCCGCTCGATCAACGGCACGGGCATCGAGCCCGACCTGGTCGTCCACAGCGACGATCCGCTGCGCCAGTATCGCGGCGCGCACGGCCGCGTCGCGCTGCGCGACGATTCGCAGCTGCTCGAGGCACTGCGTCTCATTAGTGAGGAATCGATCACACTGACTCTGGTCCAGTGACCTCGACGCGGCCGCGCGGCACGGTTAACGTGTGCCGTCATGAGCCGCGATCCCATCGAGCGTAGCCTCGAGATCGAACAAGCGCAGCTACGGGGCTTTGCGCGCAGCATTGCCGAAGTCGAGTGGCTGCTGCTGACTCTCGTCGTTCTGTATCTTTTCCTGGCGACTCCGCTCGCGCGCAGCCCCGGCGTCATCGGCGTCCTGCTCGGCTTCGCGGCGTTCGTCTTGCTGTTTCGCTACGGGCGGCCGTTCGCGAAGCACACGCACTTCAAGCTCGCGTTCGAGATTCTCGTCATGCTCGCGTTCCTGACCGCGGTGCTCGCAGTCTCGGGAGGCGTGCATAGCCCGCTCGTGAATCTGTACCTACTGCCGATCGTGACCGCCGCGCTCGCGCTCGGCAAACGCGCGGCGGTGCTCGTCGTCGCGCTGGTCTGCGTCTGCTACCCGCTGGTCGGCGTGTTGACCGACGGCTTCGAAGGTTTGAATGCGCAGTTCGGTATCGCGGCGGTCGGTGTGCTCGCACCGTTCTTCCTCGTCGCGTTCTCGGTGACGCTGCTCGTCGAAAACATCAACACCGCGAAGAACCGCATTCGCGCTCTTTCGGATCGCGACGAGCTGACGTCGCTCTACAACATGCGCGCGTTCACGAGGCTCGCCGAGCAGGAGCACGACGCGGCGAGCCGCACCGATCGCAAGTACTCGATCCTGATGGTCGACATCGAGCACTTGAAGGCGATCAACGATACGTACGGCCACGAAGCCGGCAGCCGCGCCGTCAAGCTCGTCGCGGAAGCGTTGCTGCGGTTGACGCGCTCGACGGACGTCGTCGCGCGTTATGGCGGCGACGAGTTCATCGTGCTGCTTGCCGGCGTGGATAAGGAAGTCGCCGAGGAAGTCGCGCAGCGCGTCCGCAACGTCGTCTTCTCGACGACGCTCGAGGTCGACGTGAAGATGGTGCGAATCAAGGTCAACGTCGGCGCCGCGTCGTTCGCCGAAAGCGGCAACAATTTGCAAGCGGTCATGACGGCGGCCGACCGCGCCATGTACAAAGACAAGGACCTGCGCGAGCCGCCGAAGGGTAAGCTCGTCATTCAGAAACGCTAGCGTTCGAGGCAGCCGTACGAGTGCGCCGTGAACGAACCGACTCAACGACCGCCGCCGAGCGCGTTCCCCCTCTGGGGCACGATCGCGATTCCCGGCGGTTTGCTCTGGGGCACCGCGCTCGGGGCTGGCGCGGGGCTCCTATTCGGCAACCTCGCGATCGGCGCGCTGATCGGTGCAGGCCTTGGCATCGGCATCGGGCTCACGGTGTTCGCCGCGGCGATCGTGATCGCGTCCGGTAAGGCATAGCGAGCGGATGTCGAAGGGGTTCAACTGGTTCGGCCGCGGTTTGGGTGTCGTCTGCGCGGCGCTGCTCGCGAGCGCGTGGGCCTTCGTGCTGTGGGTGCCGGCGGCGGGCCTGACCGTGACCGGCATCAGTGTCGTGACGGCGCTGCTGCTCGTCACGCTGGCGGTCTTCGCCGGCATCGCGGCGGCTCACGGCCACGCGGTCGTGCTGACATTGATGTTCCTCGCGTCGTTCTTCCCGGTCGGCGCGTTCTTGATGCCGACGGATCATTGGTTGAAGTGGGTCGGGTGGATCGATCTCGGCCTGCTGGCTGCGGCCGTGCTGATTTGGTCGACCTCGCGGCGCGAGGCCGTTTCCTGAAGCGCACGGCGATTGTCTAGAATAGGCCGATGCAACATCGCGCCATGTTCTTCGCGGCCGTTGCCGCGCTCTTACACATGCCCGTGTTCGCCGACGCCGAGCTCGACGGGGCTCGTGCGCGCTGGCGGTCGGCCGCGCTGACCGCGTACGAATACGGTTACCACAAGTTCTGCGAGTGTCACCGCGAATCGCCGCCCGAGACCGTCGTGACCGTTCGCGGCGGCACGGTCACGGGCGTGCGCCATCGGCCGGCCGGCAGCAGCGTCGAGGTTCCGGCGGCCGACAAGAACTTCCAGTACTACTGGACCGTCGACGGTCTGTTCGAGCTGATCGCGTCGGCGCAGGAGCGCGGCGTGCAGGTGCGCGCGTCGTACGACGCGACGCTCGGGTTCCCGCGCGAGGTCTACATCGACTACGACGCGAACTTCATCGGCGATGAGCTCGACGTGCGCTTGACGGCCGTCACTCGCCTCGACGCCGCGCGCTGACGCGGCCCCCCAACAGAAAAAGCCGCTAAACCGAGAGTATCTCGGGATTGACCGCACAAGAGCGCCGGCCGTAGAGTTTTTGGCGGCGCTCGATCCCACGCCGTTGGTCGAGAGCCTGATCGGGGGCACGCAACGGCGTGAGAGCCGTGGTGATGAATATCTACGTTGGCAATCTGTCGTATCAGATGAGCGAAGACGAGCTTCGCGATGCGTTCGGTGCGTTTGGCGAGGTTTCGGCCGTCAAGATCCTCATGGATCGCGAGACGGGCCGTTCGCGCGGTTTCGGCTTCGTCGAGATGCCGAACAAAGGCGAAGCCGAAACGGCCATCGCGCAACTCAACGGTAAGGACGTCGGCGGACGCGCGCTGCGCATCAACGAAGCGCGGCCGAAAGAGCAGCGCCGCTAGCGAGGGGCCTACCGTCCCGTCGAGTGGCGGACTCGACGATAGCGGACAAGCAGCAGCGTGCAGCGCATGCGCGCCCGCCGGGCTTTATCCATGACTGGCGTTATGTCGATGCGCTGCCGGCGCGCCGCACCGCGTCGCTATAATCGAGACGCTCCGACAACAACAACGACCGGCAGCACTCCCAAAGCCGCCGGCAACACAGGGTCAGACACGGAATGTTCTATTTGAAATGGACGCCGAGCGAGCTCGCGACGCTGCGCGCGGGCGCTCTCTATACCGAGGTCGACGAGGACGGTTGGGTTCAGCGCGAGGTCGGCATCGGCGACGACGGCCTCGTCACGCATCACTTGGTGCCGACCGACGCGCGCCCGGGCTGGTTCGGGCTCGCGCGCCTGTCGTTCGCGATGCTCGACAGCAACGTCACGAAAGCCGAGTTCGAGTCCCTGTGGCATGCCGGCGCGGAGCGTTCCGCGGAGCCCTAGAGTGGGCTCGCTGGCCGCTACGGCGCGGCGCTCGTAGAATCGCCTGCGGCTCGCCCGGCTTCGGCCGAACAACAACAGCGGGCCACCGGGGGGTTCATGGCTTCGCTCGCTCGTCCGCCGCGCCTCGCGCGTCGCGTTTTTCTCTGCTCGACGGCCGTGGCCGTCGCCGCTCTCGTGCTGCCGGCTGCCGCGCAGCAAAGCTTCAAGGTCCGCTTGCGTCCCGTGCCGATCGAGGCCTCGACGGCCGCCAACACGACCGGCGCCGGCGAAGCGACGGCCGAGCTCTCCGGCACGCGCCTCACGTTGCGCGGCAACTTCGAGGGGCTCAAAGGCGCCGCGACCGTCGCGCGGCTGCATCAGGGCGCCGTGATGGGCGTGCGCGGCCCCGCCATCGCGGACGTGACCGTGACTTCCGGCACGAGCGGAACCGTGAGCGGGCAGGTCACGCTGACTCGCGAGCAAGCCGAAGCCTTGCGGCAGGGGCACGTTTACTTACAGATCCATAGCGAGACAGCTCCCGACGGCAACCTCTGGGGCTGGCTGCTGCCATGAGCTCCGCTCGCTGCGTGCGGGCCGGTCTCGCCGTCGTCGGCGCAGTCGTCGCGGGCTTTGCGCACGCGCAAGCCGGCCCGTTCACGGAAGGCCAATCGGCCGCCGGCCGCGCGTCGTACTTCGCGAACTGCGCGGGCTGTCACCAACCCGACCTGCGCGGCGCCAACGAGGCGCGGCCGCTCGTCGGGCCCGATTTCATGCGCACGTGGGGCAGTCGAACGGCTCAGGAGCTCGTCGCGTTCTTAGGTGTCGCGATGCCGCCGCCGCCCTCCGCACCGGGCAGCTTGGGCTTGCAGAGCTACGTGAATCTCGCCGCGTTCTTGCTGCAAGCGAACGGGGCAACGCCGGGCGCGGCCGAGTTGACCGCCGCGTCGACCGTCACGCTCGGCAGCGTTGCGACGGGCACGATGCCGGATTCCTTTCGCGCCGCGCTCGCGAGCGCGGCGCCGGCCGTCGCCGCGGGCGCCGCGGGGCGAACCGGCATCACCATCGCGGGCGAGCTCGCAACCTTTCGCCCCGTGACCGACGCGATGCTGCGCCGGCTGCCCGCCGACGATTGGCTCATGATCCGCGGCAACTATCAGGCTTGGAATTACAGCGAGCTCGACCAGATCACGCGCGCAAACGTCGGGGGATTGCGCCTCGAGTGGATCTGGGCCATGACCGAAGGCGGCTGGAACGAGCCGGCGCCCGTCGTGCACGACGGCGTTCTGTATCTCAACAACATGGGCAACATCATCCAGGCGCTCGACGCGGCGACGGGCGAGCTCGTCTGGGAGAACCGCGTCGGGCCGGTCGTTCCGACCGGCGACGCGATGCGCGGCCTTACGATCTTCGGCGACAAGATTTTTGTCGCGACGACGGACGCGCGCCTCGTGGCGCTCGATGCGCGCACGGGCCAGGTCGCATGGGAGACCGTGATCGGCGATCGCACGGAAGGCGCGTTCGGCACGTCGAGCGGTCCGATCGTGATCGGCGGCAAAGTGCTGCAAGGCCTCGGGGACTGCACGCTCTACCGCAAGGAGAAGTGCTTCATCAGCGCGTACGACGCCACCGACGGCCGGCAGCTCTGGAAGTTCGCAACCGTCGCGACGAGCGGCACGCCCGGCGGCGACACCTGGGGCAACGTGCAGGACTTGTATCGTGCGGGCGGCGACACGTGGATCACGGGTAGCTACGACCCCGATCTCGACACGACGTATTGGGGCGTCGCACAAGCCAAGCCCTGGGTGCCGGCGAGCCGCGGCAACTCGGCGCTCGACCGCGCGCTCTACACGAGCTCGACGCTCGCGCTGAATCCGAACGACGGCAGCTTGCGTTGGTACTACCAGCACTCGCCCGGCGAGGCGCTCGACCTCGACGAGGTCTACGAGCGTGTGTTGATCGACGTCGACGGCGAGAAAGCGCTATTCACGATCGGCAAACCGGGCATTCTTTGGAAGCTCGATCGAGCGACTGGCCGCTATCTGGATCACAAAGAGACGATCTTCCAGAACGTCTTCGATCGCATCGATCCCGAGACGGGCCAGCCGCGCTATCGCGCCGACATCGTGAGTGCGAAAGTCGGCGACTGGGTGCAGGGATGTCCCTCCACCGAAGGCGGGCACAATTGGCAGGCGATCACGCATCACGCGCCGACCCAGCGCTTGATCATTCCGCTGAGCCGAAGCTGCATCGAGATCCGCGGGCAGCAAGTGGAGCCCGTTGCCGGCGGCGGCAGCTCGGGCGCGGATCGGCGTTTCTTCGAGATGCCGGGCAGCGACGGCAACATCGGCAAGCTTGCCGCGTATGACACGCGCACGCTGGAAGAGCTCTGGTCGCTCGAGCAGCGCGCGCCGTTTCTGACGGCCGTCGTCTCGACGCGCGGCGGCGTCGCGTTCGTCGGCGACCTCGATCGCCGGTTCAAAGCCGTCGACGTCGAGACGGGCAAAATCCTCTGGGAGACGCGGCTCACGACGTCCGTTCAGGGTTTTCCGATCACGTTCGCCGTCGGCGGGCGTCAATACGTCGCGGTCACGACGGGCTTGGGCGGCGGCAGCCCGCGCGTCGTTCCCTCATTGATTGCGCCCGAGATCCACCACCCGGCTACCGGCAACGCGCTTTACGTCTTTGCCCTGCCGCAGCGGGAGTAGCGCTACCGCGCCCGCGATATACTGCCGGCCACGCGCTCGTAGCTCAGTGGATAGAGCATTGCCCTCCGGAGGCAAGGGTCGGGGGTTCGAATCCCTCCGAGCGCGCCAAGTCCTACTTCGACTCGCCCGTGATGTAGTCGACCGCGCCCTTGATCTCGTCGTCGGATAGATCGACGCGGCCGCCCTTCGGCGGCATGAAGCCCTTCTGGCCCTGGAAGCCGGTCAACGCGTGCGTGTACAGCGTGTCCATGCCCTGTGCGAGGCGCGGCGCCCAGGCCGCGACGTCGCCGATCGGCGGCGCGCCGCCCGTGCCCGGGGGCTGGTGGCACACGATGCAGGCCGCGTTGTAGACCTGCGGGCCGGTCAGGACGGTCGCGACCGGAGTGGGCGCCGCCACGGCCGCGGCAGCAGCCGCGAGCTCGGCATCGCCCATCAACAGTACGCGCCCGACGGGCTTGATGCGCTCGTCGATCGCGGCCTGCACGGTCGGATCCTCGATGATGTAGACGCCTTGAGTGTCGATCGAGATCGCGCGCACGAGGAAGAACAAACCCACGGCTACGCCCATGAGAATGCCGATGACGAGCATGAAGCTGTCGAAAAACTGCTGATCTGCGTGGCGCAACGCCGTGCTCCCGAGCCTGAATCCGGGCGGGATTATAGCCGACGGCCGCGCCGAATCGACGTCCCACTATCGCGCGCGCGATCCCGGATTCGGCATGCGTGGCTCGAGGCGAACACCCTGGCAGTCGCTGCAACTGAGCGGCCCGGCGACATCGCGCAAGAAGTTGCAAGGGCACACTTCTTGCTAAATCGTGCGTGCCGATAGCTGCGGCGAGGGAGATAGCTTGTGTTCGGAGTCTATGGCGATATCCGCTACGCCGCCCGCCGCCTGAGCAGCAGCCCGGGCTTCACGCTCGCTGCCATTCTCACCGTCGCGCTGGGCGTCGGCCTCAACACGGGCGCCTTCTCCATCTTGAACGGCATCGTGCTGCGAGATCTGCCGGTGCCCGCAGCCGACGAGCTCGTCGTCTTCTACCAGAGCGTCGACGGCGTTCCGGGCCGCAACGAAAAAGGTGCGCGGAACCCGCGCTTCACGACAGCGGAGTTCGAGACCTATCGCGATCGCAGCGAGACACTCGCCGGCCTGATGGGCTATTCGCTGCCCTGGACCGCTGCCCTCGGCGGCGCTACGCCGCGTGAGATCACGGGCCGTTATGTGACCTGCGGTTATTTCGACGTGCTGCGGCAGCCGCCGGCGATGGGTCGCGGGCTGACGGCGGAGGATTGTGTCCGCGGCGCCGCGCCGGTCGTCGTGCTGAGCCACGCGTTTTGGTCCACGAGCTACGGGGCCGATCCGTCCATCGTGGGAGGCAGCATTGCACTGAACGATCAGTCGTTCTCCGTCGTCGGGATCGCGGCGGCCGACGCTCATGAACCCGGCATGCAACGGCTCGACTACTACGTGCCGATCACGGCGCAGCCGTTGCTGCGGCCCGACCGCCAGTGGTTGGTCAGCGATGAGTCGGGGTGGCTCGAGCTGATGGGGCGGCGTCGGGCAGGCAGTAGCGAGGAGCAAGTGCGGGCTGAGCTCGGCGTCATCGCGGCTGCCATCGACCAGGCGGATCCGGGTCGGCGCACGACCGCCTTCGTCGAGCGCGCGAAGCCGGCGTCGTTCCGCGAGCTCGGTGCGGACTCGCTCTCGGCGGGCGCGCTCGTCGTTCTCGCGTTCGGGCTCGTGCTGCTTATCGCTTGTGCCAACATCGCGAACCTGTTCCTGGCTCGCGCACTGACGTACGCGCCCGCGATCGCGGTGCGCAGGGCGCTCGGCGCGAGCCGCGGCCGGATCGTGCGGCAGCTGCTGACCGAATCGCTGTTGATCGCCGCTGCGGGCGGTATCACCGGCTCGCTGTTCGCGGTGGCGTCGTTCGACGGGTTGCTGTCCACCTTGACGTCCTCGGCGTCGTTCTCGCCGCCGGCGATCGCGCTCGATATCCGCGTGCTGGCGTTTGCGTTGGCGCTGTCGCTCGGTACTGGCGTCGCTTGCGGGCTCGTGCCAGCGTTGCGTGTGTCGCGGCCGGATCTACATGCGGCCGCGAGGCAAGGTACGGCTGGGGCGGGCGGGCGCCGAGAAGGCTGGCTGCGCAGCGCGTTGATCGGGGCGCAAGTCGCCACTTGCGCGGTGCTACTGATCGGCGCCGGGCTCCTGTTACGCGGTCTGTACGCCACGCACACGGTCGACCCGGGCTTTCCCTATCGAAGCCTGGCCTACTCAGCGTTCGACCTTCGCAGCCTCGGTTATGGCCCTGCTGAAATCGTCGCGTTTCAAAACCGGCTCGCCGACGAGCTCGGGGCGCAGCCGAGCGTAGCCGCGGTCGCCTTTGTCGGCGTAGCGCCACTGACGGGCGGCAGCAGCTTTGCCCGCGTGCGTCTCCTCGATAGCGCCACATGGATAACTGCCGACCGCAACATGATCACGCCAGGCTACTTTTCAGCCGCAGGTATTCCGATCGTGAGGGGGCACACGTTCGAGGCGGCCGAACAGACGGAAACGTCGACGGTCGTCGTGACGGAGTCGACGGCGCGAAATCTTTGGCCGGGTCAAGACCCCATCGGGCAGGTGCTCGTTCGCGGTATCGGCGAGAACGAGGAAACCCGCTGGGAAGTCGTCGGCGTCGCGCAAGACGCGCAGGTAACGGTCATCGGGGAGACGGCGCCGTACTACTTCTATGAACCGATCCCGCCACAGCTTCAGTATTGGCTAAAGCCTATCGTGAGGAGCCGAACGGACGCGGCGGCGGTGGCGCCTCTCGTCCGCAGCGTCATCGAGACGCTCGAGCCGCGTCTCGCCTTCGACGTCACACCGATCGCGTCGAACATTGAGGCTTTTCAGCAGCGTGCCGCATTCGTCGCGGCGCTGGCCGTCGTCGTGGGCGTACTGGCGCTGGGACTCGCGGCTGTGGGCATTTACGGTGTCGTGGCCTTTGTCGTCGCGCGGCGCGTGCAGGAGCTCGGCATACGCATGGCACTGGGCGCCCGCGCCGGCGACCTGCTGCGCCTGATCCTTCGGCAGACGATGCGGCCCGTCGCTGCCGGTGCGCTGGCCGGCGTGCTCGTGGGAGCGGCGACGTCGACGTTGCTGTCGAGCGTGCTGTTCGGCATCAGCCCACTCGATCCCATCGGAATCGGCGGCGCGGTGGCGTTCTTGTTGGGTGTGGCGGTTCTCGCGAGCTTGCCGTCCGCGAGACGTGCGATGCGTGTCTCGCCGATGACGACGATGCGTTACGAATAACAGCGACCGCCGCTGAAGCGCGTGGTCGCAACCTAACAATTCCTCGACCGTCGCGGTCACGCCTGATCCCGGCAGCGCAACTGCAGCGCCTCGGCGACGTGCTGCGTCGTCACGGCCGCGCTCTGCTCGAGATCCGCGATCGTCCGCGCGACTTTCAGCACGCGCAGCGAGCCGCGCGCCGAGAGTTGCCACCGATCCGCGGCGCGCTTCAAGAGTGCGCGCTGCTCCGCCTCGAGCTTGACGACGCGCCACAACGCTCGTGCGTCGAGGCGCGCGTTGAGCTTGCCCGCGCGCTCGAGCTGAATCGCGCGCGCGGCCACGACCGCATCTCGCAGCAACGACGACTCGCCGCCCTCCGCGGGCTCCGCGATGTCGGCGAACGACACGCGCGGCACCTCGACGTGCAGGTCGAAACGATCGAGCAGCGGCCCCGAGATTCGGTTGCGATACTGCTCGCGCTTGTACGGCGTGCATTTGCAGCGATCGGTGCCGTCGCCCAAGTAGCCGCAGAAGCACGGGTTCATCGCGGCGACGAGCGTGAACTCGGCCGGGAACGTCAGCTGCTCGTGCACGCGCGAGATCCGCGCGATGCCGCTCTCGAGCGGCTCGCGCAGCGCCTCGAGCGCGCTGCGCCCGAACTCGGGCAGCTCGTCCAAGAACAAGACGCCGCGATGCGCGAGCGAGATCTCGCCGGGCCGCGGCCGCGAGCCGCCGCCGACGAGCGCTTGCGCCGACGTCGTGTGGTGCGGCGCGCGAAACGGCGGCGATAGCGACGGCTCTGCGGCGCGCGGCTCGCCCGCGACCGAAGCGATGCTCGCGACGCGCAGCATCTCGTCGTGCGTGAGCGGCGGCAGCAGCCCCCCGAGCCGCTCGGCGAGCATGCTCTTGCCGCTGCCGGGCGGGCCGATCATGAGCAAGTTGTGACCGCCCGCCGCCGCGACGACGAGCGCGCGCTTCGCGAACCCTTGGCCGCGCACGTCGGAGACGTCGAGCGCAGCGCCGGCCGTTATGGGCTCCATGCGCGGCGCCACGCGCGGCAGGCGCGCGTCGCCGCGAAGGTGCGCGAGAACCTCCGTCAGATGCGCGGCGGCATAGACCTCGGCGCCAGGAACCAGCGCCGCCTCCGCAGCGTTGGCGGCAGGCAGCACGAGCGAATGGCCGTTCTCTCGTGCGGCCAGCACGGCCGGCAGAGCGCCGTTGATCGGCCGAACCTCGCCGTTCAATGCGAGCTCGCCCAAAAACTCGATGCTGCCGACGGGCCACGGCTGCTCCTGCTGCGCCAGCACGACGCCGAGCGCGATCGCGAGGTCGAACCGGCCGCCGGTCTTCGGGATGTCGGCGGGGCCCAAGTGAACGGTGATACGGCTGGCGGGGACGTCCTGGCCCGAAGTCGCGAGCGCGGCGCGGACGCGGTCCTTGCTCTCGCGAACGCCGGCCGCGGGCAGGCCCGTGACGGTGAAGCCGGGTAGGCCGCCCGCGACATGGACCTCGACGGTGACGAGATAGGATTCGAGCCCGGCCTGGCCGCGGCTCAAGGTCCGCGCGAGGCCCATTCAGGCCTCGGGCCGGCGGCAAGGCCGGCGCCTAGCCTCGCGCCGACAGCGCCTTCTCGAGGTCCGCGAGCCGGCCTTCCATGGCCTCGAGCTTCGCGCGCGTCCGCTCGAGCACGGCACGCTGGACGTCGAACTCCTCACGGCTCACGAGCTCCATGCGCTCGATACCCGACTGGAGCAGCGTCTTGAAGTTGCGCTCCAGGTCCTGGCCGAGCACTTTGAGGTTGTGCGGCACCGACTCGGCCAGTTGGCGGGCGAGCTCGTCCAAGCTGAAACGTGTCGATTTCTTGTCGTCCATTGCAACCTCTCCCGCGGGTGGCCGGCCAGCGTCGAATGTGGGGATCGCGGCCGGAAAAGCGATGATAGCCGGCGCCCTAGGCGCGGTCGCGGATTTCACTTAATGTGTTAGCCGTAAAGCCCCGAAAGGGCGTGAAATGAATCACAAGGAGCCCGAGCGCGGCTTGTTAGACTCGCGCGGGCGAATCCGCCGAGGCCCACGACCATGAACTTTCGCCTAGCCCATGCCACCCTGCTGCTGACGTTGCTCGGCACAGCGGCCTATGCGGCCGACGTCTATCGGTCGACGGCCCCCGACGGCACGGTCAGCTACAGCGACCGGCCGCAAGGCGCGGACGCGCAGTTCGTTCAATCGACCACGCCGCGCGCACGTCCGGCCGCGCCCGCGCCCGCTTCCGGCACGCAGCCCGCGAGCTCGCGCAGCGCTGCGGGAGATCCCCAGGCCGCGACGGCGCCTACGCCGCTGCCGGCCACCGGACCTTCCTCGCAGGAGCTTCGCGATCAGCGGCAGAAAAACTGCGAAGTCGCGCGCGAGCGTCTCGGCCGCTACGAGCTGTCGCGGCGGTTGTTCCGCACGAATGACGCGGGCGAGCGTGAGTACCTAGACGACGCCGCGGTCGCCGAAGCCCGGGCCAAGGCAGCGGCGGATGTCGAAGACTGGTGCGATTGAGCAACCCTCCGACGATCGGACGCCGCGCACGACGTTAGTACCGCCGCCGCGGCCGACCACGTCGGCCGATGTCGTAAGAGCCCCCTCGGCGGATCTTCGCTCCGACGAGTTCTACATTCCCGATTTCTGCGCGACGCGCATGGTGTTCGCCGTCGTGCTGATCGCCGAGCTCGTCGCAGTCACGCTCGCGCTCGCGCGACCCGATTCGCCGTTTCTGCTCGAGCTCGCGCGCATCTCGATGTTCTTGCAATGGCTCGGGCTCACGAACGCGGCGCTGCTCTGCTATTCGCGCCGCTGGCTTGCCCGGCTCACGGTGCCGCAGAGCTCGGCGGCCGTGTTCGCGTTGATTCTCGCGAACACGGCCGTGATCTCGGAGCTCGCGTTGATGCTCGGCACTGCGTTCGGCGCCGTCGGCATCACCGAGCTGCCGACCGAGCATTGGCCGTTCCTGCTGCGCAACGCCGGCATCGCGTTGATCGTGACGGCCCTGCTGCTGCGCTACTTCTTCGTGACGCACCAGTGGCAGAAGCACGTGCGTGCGGAAGCGCTATCGCGAATTCAGGCGTTGCAGGCGCGCATCCGGCCGCACTTCTTGTTCAACAGCATGAACACGATCGCGGCGCTGACGCGCAGCGATCCGAGACGCGCCGAGGAGGCCGTCGAAGATCTCGCCGATCTCTTTCGCGCGACGCTGCGCGATTCCCACAGCCCGTTGCGGCTCAAAGAGGAGCTCGAGCTGACGCGCATCTATCAGCGAATAGAAGCCTTGCGGCTCGGCGACCGGCTCGCCGTGAAGTGGGACGTCGGCTCGTTGCCGATGCGCGCATTCGTGCCCGGCCTCACGGTTCAGCCGCTGCTCGAGAACGCGATCTACCACGGCATCGAGCCGCTCGAGCGCGGCGGCACCGTCACGATCTCGGGTCGCGTCGTCGACGGCGAGGTCGAGCTCGTCGTCAGCAACCCGGTCGCTGCCGAGAGCGCGGCCGGCGAGCCGCGCGTCGGCAATCGCTTGGCGCTCGACAACATCAGGCAGCGTCTCGATCTCGCTTACGGCGGACGCGGCTCGCTGAAGATCGAGCAGAGCCCGGGGCGCTACGAAGTCACCGTGCGCTTCCCATACTCCGAATGAGCGCCGCCCCGCTGAGCGTCCTCATCGTCGACGACGAGCTGCCGGCCCGCGAGCGCCTGCAGCGGCTCGTCGAAGAGCTGCCGGGCTGCAACGTCGCCGGCGTCTGCTCGAACGGCGCCGATGCGCTGCCGCTCGTCGGCAAGCTGAAGCCCTCGGTCGTGCTGCTCGACATTCGCATGCCGGGCATGACGGGCATCGAAGTCGCGCGCCACTTGGGCGCGCTCGAGAGTCCGCCGGCGATCGTTTTCACGACGGCCTACGACGAATACGCGCTCGAGGCGTTCGACTCCCAAGCCGTGGGCTACCTGCTGAAGCCCGTCCGCAGCGAGCGGCTGGCGCAAGCATTGAAACAGGCGTCGCGGTTGCGCGCTCCGCAGCTGCTCGGCCTCGGCACTGCCGCGGCGCCGCTTGCGGCGCGGCAGCACGTCGCGGCCCGCGTGCGCGACGAGCTCAAGCTGATTCCCGTCAAAGAGATTCGTTATTTTCGCGCGGACCAAAAATACGTGACCGTGCGTCACGCGCGCGGCGAGGATCTCATCGACGAATCGCTGAAGCAGCTCGAGGAAGAATTCGCGCGCGATTTCGTTCGCGCGCACCGAAGCTTGCTCGTCGCGATCGCGCACGTCGAAGCGCTCGAGCGCATCGGCGACGACGAAGGCTACGCGCTGCGGCTGCGCGGCGAGGCCGAGCCGCTCGCCGTGAGCCGTCGGCAGCTCGCGGAGCTGCGCAAGCGCTTGGTCAGTCACTAAACCGAAAAGACGAGACGCATGACGGACAAGTCTGTCGCTGCTGCTGCCCCGCGCACGTCCTCCGACGAGGAGTGGACGAGCCTCGCGAGCTCGCTCGCGGCCGAGAAGGGCGCGCGGCCGGCTTCGTCGGCGCAATCCGCGGAGCCGTCGCTGAAAGTCCCGCGCGCCGCGCTGATGAGCTCCGCGGCGCTGCTGCTCGCGTTCGTCGCCGTCATGGTGGCCGGCATGCTGTGGTGGCAATACCGGCAGTTCTACGTTTCGCTCGATCAGACGGACGCCGCGGCCGCCGACGCGCTCGCGCGCGTTCGAGCCGAGCAGCGCGCGTTGCAAGACGACCTCGCAGACGCCGGCGACGAGATCGGGGCGCTGCGAGCGTCGACGGTAATCCTGGGCGAGCGCCTCGACGCGTTGCCGAGCCGATTCACGGCGCTCGAGGAGCGCCTCGACGCCGTGCAGGGCGGCTCGTTCGACGCGCGCGGCAACTTGTTGCGCGCCGAGGCCGAGTATTACCTGACGCTCGCGAACACCGAGCTCACGCTGACGCGCGATTTCACGACCGCTGCAACGGCGCTCGAGCTCGCCGACGGGCGGCTCGCCGAGCTCGGCAATCCCGAGCTTGCGCTCGTGCGCGACGCGATCGCAGGCGAGCTGCTCGCGCTGCGCAGCCTGCGCTTGCCCGACATCGAAGGCATCGTTTTCAGCCTCGGCCGACTTGCGACGCGCGCCGACGAATTTCCTCTGCGCGCGAATCTCCCGTCGAATCTCGCCGCCGACCGAGACGCGGAGCTCGACGCCGAGCCCGGGCTAGGGCGACTGTGGCTCGCGATCAAGAGCACGCTGCTCGATCTCGTGCGCATCGAGCGGCGCGACGAGCCCGTGCCGCAAGCGCTGTCGGCGGCCGAGCGCGCGCTCGCGCGCCGTCAGCTCGAGGTGGAGCTCGAGCTCGCGCGCATCGCGGCGTTGCGCGCCGACCAGCAGGCGTTCACGAGCGGGCTCGAGACCGCGATCGCGCTGCTCGAGCGCGACTTCGACGCCGAAGCCGCGGACGTCGAAGGAGCGCTGGCGCTGCTCCGCGAGCTGCGCGGCTTCGACGTCGACCCGAAGCGCCCGGACATCAGCGGTTCGCTGAGCCTTCTGCGCGCGCAGCGCAACGAGGTGCGCTGATGCGCTTCGGCGTGGCGGCCGTGCTGACCGTGCTGCTCGGCGCTTTCGCCGCGCACTTCTTGCTCGCCGACCGCGGCTACGTGCTCCTGAACTTCCGCGGCTACGTCGTCGAGATGTCGGTCCCGGGGCTCGTGATCGTGCTCGTGCTCGCTTACCTGCTCGTTCGCGCGCTCGTGGCCGTTGCGGACGCGCCGCGGCGTTGGCGCGCCGCGCGCGAGCAGAAATTGCTCGAGCGCCGCGGCAGCGACCTCACGGCGGGGTTCGCGGAGCTCGTCGAGGGCAATTGGGCGCGCAGCGAGCGCCTGCTCACGAAAGGCTTGAAGCATGCCGATGCGCCGCTCGCGAACTACTTGCTCGCGGCGCACGCGGCGCAGCTTCAGGGCGCCGCGGATCGGCGCGACCAGTGGCTCGAGCTCGCCGAAGGCATCTCGGCGGAAGCCGCGATGACGGCGCAGCTCACTCGCGCGCAACTCCAGCTGCAAGCCGGCGACCCGGCTGCCGCGGTTGCGACACTGACGGCCCCCGAGACATCGACCGTCGACCGCCCCGCAGCCGTCGCGCTCTTGTCGCGCGCGTATCGTGCGCTCGGCGACCACGAGCAACTCTTCGCGTTGCTGCCGCGTCTCGCGCGCGCTTCGTTGCCGCCTGCCGAGCGCGACGAGGTCGTGAAGTTGGCGGTGAGCGGCGAGCTTGCGCGGCCGGACTTGACCGCCGAGCGGCTCGCGGAGATCTCGGCGGCGCTGCCCGGCGAGCTGGGCAGCGCGGCGGCCGTCGTCGCGGAGCGCGCGCGAGCGCTCGAGCGGCTCGGCCGCGGCGACGAGGCCGAACGCGAGTTGCGCGCGGCGCTGAAACGCGAATGGCATCCCGCGCTCGTGGCGGGCTACGGCGAGGTTCGCGGCGCCGAGGCAGCGAAGCAGCTGAAGCAGGCGGAAACCTGGCTCAAGGCCCATCCCGAGGACGCCGTGCTGCTCTTGACGGCCGCGCGGCTCTCGATCGCGAACGAGCTCTGGGGCAAGGCGCGCAGCTACCTCGAGGCGAGCTTGAAGCGTGCGCCGATGCCCGACGCGTATGCGCTCTACGGGCGCTTGCTCGCGCAGCTCGGCGAAGACGACGAGGCGCTGCTCGCGTTTCGTGCCGGGCTCGGGCTCGTCAGCCCGGTCGCGGCCGAGCCGATGGCGCCGTCGCGCAGCCTCGTTCCGCCCGCGCAGCGCGAGAGCAAAGCCGGTACTTGAGCGTCAGCCGGCCTTCGGCTGCGAGCGGCGCGAATCGAGCCACTCGATGAGCGGATCCCACTGCTCCCAGTCCGGCCAAGCGAGGTACGGCGGCAGCTCGTGCACGCCGAGCCCGCGCTGATACGCGCGGTTGTAGTTCTGCGCCTCGCGGAACTGCGCGATATACGGCACCTTCAAGCGCGACAGCACGCCGTCGAGCTCCTCGAAGATCAACGTGTTCTCGCGCACGCGATTCGCGACAAGCGCGGCTTTGGCCTTCTTGTCCGCGACCTTATTGATGTTCAGCAGCTCCTCGACGAAGCGCTCGGCCGCCTTGATGTCGATCGGCGAAGGCAGCACGGGCACGACGATCGTTTCCGCCTTGCGGACGAGATCCGTCAGAGCCGAGCCGTACGAGCCGGCCGGCGAGTCGATGACGACGTACTCCGTGCTGCGCGGCACGGATTTCAAGCCGCTCTCGAACCCGCGCACGGCGGCGATCGGCGCGTAGTCCTTGGGCCGTTGCTCGAGCCACGACAGCGCGGACCCCTGCGGATCGAAGTCGGCGAGCGCCGTCGCATAGCCCTCGGAGGCGAAGTACGCCGCGAGGCTCGTGGCGATCGTGCTCTTGCCGCAGCCGCCCTTCGCGTTGGTGACGAGAATGTGTCGCATGGAATCTCCGCTCGACTCGTTTTTCTGGGGCGCGCGCGAAACGGTGTAAGTTAGCCAGGGTTATGACAAATGTCCACGATATCGACCTTACCGGCCTTGGGTGTCGCCGCGTAGGCGGCGCCCCTTGCTTCGCCGTCTTTTGGCCTAAGATACGGGCCTTCGCGCGCCGGCCAGCGCCCCTTTTTCGCTCGACGCCACCGCCATGAAGCTCCCCTTCACGAAGATGAACGGCCTAGGCAACGACTTCATGGTCGTGGAGTGGCCGGCCGACCGGCCGCCTCCCGACGGCGAGCTGATCCGCCGCTGGGCCGATCGTCGGCGCGGCATCGGGTTCGATCAACTGCTGCTGATCGCGAACGGCCCGCCAAACGGCGGCGGCGACGTGAGCTATCGGAATTTCAACGCCGACGGCGGCGAGGTCGAGCAGTGCGGCAACGGCGTGCGTTGCCTCGCGCGCTTTCTCGCGCCGCGTCTCGGTCGCGAGCTCACGCTCGTGAGCCCGGCCGGTGCCGTCGCCGCGCGCGTGCGCTCGCCCGACGACGTCAGCGTGAACTTGGGCGTGCCGGATTTCCGCCCGAGCGCCCTGCCGTTCGTCGCCGAGCAGGAGAGCGATCGCTACCGCGTCGACGTCGACGGCGAGACCGTCGAGCTCGGGGCCGTTTCGATGGGCAATCCGCACGCCGTGATCGCCGTCGACTCGGTCGCCGCGGCGCCGGTCGAGCGGCTCGGTGCCGCGTTGCAGCGCCATCCGCGCTTTCCGCGGCGCGTGAACGTCGGTTTCATGGAGCGAGTCGACGAGCATCGTATCCGCCTGCGTGTTTTCGAGCGCGGCGTCGGCGAAACGCTGGCGTGCGGCACGGGCGCCGCGGCCGCGGTCGCCGTCGGCCGTCGTTGGGGCCTGCTCGCCGATAAGGTCGCCGTCGAGCTGCCGGGAGGCACGCTCGATGTGAATTGGTCTGGACCCGGCTCGCCGCTGTGGCAAACTGGTCCTACCGCAGCGGTGTACGAGGGCTACATCGAACTATGAGTCAGCTTGAGAGCAGGGCGGCCGTCGACACTCCACTGTCCGAGACGGTTTCCGAAGACTCGATCGCGGACTATCTCAAGAGCCACCCCGACTTCTTCGAGCGCCACGCGCCGTTGGTGCTCGGGCTCAAGTTGCCGCATCGCGCCGGCGGGGCAACGATCTCGCTGGTCGAGCGCCAGGTCTCGATGCTGCGGACACGCAATTCCCAGCTCGAGCGTCAGCTCAAGGATCTCGTTGCCGTCGCCAAGCAGAACGACGTGCTCGTCGAGAAAATTCACCAGCTCTGTCTGAAGCTCATGCGCGGGCCCACGCTGACGCAGCGCCTCGAGCAGCTCGAGACCGGGCTTCGCGAAGACTTCGCGGCCGAGCGCGCCGTGCTCGTGCTGTTTCCGGCTGCTCCCGAGAAGGCCGTGCGCGACGGCTTCGTCAAGCGAGCGACGGCCGACGATGCCGACGTGCGGCCGTTCGCCACGTTCTTGCGCGCCGCGAAGCCGCGCTGCGGCCCGCTGCGCGACCGGCAGAAGGCGATCTTCGACCGCGACGCGGACGCGATCAGCTCGGCGGCGCTCGTGCCGCTCGGCGCCGAATCGCAATTGGGTTTCCTGATCATCGGCAGCCGCGATCCCGACCACTTTCACCCCGGCAAGCGAATGGATTTTCTCGCGCGCCTGGGCGAGGTCTTGTCCGTCGCGCTGCGCAACGAGTAGGCGTGGGTCGAGACGAGCTCGCAGCTTTCCTGAAGCGGCTCGCGACCGAGCGGCGCCTGTCGCCGCATACCGTCGCGGCCTACGAGCACGATTTGAGCGCGCTGCTCGCGTTTTGCGAGCGCGAGCGCATCGCGTCGTTCAAGGAGCTCGATTCGTTCGGCGTTCGGCGGTTCGCCGCGGAGAGTCATCGTAAGGGCCTCTCGGCGCGCAGCGTCGCGCGGCGTCTCTCCGCCGTTCGCACGTTCTTGAACTATCTCATCGAGATGGGCGTACTGAAGAGCAACGCGGGCGTCCACGTGCAGGCGCCCAAAGCGCCGCGACGGCTGCCGGCGACGCTCGATCCGGACCAGGTCGCGAGCTTGCTCGCGATCAGTGGCGACGAGCCCGAGACGCTGCGCGATCGCGCGATCCTCGAGCTCTTCTATTCGTCGGGCCTGCGGCTCGCGGAGCTCGTGGGCTTGAGCTTGGGCGATGTCGACGCGGCCGACCGAACCGTGCGCGTGCTCGGCAAGGGCTCGAAGGCGCGCGTGGTGCCCGTCGGCAAGCAAGCGCTCGCGGCGCTCCACGACTGGCTCGCCGTGCGCTCCGAGCTCGCGAGTCCCGGCGAGCTCGCGCTCTTCGTCGGCGGTCGCGGCGCGCGCGTGAGCCCACGCACGGTGCAGAAACGCGTCAACGAGTGGGCGAAGCGGCAGGGTGCGCCGACGGGCGTGCACCCGCACATGCTGCGGCATTCATTCGCTACGCACGTGCTTGAGTCGAGCCGCAACCTGCGCGCCGTGCAGGAGTTGCTCGGCCACGCGAGCCTGTCGACGACACAGATCTATACGCACCTCGACTTTCAGCACCTCGCCAAGGTCTACGACAAGGCCCATCCGCGGGCGCGCAAGCGCTCCGCCGAATAGCGGCTGCGCGCTCGGCGCGCCGCTGGCTTAAAATCTCTTTCATGAGCGATTTCCACGGTACGACGATCGTGTGCGTGCGCCGCAACGGCCGCGTCGCGCTCGGCGGCGACGGCCAAGTCACGCTGGGCAACCAAGTCATGAAGGGCAACGCGCGCAAGGTGCGCCGGCTCGCCGACGGCAAGGTGCTCGCAGGCTTCGCGGGCGGCGCAGCCGACGCGTTCACGCTGTTCGAATATTTCGAGGCCAAGCTCACGAAGCACGGCAACTTGATGCGCGCGGCGATCGAGCTCGCGAAGGACTGGCGCACGGACCGCATGCTGCGCCGGCTCGAGGCGCTGCTGATCGTCGCGGACAAAGAGAACTCGCTGCTGATCTCGGGCACCGGCGACGTCATCGAGCCCGAGCACGACCTGCTCGCGATCGGCTCGGGCGGCGCGTACGCGCAGGCCGCTGCGCTCGCGCTGTACGAGAACAGCGAGCTCGACGCTCGCGCAATCGTCGAGAAGGCGCTCACGATCGCGGGCAAAATCTGCATCTACACGAATACCTCGATCACGGTCGAGGAGCTGTAGCGCGATGTCGATGACGCCGCGCGAGATCGTCGAGGAGCTCGACAAGCACATCATCGGCCAGCACGAGGCCAAGCGCGCCGTCGCGATTGCGCTGCGCAACCGTTGGCGCCGCGCGCAGATCAAAGAGCCGCTGCGCAGCGAGATCACGCCGAAGAACATTCTGATGATCGGCCCGACCGGCGTCGGCAAGACGGAGATCGCACGCCGTTTGGCGAAGCTCGCGCACGCGCCATTCATCAAGGTCGAGGCGACGAAGTTCACGGAAGTCGGCTACGTCGGCCGCGACGTCGACTCGATCGTGCGCGACTTGGTCGACATGGCGGTCAAGCTCGTGCGCGAGGAAGCCGTCCGGCGCGTCGCGGACCGCGCGAAGGACGCTGCCGAGGACCGGTTGCTCGACGCCCTGTTGCCGGGCTCGCGCGACGACGCCGGCCGCGACACGCGGCAGCGCTTTCGCAAGATGCTGCGCGAAGGCGAGCTCGCCGAGCGCGACGTCGAGCTCGACCTCGCGGCGCCGACGGTCGGCGTCGAGATCATGGCGCCGCCCGGCATGGAGGAGATGACGAATCAGCTCCAGGGCCTGTTCCAGAACCTGCATCAGGGCCGCTCGAAGCGCCGCAAGCTCAAGGTCATGGACGCGCTCGCGGTGCTCGAGGAGGAAGAGGCTGCGAAGCTGATCAACCAAGAGGATGTGAAGCTCCAGGCCGTGAAGGCGGTCGAGGAGAACGGGATCGTCTTCATCGACGAGATCGACAAGATCGCGCGCCGCGCCGAAGCTCACGGCGCCGACGTCTCGCGCGAGGGTGTGCAGCGCGACCTCCTGCCGCTCGTCGAGGGCTGCACCGTCAGCACGCGCTACGGCATGGTGCGCACGGATCACGTGCTGTTCATCGCGTCGGGCGCCTTCAGCGTCGCGAAGCCTTCCGATCTGATTCCCGAGCTGCAAGGCCGTTTCCCGATCCGGGTCGAGCTCTCGCCGCTCGGCGTCGACGAGTTCGTGCGAATTCTGACCGAGCCGAGCGCCTCGTTGACGGAGCAATACAAGAGCTTGCTGGCGACCGAGCGCTTCGGCATCACGTTCGAGCCGAGCGGTGTGCGCCGGCTCGCCGAGGTCGCATTCCAAGTCAACGACCGCAGCGAGAACATCGGCGCGCGGCGCCTGCACACGGTCCTCGAGCGGCTACTCGAGACGGTCTCGTTCGACGCCGCGGACCGCGGCGGCCAAAGCGTCGTCATCGACGCCGAGTACGTCGACGCGCACTTGAAGGCCCTCGTGCAAGACGAGGACTTGAGCCGCTACATCCTGTAGGTACGCGCCGTCATGTCCGAGCTGCAAATCCCTCCGCCGACCGAGTTGAAGCTGCACCGCCGCTCACGCGAGCTCGAGGTCAGGTTCGCGGACGGCATGAATGCGAGGCTCTCGGCCGAGTTCCTGCGCGTGCATTCGCCGTCGGCCGAGGTCAAAGGTCACGCGGCCGGCGAGGGCATCCTCGTGACGGGCAAAGAGGCCGTGAACGTCGCGAGCATCGAGCCCGTCGGGCGCTACGCCGTGCGCATCGTGTTCGACGACGGGCACAACACGGGGCTCTACACCTGGGCGGTTCTCTACGAGCTCTGCGCCGAGAAGGACCGTAAATGGGCGCGCTACCTCGAGCGCCTGGCGCAGGCCGGCAAGCCACGCCATCCCGAGCCGAAGTGGGCGCAGTAACGTAACTCTTTGGTTCGTTTTGAATTTGTCGAATTCCCCGACACCGATACGACCGGGCGACGTGAAAGTGCCCCTTGGGCTTATTACAGCGTTCATCGCGGCGGAGTAGCATCAGCCTGTCTCGTGTCCGTCCGGGCGCAGCGCCCCCACCGGCGGCGGCGACCTCTAACCAAAAAAGGAACGCACGCATGACCCGCTACATCACTCTGTTTCTCTCGCTCATTGCATCCGTCGCTGTGTTCGCTCAGAGCCAACAGCAGGTTCGCGACCAGCTCTTCGCCGAGACGGATGCCGTCAAGAAGCAGGCCGAGGATCTGAACGCGAAGGTGCTGGCCCCGAAGTCGTACACGGAGGCGATGAAGGTCTACCTCGAAGCCGTCGACACGATGGAGAAGGGGAAAGACATGAATCGCGTGCGCGAGGAGCTGGCCGAAGCGAAGGGCCACTTCCAAAGCGCCGTCGAGCACTCGCAGCTCGCGAGGACGACGTTCGTTGACGCGATCGCGGCGCGCACCGCGGCCGAGAAAGCCGAATCGGCTACCTATGCCGCGCGCGATTGGCAGCGCGCCGAGCAAGCGCTGATGGCCGCGGCCGCCACGCTCGAAGGCGGCAACTTGAACAAGGCGACTAAAGAGGCCACCGGCGCGATCGAGCGCTATCGCGCGACGGAAACGAAGGCCATCGCGGCGAAATCGCGCGCAGCCGCGAAGTAGCGAATCCGCTGCGGCGTGAAGCCGTCAATGCGTTGGCTCATTGGACCCGGCGCATTGGCGGCGCTCGCGGCCTGCCAGCCGGCCGACGAGCCGGTGCGCGCGCCGCAAGCCGAGCAAGACGCCGCCGTCCCCCTCTCGGCGATCACGGGCCAGCCCTGGCGGCTCACGGCGATTCGTAGGCCGGGCGCCGCCGAGGAGCCCATCGGGGAGGAGCCGCCGTACACGCTCGAGCTCGGCGCCGACGGGCGCTACATGGGCCGCGCGCACTGCAACAGCTTCACGGGCGGCTACGAGCAGCCGGGCCCGGGCACGCTGCAAATTCGCGCTGGTGCGGCCACGCTCGCGGCCTGTCTGCAACCGTCGATTGCCGACGAATACCTGCGTGCGCTCGCCTCCGCCAGCCGCTACCGCATCGCGGGCGACGAGCTGCACCTTCAGTACGCCTCGAGCGGCGAGCTCACGTTCGTTCGCGACGCGCCGCCGGCCGCGGCGCCCGAGATCGGCCGCACGTTCGTGTTCGACTGTGGCAACGGCATTGACTTCACCGTGCGCTACGGGCCCGGAGAGGCCGCGCTCTGGGCGCCCGCGTCGCTCGGCGGCACGTATCAGGTGCTCTCGATCGCACGCTCCGCCTCCGGCGCTCGCTACGAGGAAGGCGACACGCTGTTCTGGAACAAGGGCGAGCTCGCGACGATCGAGCTCGGCGGTCAGCGCTACGTCGATTGCCGCTTAAGCCCGAGCAAGGCTCCTTGGGCCGACGCGAAGCGCCGCGGCGCGACGTTCCGTGCGCTCGGCAACGAGCCGGCGTGGTACGTCGAGATCTTTCCCGACCGGCTGGCGATCGTGACCGAGCTCGGCACGAACCGCGTCGAGCTCGCGCACGCGGGCTCCGTCGTCGAGAACGGCCGCACGACGTATCGTGCGAGCGCCGAAGGCCGCGCCGCGACCGTCGTGATCGACCGGCGAGCCTGTGCCGACAGCATGTCCGGTGAGGGTTTCGAGGCCGCGGCCACAGTGAGCATCGACAATCGCACGTTGCTCGGCTGCGGCCGCTTCCTCTGACGCCTACGGCTGCGCGTCCTCGTTCGCGAACGAGAAGCCCTTCGTCGCGGCCACTTCGCGAATGCCTTCGAGAATCGCGGCGTCGAGACCGGCCGGCTCGTCGTCGCGGCGCTGCGCTTCGAGGTAGCGGTCCCGCTCGGCCGCAAGCTCGCCGATTTCCCGCTGCAGCGTCTCGCGGCGCTCGGCTTTTTCCCGAACGTACGCTTCGCGCTCGTCGACCGGTAACGCCGCGAGCTCGGCCGGCAACTCGACGGCCGGCACGTCTGCGAGCGGCTTGCCCGATTGCACGGCGTCGACCAAGTCCCACTCCGCGCGATACAGCTCGCTCGCTTTCGCAACCGTGCGGCTCGCGGCCGCAGCGGGGCTCATGACCGCCGCGTTGCTGTCTTGCGCGAGCTGGTTTGCGCGGCCGCGCTCGCCCTCGCTGCCGAACGCGATGTACGTCGCATTGAACTCCTCGTTCAGAGCGGCGAGACGTTCGTCGAACGGCGTCGCGACTCGCGCGACGGCCGCGGCGTTCTGATCGATGCTCGCGTAGAGCCCGTTCGTGCTTGCCGCGACGCGGCGCCAGCCCGCGGCGTCGTTGTCCTCGTCGCCGCCGCAGTAGATCGCGTTGACGACGACGCCGCGCTTCGCCGCCGCGGCCGTCGCTTGCTCGAGCGTGAGCCGCGGATCCTGCACGGCGGATTCGTTACCTGCGACGAACACGACGCGCAACGCTTGTGCGTCCACGCTCCATTGCAGCGTGTCGAGCGACGTTTGAATCGCGCGCGCGACGTACTCGTCGCCGCCGTCGGTTTGAAAAGCAAACAGCGTCGCGTTCACGGCGTCGAGGTCGGCCGTGAACGGCAGGTCGACGTGCACGTACCCCGTCTGCTCGCCGTAGCTCGGGCGGCCGTAGCTCACGATCGCGACGCGCAGCGCGGGCAGCGGGCGCGCCTGCGCGAGCTCGTTCGTGATGTCCCACAGGCGCTGCTTCGCGGAGCCGATCAAGCCTTCCATCGAGCCGCTGACGTCGAGCGCGATGACGAGGTCGACGTCGCGCCGCGTGCGATCTGAAGCGGCGGCATTCGAAGCAAGCAGCAAAGCGGCGAGGGCCGAAAGAACCGGGGTGCGAAGGGTCGTGAGCATGGTCGTCTCCTGATCGGTTGAACGTTGAGCGACATGCTCCGCTCGCGCGCGAACGCACTGAAGGCGCGAGTCCGTAAAATCTCGCGCCGCGCGTTTACATGCCCTTTACACGGCCGCAAGCGGCCTGGCCTATACTCTTGCGCCATGACTGCCAACGAGCCGCGGGACGACGACCGCCTCGCCGACTTCGGTTACGAGCGCGTGCCGTGGGACGAGAAAAAAGCCCGTGTGCGCGGCGTTTTCGACTCCGTCGCGTCGCGCTACGACCTCATGAACGACGCGATGTCCGGCGGACTACACCGGCTCTGGAAGCGCTTCACGCTTGCGAAAACCGGTCTTCGACCCGGCCAGCGCGCGCTCGACGTCGCGGCCGGCAGCGGCGATCTCGCCGCGGGGCTCGCACGGCGCGTCGGCCCGGCCGGCCGTGTCGTCGTCACGGACATCAACGCCGCGATGCTCGAAGAGGGCCGCACGCGGCTCTTGAACAAAGGGTTTGCCGGCAACGTCGAGTACGTGCTCGCCGACGCGGAGTCCCTGCCGTTCGCGGCCAACAGCTTCGACTGCGTGACGATCGGGTTCGGCTTGCGCAACGTCACGGACAAGGAACGCGCGCTCGCGAGCCTGTACAGCGTCCTGAAACCCGGCGGCCGATTGCTGATCCTCGAGTTCTCGCACGCCGAGCTCGGTCCGCTCGCGCCGCTCTACGAGCTCTACTCGTTCCAGGTGCTGCCGCGCTTGGGCTCATGGCTCGCCGGCGACAGCGACAGCTACCGCTACCTCGCCGAATCGATTCGCCGCCATCCGGACCAAGAGACGCTGAAGGGCATGATGGAGCGCGCCGGCTTCGAGCGCTGCGAGTACTTCAACCTGACCATGGGCGTAGTGGCGCTGCACATAGGTTTTCGCCTTTGAATCTCATCGAAGCCGAGCTCAATCGCTGTATCGGCGAGTCGACGGCCGCGCGCGAGCTGCTCGCGCGCTTGGACGGCACGAGCTTCGCCGTGCACGTCGAAGGGCTTCGACTGACGGCCGTCTTGCACGCCGACGGCGAGCGACTGCGGCTCGATTCCGATCCGACGGCTGCTACGGCCACGCTGCGTGCTGCGCCGCTCGACCTGCTGCGCCTGCTGCGCGCCGACGGCGTCAGCGGCGTCAAGCGCACGCGCGCCGATCTGTCGGGCGACCTCGAGGTCGCCGAACGCTATGCGCGCATGTTGAAGCTCGCGCGGCCCGATCTCGAGGAGGAAGCCGCGAAGTGGCTCGGCGACGTGCCCGCGCACGCGCTCGGCGAGGCCGTGCGGGGGGTCGGCGCTTGGCTCGCGCGTGCCGGCGCCGCGCTGCGCATGAACGCGGCCGAGTATCTGCAAGAAGAGAGCCGCGCGATGCCGGCGCCGCTCGAGGCGCACGCGTTCTACGCGGACGTCGAGCGCTTACGCGACGACGTCGAGCGCGCCGCGGCACGTCTCGCGCGTCTCGAGCGGGGTAAGTGACGCGCATGCGTTTCCGCCAGCTCGCCCGCATGCTGACGATCCAGCGCGTGCTCATGAAGCACGGGCTCGACGAGATCGTCTGGCGCACTCATCTGCTGCGTCCGCTCGCGTGGCTGGGGACGCTTCTCGCGCTCGGGCGCAGGCGGCAACCGCTCGGCGTGCGGCTACGCAAAGCGCTCGAGGAGCTCGGGCCGATCTTCGTGAAGTTCGGCCAGGCTCTGTCGGTACGCCCCGATCTGATTTCTCCCGAAATCGCGGCCGAGCTCGCGAAGCTCCAGGACCAGGTGCCGCCGTTTGCCGGCGAGCGCGCAACGGCCGCGCTCGAGGCTGCGTTCGGCCGCCCCGTCGAGCAGGTGTTCTCGGAGTTCGAGCGCACGCCGCTCGCGGCGGCGTCGATTGCGCAGGTGCACGCGGCGCGCCTGCCCGATGGTCGCGCCGTCGTCGTGAAAGTCTTGCGGCCGAACGTGGCCGCGCTGATCCAGCGCGACGTCGAGCTGCTATACGCGATTGCGGCGGCCGCCGAGCGCTATTGGCCGGAAGCGCGGCGCCTGCGTCCCGTCGAGGTCGTCGCGGAGTTCGAGCGCACGCTGGCCGTCGAGCTCGATCTCATGCGCGAGGCCGCGAACGCCGCGCAGCTCGCGCGCAACTTCGCGGGCTCGGATCTCTTGCACGTGCCGGAAGTCCACTGGGACTACTGCCGACAGAACGTGCTCACGACAGAGCGCGTCGTCGGAATCCAGGTCGATGACATGGACGCGTTGCGCGCCGCGGGCACCGACATCAAACGGCTCGCCGAGAACGGCGTCGAGATCTTCTTCACGCAGGTGTTCCGCCACAACTTCTTTCACGCCGACATGCACCCCGGCAACATCTTCGTCGACGTCACGGACCCCGCGAGGCCGAAGTACGTCGCCGTCGACTTCGGCATCGTCGGCACGCTCGACGAGCGTGACAAGCATTATCTCGCCGAGAACTTCCTCGCCTTCTTCCGCCGCGACTATCGGCGCGTCGCGAGCCTACACGTCGACTCGGCTTGGGTGCCGGCCGGCACGCGCGTCGACGAGCTCGAGGCCGCCGTGCGCGCCGTGTGCGAGCCGATCTTCAACAAGCCGATCAAGGACATCTCGTTCGGCCTCGTCTTGATGCGCCTGTTCCAGACGGCGCGCCAGTTCAACATGGAGATCCAGCCGCAGCTCGTCTTGCTGCAAAAGACGATGCTGCAGATCGAAGGCTTGGGCCGGCAGCTCTACCCCGAGCTCGACCTTTGGAAGACGGCGAAGCCCGTGCTCGAGCAATGGATGCGCGAGCGGCACGATCCGCGCGCGCGGTTCAAGCAGCTCGTTGCGGCGTGGCCCGAGATCAGCGACGACCTCGCGATGTTGCCGCGCGTGCTGCACCGCGCGCTGCGGCGGCTCGATGCCGAGGACGCCGCCGCGAAGCGCCAGCGGCGCGCGCCGGTCGTCCTTGCCGAGGCGCGCCGCGGCGCGCGGCTCGAGGCGCTGTTCGTCGGCGCGGCGCTCTTGATCGCCGGCGTGCTCTGGAGCGGGCTCGCGCAGCCGCAGTGGATCGGCTGGGTCGGCGCCGGTATCGGCCTCGCGGTGCTTCTCTTCGCTCCGCGCCGCGGCTGAAATCCCTCACGTGAGGGATTCTGCACCTCGGTGGTGCGCGCTACTGCGGAAGGGCCGTTCCACCTGCGCGCTACGCCTCAAGCAGAGCAACGCTCTGATGGCTAGCGCCGGCCGCTTCGGTCTCCGTCTCTGGAGTCCCAGGCTTTCCGTACACGTAGTAGCCGACGAGCATCACGACGATGAACACCGCTGCACCGCCCGTGATGGAGAACGTAACCGGAGAGTTCTTTGCGAAGGGAATCGGTATTCGTCCTTGGGCGCTGGCGTCTGTTCCCAAGAACGCCGTTCCCATTGCGAGCCCCGCCGCAATGATGAACACCAGCACCATGCGCGCGTTCTCTGGCGCAGAGTAGCCAAAGATGGAGGCTGCATATGTCCCCATCAGGAAAAGCAGCGTAAAACCGAGGGCAACGTATCCAGCAGCCGCTACCCACGTTGGAGGCAGTTTTCCGCTGACGGGGTTTACATCCTTTTCGACCATTTCTTGTAACTCCCGAAACGAGGTTGCGCGTGTGGCGGCCCCGGCAAGTACACGGATCGCCCGTTTCACGTCAGTTGCGCCGTTGCGAAGATGGACTATGAAGTGATGCCCGTCCGATTCCACCCAAAGACACGGGAGATTGTCGACTGTCAGACCCGGGTATCTCTTTCCGTCCTTCTGTCCAACGATGTCATTGACCTCACCTTTCAATACAGAGGCTGCGAGGCCCACGATGATGGCGTTGTCTGTTAGCGCGTCGATCTCTTGTCGGTACTCGACGAAGTACTGCGCGACGTCCCGATCGCTCGGCAAATACAGAGGAACAACTAAGACTGTCCGCAACATATGGCCCACGCCTGGTCGATTTCGTCTTTGGTAGGTCGTCTGTCTTTTGGAAGGTGCGAGTCGAGGCACCGGGCCGACGGAATGTCGCGGAGCCGCTCGGCCCCTTCGACAATGAAAGCATACAGTTCGAACTTCCTACGAATCTTCGATTCCGATTCCCGTGCGAGATCGTCAAAACCTAGAAGCCGCGCAGTCTCGCGCAAGTTTTGCTCTGAGCGCGAAGCCGCTCGAAAGATCTCAGTCGCTTCCGAAAGCACAAGCATCAATGCGGTCACTGGAGGAACACCGATCAGAACAAGGGCGGTGAAGTGTTCCCGTACTGTGTACATGAGTCGTCTCCTCACTGCTGTGTCTACGCTAGTGCCCAATCTGCTGAGAGTAACGCCGCCTGCTCCAGCACCGTCTGCGTTGCCCTTTCCTGTTTGTCCGGCGGGTAGCCGTGCTTGCGCAGGATACGCTTCACGAGCACACGCAGCTGCGCGCGCACGTTCTCGCGCACCGTCCAGTCGATCGTCACGTTGTTACGCACGGTGGTCACGAGCTCGCGCGCGATGCCACGCAGCGTCTCGTCGCCAAGCACCTTGACGGCGCTGTCGTTCGTCTCGAGCGCGTCATAGAACGCGAGCTCGTCCTCGCTGAGGCCGAGCTGCTCGCCGCGGGCATTCGCCTCGCGCATCTCCTTCGCGAGCCGGATCAGCTCCTCGATCACCTGCGCGGCCTCGATCGCGCGGTTCTGGTAACGGCGCAGCGTCTGCTCGAGCATCGCGGCGAACGAGCGCGCCTGCACCACGTTCTTGCGCCGGCGCAGCGACAGCTCGCCCTTCAAGAGCTTCTGGAGTAGCTCCACGGCCAGGTTACGCTGCGGCATGCCGCGCACCTCAGCCAGGAACTCGTCCGAGAGAATCGAGATGTCGGGTTTCTCGAGCCCGGCAGCCGCGAAGATGTCCACTACGCCTTCGGGCGCCACTGCACGCGAGATGATCTGTCGCACCGCGTGGTCGAGATCCTCCTCGGGCCGCGCATCGGCCGGCGCGCGCTTCGCGAGCACGGCCTGCACGGCTTGGAAGAACGCCACGTCGTCGCGGATGCGCAGCGCTTCCTCGTGCGGCACGGCTAATGCGAAGGCTTGCGACAGCTCGCGCACCGCGCGAATGCACCGATCCTTGCCGTTCTCCTGCGCCAGGATGTGCTCCTGTGCGGCCGGCAGCAGCGCCAGGCGCTCCGGGGCCGTACCCGTTGTCCACTTGCTCCGGTTGAAGCCGTGGAAGAGCCCGCAGCACACCTCGTACTTCTCGAGCATCACGGCCACGGCTTCGTCCTGGTCGAGTGCCGTGCGCCCCGTGCCGCCGCTCTCGGTGTAGGTGGCGAGCGCGGCCTTCAGCTCGTGCGCCAAACCCAGGTAATCGACGACGAGGCCGCCCGGCTTGTCCTTGAACACACGGTTCACGCGCGCGATGGCCTGCATGAGCCCGTGGCCGCGCATCGGCTTGTCCACGTACATCGTGTGCAGACTCGGAGCGTCGAAACCCGTGAGCCACATGTCGCGCACGAGCACGAGGCGCAGCGGATCCCCCGCGCTGCGGAAGCGGTTCGCGAGCGCCTCGCGGCGCGGCTTGTTGCGGATATGCGGCTGCCAGTCGGGCGGGTCGGAGGCCGAGCCCGTCATCACGACTTTCAGGGCGCCGCGTTCGTCCTCGTCGCTCACCCATTGCGGCCGCAGCTTCGCGATCTCGCAGTAAAGCTCCACGCAAATGCGTCGGCTCATGCACACGATCATCGCCTTGCCGTCGAGTGCCTCGATCCGCCGCTCGAAGTGCTCGACGATGTCGCGCGCCACGAGTGCCAGCCGCTTATCGGAGCCGACCACGGCCTCGAGCTGCGCCCACTTCGACTTCAGCTTCTCCTTGCGTTCGACCTCCTCGCCCTCGGTGGCCTCCTCGAACTCGGGGTCGATCTTCGGCCGCTCGGTTTCATTCAGCGTGAGCTTCGCGAGCCGGCTCTCGTAGTAGATCGGCACCGTGGCACGGTCTTCGACGGCGCGCTGGATGTCGTAGATGCTGATGTAGTCGCCGAACACGGCACGCGTGTTGGCGTCTTGCAGCTCGATCGGCGTGCCCGTGAAGCCGATGAACGACGCGTGCGGCAGCGCGTCGCGCATATGGCGCGCGTAGCCGTCGACGAAGTCGTACTGGCTGCGGTGCGCCTCGTCGGCCATCACCACGATGTTGCGCCGCTCGGAGAGCGTGGGGTGCCGGTCACCTTTCTCCTCGGGGAAGAACTTGTGGATCGTCGTGAACACCACGCCGCCCGCAGCAACGGAAAGTAACTCGCGCAAATGCGCGCGGCTCTCAGCCTGCACGGGTGGCTGCCGCAGCAGCTCCGCGCAGCGCGAGAACGTGCCGAAGAGCTGGTCGTCGAGGTCGTTGCGGTCGGTGAGTACGACGATCGTCGGGTTCTCCATTGCCGGCTCGCGGATGATGCGGCCCGCGTAGAACGCCATCGTGAGGCTCTTGCCCGAACCTTGCGTATGCCAGACCACGCCGATACGGCGATCGCCGGGTTTGCCGCCTGCGTTGCGACCGGATTCGTAGCGGCCGCGCTCGTCGGCAATGGGCTCACCGCGCGCGAGCTCGGCGGCGCGCAGCGTCTCGCCGACGGCGACCTGCACCGCGTGAAACTGATGATAGCCCGCCATCTTCTTCACGACGTGCCCGCTGCCGTCGTCCTCGAACACGATGAAGTCGCGGACGAGATCCAGCAGGCGCCGCGGCGTGAGCAAACCTTCGATGACGACTTGCAGCTCGGGCATGTGCGCATCGGCCACGACTTCGCCCGAGATAGTGCGCCAAGGCTTGAACCATTCGCGCCCGGCCGTGAGTGTGCCAACACGCGCCTCGACGCCGTCGGAGATCACGAGCAGCGCGTTCGTGCCGAAGATCGACGGGATTTCGGTCTTGTACGTCTGGAACTGTTGGAAGGCGCTCCAGATCGTCGCGTCTTCGCTCGCAGCGTTCTTCAGTTCGAGCAACGCTAAAGGTAAGCCGTTTACGAATAGTGCAATATCCACGCGGCGGCTGTGCTTGTCCTCGACGACGCTGAACTGATTGACAGCGAGCCAGTTGTTGCTGCGCGCTTCGTCGAAATCGATGACGCGTGCTTGCGCGCCGCGGACGCCGCCGTCTCGGTCACGATATTCGACGGTCACGCCATCCACTAGCAGCCGATGCAAGGCCCGATTGCGCTGGACCACGTCGGCGCCCTCGGGTCGCGTGAGCTTGCGGAAGGCGTCGTGAAGGCTTTCGCTGGGGAGGTCGGGGTTCATCCGCGCGAGCGCGTTGCGCAGGTGCTGCGCCAGCAATACCTCACCGTAGTCGCGCCGCTCGGCCGCGTGCGTGTCCGGTGCGATGTCCGGTCCGTGAGCAATGTGCCAGCCGCCGGATGCCAGCCAAGCAAGTGCTGCATCTTCGACGACGGATTCGGTGAACTTGCTCACCTACTCGACTGCCGCCGAGGGAGACGAGGTGCTTGAGGGTTTCGCCACAGATTGCTCTTTGGCGACACGAAGATACTTCGAGTCTCTCTTATCGAACGCAGGGCGCGTCCCCTCCAGCACGTCGACGATGCGTTGGTTGATCTCCGGGTCCTCAATCGAGCCGGTCGAGTACGCTACTTCATGCTGGTTATCCTTGCGGATCTCGGCGTAGATGACTTGCTCTGCGTCGCACACCACAGCCAGATTTGGGTTGTGCGTGACCATGACGATCTGGCGTCTCTTCTTCGCGAGTTTCATACAAGGGACGAGCGTCTTCACGACCGTCTGGTTGTCCAGATTCTCTTCCGGTTGATCGATCACGAGCGGGAGATCGTCCTGGTCAACCAGTAGATAAAACAGCAGGAGTAGGTTCCCGCGTTCTCCTGGAGATAGTTGCTCCAGACCTTTGCCTTCCCACGTCAACCGGTAAATGGGCGACAAATATCGGAGCGAGAAGATGATGTCGTAGAGTTGCTGGAGGCTACCGTCTTGCTTGAGCTGCTCCCCAATCTCGAGTGGACGTCCACTATCCGTCTTTAGGCGCTTGAGCAGATTTCGCGTAAACCGTAACGTGCTTAGAGCCGAATTCCAGTCGGCGGCGTCTAGCAGCACCTTTAGTGCGGCGCTCCCCTCATCTAGGCCAGCAAAAGGCCCTAGTTTCCGCTGATCGATATGCGCCAGGAATTCCCCCGCGAATCCTGATTCCACTATCGCAACGGTGAACGTGACGTTAAACAGCTCATCGGTCGTTGTGGGATGATCCGCAAGAAATCGCTGGACCGCCCCGTAGTATGTCTCGTAGTAGCCTCGTAGCTTGCGTTTCTCGACGTAGATTTCGAGCATCTTCCTGTCGCGAGCGCGATAAAGCCGCTTAAGCTCTCCCGGCAGATTCTCGAGTTCCTTCAATTGACCTTCCAAGTGCGCAATTGAGCCGACTGCCTGCAACGACCCGGCAATTACCTCCCTCGTACTAGTCCACTCCGCGAGTCGCTGTAAGTGAAGTTCGTACTCTCGCTGTGGCGCCGTTAGCTTGTTCTTTAGAGCTTCTATCTCTGCTGTCAGAGCGATGCGCTTGGCCTCAGGCGTAGCCTTTTCACTTGCGTCGAGTTGCTTGGCGATGGCGCTGCGTTGGTCATCAAGAGTGGATATCAGCGCTTCGATCGGCTGGGGAACGAACTTGAAATCGACGACGTCCTCAGGACGGATATTCAACTCTGCAAAGTCACTTGAAGATTCTCCGAGCGTGCTTTGTACCTGTCGATCGAGCGTCCGCAGCCGGCTCAACAACCTGTCCGCTGTGGCTCGTCTCTTCGCGAGCAGGGCGTCTCTCTCCCTGCCCTCCGACAGTGCACGCACCACGGTGGCCAACTCGCTTCGCTTCCCATCCAAAGCTGCCGACGCCTCTTGCGCCTGCTTTTGAGCTAAGGGATCGACCTCTGGCCTGGTACGTTCCTCGGGTTTGGTCTGCTCATGTGCCTGCAGCTCACGGCGCTTCTCCGCCAACTGGCGTTCAATGACTCGTCGAAAGCGGGGAGATGAACGCTCCTCGTCCGACAAGATCTGTCGATTGATCTCGTGGAGTTCCGAGGCCAAGAGTTCGATTGCCTTGCTTACTTCAGCGCCGCGGTAGTCAAGGAGCTCATCGAGTGTATCGAAGCCGAGTCGGTCGGCAGTCGGCACGTGAGAGAAGATGACTTGCTGAAGTTCTTGGTAGAAGCGACTACTTCTTCCCAGGCTCACTTCATTGCAGATCTCTTCTAGGTAGTTCTGGGGAATGTACTTGATCTTTTCGACTGCCTCAGGTTCTGGGTCGACAGCAAGATTCGTGGGTCCCTCGCTGGTCGCATCGGCCCACGTGAGCGACGCTTCGAAGTGCTTCGCTTTGTTGTTCTTTGGGTCGCGAAAACGATCCTCGCGCAAGAAACTGAACGACGTGGAACGAGGCGAGTTCCCCAGTAAGCCTAAGACATCGGCCAGCGCGCTCTTTCCGTTTCCTTTGTTGCCGATGATCGCCACCAATTCGCCATTCAGCTCGACTGTGGAGTCGAACCACTTCTCCGCGAGCGTGGAACCTGCCGCCTTACGTATGTGGATCGAGTCGACCACACGCGTTGGCCGAGAATTGATTCGTTCGAGACTAGGTGGCATGACACCTAGCCAGACGCGATCTTCAGGTTCGTGCAGCAGCTGACGTAGCCCTCGAAACGTTGGGTCGGCTTTGATCCACGTTGGACGGCCATCCTCGAACTGAAAGAGCGAGTCGAAATTGTGCGCATCTGAGCCACGGGCGCACGGTTTAAGGCTCTTGAACTCATCAAGGAATCTCTCGACCGTTTCATGCTTACGCCCGAGACTGAACGCGCGGGTTCCCGCATTCCCCGACATCAGCAAGTGTGCTTTTTGAATGAGGAGCTTTCTTACCAGGTGCCCTTGGCCGTTCCAGTTACATTCAGAAAGATCTTCGTCGGCGGGTATCACTATTAGATAGCGATCCTTGAAGCGTGAACTCTGGCTCTCTAGAACGCGCGTCACATCCTCGTGAGACACGACCGCCGTCATCATCCCCACATATAGGTCGCTTCTGTCTTGGAATTTTGCGTGCTGAGCTTTCAGCGTCTTCCCTAGGTTCGCCAAGTTGGTGCCCGTGAGAGACCATCGCTCATCGGGGCTTGCCGGGTTGGATTCCGCGGTGAATTTGAGCTCGCGTAGAAAGTGTTCTTCGATTGTCTCGGGACGGAGTTCCTCCGAGAAGACGACATGGAAATTGACCCGGCTGTCGGTCCCGTCAGGACGCGTGACTACGACAGATGTGCGAAGTTCGACGTTTGGGAGAAATAGGATCGAGCGCGCCCTCTGTGCGGCCTCGGGCCCAACGAGCGACTGCATCCTTTCTTTATCCTTCAACAGGCCCTTGAGTCGCGTGTAGCCTTCAATCGTGAAGTAGTCAGTTACGCCAACGACAGCGATTTCTTTCTCGATCGCCGCCACGATGAGACGCTTCGCGTACTCGTCGAAATCGTCGCCGAAGCCATTGTTCAGAGCAGAATAGGGTGTGTGGACTTGTAGATCCCACTTCCGCCATTCCGAGCCCCGTGGGTATCTTGGTTTAGACATCCGTCGACTCAGGACAGTAGGGGACGCGTAGATCGCCGGAGACGAGCTTCGGGAGTAGCGAATCGCGCAGCGCGGCAAGCGTTGTCTGCTCCCTCGCCCTCTCGGACTGTCCCTGCAGACAACCTGTCGCAAACCGTTCGAATGCTGTGACCAACTCGGTCGGCGGAAGCAGCATCGGCAGACTGTGAACGTGATTCCGATTCAGCGTGGGAACGGCCGAGCCCGCATTGAGCAGCGCGAAATCGATCCGGCTCAAGAGATGAAAAGCGTAGGCCGGCTTGGCGCGTCGGAACTCGCGGACCCAGAGAGACGTGTTTAACGGCCAGAAGTCTTCGGCCACGTAGAAGACCTTGCCGAGGACACCACTGCGTCCTGTTGTCACACCCGGGGCTCGCACCATGAATTGGTCGTGGGTGCCGCTCGGTCCGCTCGCTGCCACGACTGGATACCGGCCAGGCGCGCGCGCACTAGCCGGGAGATCAAAACCACGCTGCAAGACCAGCGCATTCTCGAGTGGACCGACGTCCCAGCCCTCCGGAATCTCGCCGAGTTCGGAGTCGACAAAGCGGTTGGGGAAAATGTCGGCGAGAGGCTTGGGGAGCCCGGGGTCGCGGCCTTCGGCTTTGGCGCGGACAGGGTCGAAGTCCACGAACCACGACTTGAAGAGTGCTCGCGCCATCGCCTCGAACGTCTCGCCCATCCGCCTGTTCAGCTCGATCCGCTCTTCGATTGAATCAAGCAGTGTGACGACAAGCGTTCGTCCGCTCGTCGCGGGAGGCACAGCATACGAAAGGAAGTCACGTCGGCTCAGTGCTACGACCGCGCTGCCCATGGCATGGCCGGCACAATAGTCCCGGTACTGAGGTGTACGAAGCACCCAGTAGAGATAGCTTGCCAGCTTGGGATCGGCACTCCGAAACACAAGCTTTACGGTGTCTTGGGTTAGGCGGCCGCTTTGGACGGTTGGCGGAACTCTTGCCACCGAACCGATCATCTTGCCGTCTTTGGTCGCCCCCTTCAGCGACGCGAAGATGTCGCCAGGACGTAGCGTGAGCTCCTCCGGACATTCGCCGCCGTACGTTTTGTAGTCGGGGCGAAATCCGCCTCCCGCTTCGATTGAACCCAATCCCAACAGGGCCGGGCCGGGCTCGCCCACCAGTCGGCCCTGGTAGGTGGTTCCGCGAACAAGAGTCACGTAGTCGCCGACGGTATGCCAGCCTGCTTCAGCCGCCAAACCCAAGCTCCTTCAGACTGTCCGTGATTGCAGCATCCAGCGTCGCGGCCTCGGCTAGCTGCTTGCGCAACACTGCGACGAGCTCCTTCATCTTCTCCTCAAACGACTCACCGTCATCTTCCACCGCCTCCGCGCCGACGTAGCGGCCGGGCGTGAGCACGTGGGCGTGTTTTCGCACTTCGGCGAGCGTCTCGCCCTTGCAGAAGCCGGGCACGTCGGCGTACTCACCTGCATCCTTCTCGCCGCGCCACGAGTGATAGGTGTTCGCGATGCGCGCAACGTCCTCATCGGTCAACTCGCGATGCGTTCGGTCCACCATTCGCCCGAGCTTGCGCGCGTCTATGAACAGTACCCGTCCACGCCGATCGCGAAACCTATGGTTCCTGCGATCGCGCGCAAGGAACCAGAGACACGCCGGGATCTGCGTCGAGTAAAAGAGTTGCCCCGGCAAAGCCACCATGCAATCGACGAGATCGGCCTCGACGAGGTTCTTGCGGATCTCGCCCTCACCGGACTGGTTCGACGACATCGAGCCATTCGCGAGAACGAAGCCGGCCACACCCGCCGGCGCCAAGTGGTGGACGATGTGCTGCACCCACGCGAAGTTAGCGTTGCCCTTGGGCGGTGCGCCGTATTGCCAGCGCGGGTCGCCGCTCAAGCGCTCGCCGCCCCAATCCGAGATGTTGAACGGCGGATTGGCGAGGATGAAGTCGGCCTTCAAGTCGGGGTGGCGGTCGTCGTGGAACGTGTCGCCGTGCGCGATCTGGCCGTCGATGCCGCGGATCGCGAGGTTCATCTTCGCGAGGCGCCACGTCGTGTAGTTGCTCTCCTGGCCGTAGATCGAGATGTCGGCCTTCGCTTTGCCGCCGTTGCCGTTCCCGTTGGCGTGCGCGCGGACGAAGTCTACGGACTGCACGAACATGCCGGACGAGCCGCAGCAGGGGTCGTACACGCGGCCGCGGTACGGCTCGAGCATCTCGACGAGTAACTTCACCACACAGCGCGGCGTATAGAACTCGCCGCCTTTCTTGCCTTCGGCGCTCGCGAACTGCGAGAGGAAGTACTCGTAGACGCGGCCGAGCACGTCCGTGGCGCGAGCGGCTTCGTCGCCGACCTTGATGTTGCTGATCATGTCGATGAGCTGGCCGAGCCGCGTCTTGTCGAGCGCGGGGCGTGCGTAGTCCTTCGGCAGCACGCTCTTGAGCGACGGGTTGTCGCGCTCGATGCCGGCCATCGCGTCGTCGACGAGCTGGCCAATCGTGGGCTGGCGCGCCTGCGCTTTGAGATGCGCCCAGCGCGCTTCGGGCGGCACCCAGAAGATGCTCTGTGCGCGGTACTCGTCCTGGTCTTCGGGGTCCGCGCCGGTCGCCTGCTCGGCGACGAGCTTGGCGTGATGTTCCTCGAACGCGTCCGAGATGTACTTGAGAAAGATGAGCCCTAGCACGACGTGCTTGTACTCGGCGGCGTCCATGCTGCCGCGGAGTGCGTCGGCCATTTGCCACAGTTGAGCTTCGTAGCCAACGTTAGCGGCGGTGTCGTTCCGAGTGTTCTTCTTTTTCCTGGCCACCGTTCCGTCCCGCTGACCGGGGTGACCAGATATTACCTGCTCGGGGCAAATATCTCCTGGGTGGCTAGAATCAGAGTCGCTCCCGTGCAGTCACGGCATCATCGCGGAGCCGCGGCGCTACCCCTCCGCGAATCCCTCCGTGGAGGGATTCTTGAACGGCGACTTACCGTCGGCGTAGATCGAACGTGGCGGCGCCGTACAGGCCCGTGACGATGCTCACGTCCGAGTCGGCCGTCTTCTCGTACTCGAAGCCACGGAAGGCGGCCAGCGAATCGCGCGGTATCGCTGCTTGCACTTCCTCGAGACGATCCGGATATCGACCGAACCTGTCGCGGTACGCCTCCAAAGCACGCAGCGTGTCATCGTGTGCAGCGACGATCGTGCGATACAGCGGCAGAATACGATCGTACGCACTCGGCGGTATGTCGCGGTGTTCGATTCGCAGGCTGCCTTCGCAAACGGCGCTGTAGGCGCGATAAGCTTTCTGAATCTGACCCTGACTTTCCCAGCGTGCAGCGAGACGAATCGTTTCCGCGGCGCGCTGCACCCGCGCCGCGTACGAGACGTGCTTCACGCACGCGACGCAACCGGCGACCAGCGCGGTGGCGAAGACGAGAACAATCCACAGCGCTTGATGATTCGGCACAAAACCTCCCTGGTTTCGACGGGCCAATCAGAACCTCTCGCGCGCAGTCACGACGTAACGCCAGCTCCCGCCGACGTCGATCGCTTCGAACGGCCAGCACGTCACGAGCACGACGATGCTCTCGTCGGCATCGAGCCGAAGCTCCGCGCGTTCGCTGTCGACGACATCGAGATCCGTGACCTCGTAGACGAACACCGAGCCGTCCGGCCGCTCGAGGGTCAGCGCATCGCCGATCGCGAGCGCCGCGAGCGGGCGGAAGTGCGTGTCGCGGTGGCCCGCGATCACGCTGACGCCGCTCTCGCCCGGCGCCGCGCTGCCGTCCATGAGCGCGGGCGCGAACGCCAAGTTGCGGCCCGAAGCCCCGTCGAGCACGGTCAGCGGCTCGGCGCCGCCCGGCAGCGTGAGTCTCGCCACCGGGTGCGTGTCGGCCCACGGCCAGGGCCGGGCCGCCGCGTCGCCGGCCGTCGTGCGTTGCCAGGCCCGGTTCAACAAGTGCTGTGCGAGCTCGGCCTTGGCCGGCAGCCAGAAGCCCGCGGCGAGCAAGGCGACCCCGAGCGCGATCAGCGCTGCGATCGTGAGTCGCTTGAGCCGGCGATACCGCGGGCGCTGGCGACGCTCGAGGTGCAGCGGCAAGCTCAGGGTGACGGGCATCGCGCCGTTCCAGGCTCGTTTCATGACGCTCTCCTGCGAAGGTGTGTCGCCGCGAGCAGCGAGCCCGCGAGGATCAAAGCGATGGCGCCGAGCCAGCGCAGCAGGGGCCCCGGCGTAGCCGTCTTGGGGAACGTCGCCTGCCACTGCGCGCCGGCCGGCATGGAGTTGTCGAGATTGCGCCGCTCGAGCGCCGCGGCCGCGGAACGCTCCGGCGTCTTGTCGACCGCGACGAGACTCGTGTACGGGCTCACGAGGTGATGCTCGAGCGCCGTCTCGATTACGAGCTTGCGAATCAGCGTTTCGTCGACGCCTGCGACGCGGCTATCGATCAAGTGTTCGATCTTGCGCCGCGCCCAGAGCGTCGCGATGCCGGGCAGCTCGCTTGGGACGCCACCGACCGTTTGTTTCCACGGCAGGCCCGCCGCGCGGCCGAAAGCCGTCGCCATGAGCGGCCGGTCCGGCGTCGCGGGGAAGCTCGCCGTGACGACGAGCGGTTCTCCGGCGTAAAGATCAGGGATCGCCGGCGGATAGAGCTCGACGGCTTCGGGCCAATCGACGACGACGTCGCTCAGCGCAACGCTCTCGAGCTTCGCGAACAACCGCGTCATCTTGTCGCCGACCTCGGCGATGTCGCCGATGTGCGTGTAAGTGCCGCGCCCGAACTCCGCGGCTTTGCGCATGAAGTACGAGTTCGGCGCCGACCCGATGCCGATCGTGAAAAGACGCGCGTCGCCGAGGCGCTGCTGGATCGCCGCAAAGACCGCCGTCTCGGAGCCGACGGCGCCGTCGGTCAAGAAAATCACCTGCCGCAAGTAGCCGGGTGTCGCGGGCTGCGAGAGCGCAACGTTGATCGCGGCGCCGATCTCGGTCCCGCCCTCGGCGACGAGGCTGTCGATGAACGCTAGCGCCTGCGCTCGTGTCGTCGCCGTGAACGCCGTCGACGTCGAGTACAGGTTCCTCGTCGTCGAGTCGAAGTCGACGACGTTGAAGAGGTCGCCGCTGCGCAGGCGGCCGAGCGCGTCGCGCAACGCGGCCTTGGCTTGCACGATCGACTGGCCGCCCATCGAGCCCGAGCTGTCGACGACGAAGATCTGCTCGCGCGGCTGCGCGTTGCGCGCGGCTGGCGCGGCCGGCGGCAGGATCATCAGCAGCGCGTACGTCGTGTCGCCGACGGTTTCCGTCAGCGCGGCGATGGCCGGAGCGACGCCGCTCTGGGGCCGCCACGCCACGACGAGGTCGCGGTCCATGGCGACGCGTGGCTCCGTCGTGTCGAGCACGTAAAGGTCGCTCGGCGGCGGCTGTACGAACACGCCGCTCGCGACGGCGCCGTTCGCGACTTTTTCGGCTGGGCGGCGCGCGGCGCTCCAAGCCGGCCCCTGCTGGTGAAGGGCGCCGACAGCGTGCGTCCGGCTGCCAACCCAGTCGAGTGGCATGCCGGGCGCGAGCACCGCGTGGACGGACGCTTCGTGCCGCGGGGTGCTGTGCGCGCCGGCCGCCGTTTCGAAGCTCGTGGGTCCTTGCGGAAGCACCGCCGAGACGGCGGCGTCGAGGCCCTCGGGCGTGTCGGACGCGCCGTAGCGCGGCGTGAACGTCAGCGGCACGCGCACGCTGAACTCACCGGCGTCGTAGCGCGCCGTTTGCAGGTACTCGATCGTGATGTCGACGTGCTCGCCCGGCGCGATGTTGGCGACGGCCGTCGTGAACAAGTTCGCGCTCGTCTGGCGCACGAGGCTCGTGCGCTGTCCTGCGGCGCGCGCCTCGCCGTAGATGCGCTCGGCCGCTTGGCGTTCGTGAATCTCGCCCTCGACGACGCGCTCGCCGATCTTCATCGTGAGGCGATCGACGGCCGCGTCGTCGGGCAGCGGCAGCAGGTAGACGGCCTCGAGGTACGTAGCGCCCGTGTTGCGGAACCGCTGCGCTACGCGCACGCGCGCGACGACGCCGGCGACGGACATCCTGACGTCGGTCTCGAGCGGTGCCGCCGTGTTGAAGGAGCCGTTCGAGCTCTGAAACAGCAAGGTCGGTGCGCCGACGTCCGTCGGAAACTCGGCGCCGTAGGCCGCCTGCCCCTTCAGCGTTGCATAGAGCAGCAGCGCGGCGGCGAGCGAGAGCAGCACGCCGATCCACGCCTCGAGCTCGTCCCACGCGGGCGGTGTGAACGCGTTCTCAAGAAGATCTTTGAGCTTGCGCACCGGTGACTCCCTCCAGGTCTTTCCTGGGGAGCCATTCGGCGCTGCGATTGGGGGGCGCGAGCCGGCGAATCGTGGCCGTTCGCCGGCCAATTCTGCTCAATTCTGGCGAGCTAGCCCGTCAAGGAACGTGGGTCTCTCCGCCGAGCGCCGTGATGGCCGCGACGATCTCGTCGACGACTCGCGTGAGCAGCGCGCGGTCCGTGCCGCGCGCGACGAGCGTGGCGCCGAGCCGGCCGTCGCGATTGAACGGGTAGCTGCCGATCTCGACCGTGCCGTAGCGCTGCTGAATGCGCTCGAGCGCCTCCGCGAAGTCGCCCTCGCGCAAGAATGCGTCGACGCTCGCGGACAGAATCGGCGCCGCGTGCGTCAGCATCGGGATCGCGTTCGCGAACATCGCGCGCGCGATGCTCGGAATGCCCGCGAACACGAACACGTTCTCGAGGCGAAAGCCCGGCGCGTTGCTGACGGGGTTGTCGACGAGCACGGCGCCGCGCGGAATGCGCGCCATCTTCAGACGCGCCTCGTTGAGCGGCCGCCCGCCGCGCTTCAGTCGCTCGACGGCTTCCTCGTTGCGCTCGAGTGGGACGCCGAATGCCTGCGCGACGCACTCGGCCGTGATGTCGTCGTGCGTCGGGCCGATGCCGCCCGTCGTGAACACGTACGTGAACTCGCGGCGCGTCTCGTTGAGATGACGGATGATCGCGGCCGGCTCGTCGCGCACGACACGCCCCTCGGCTAGCCGAATGCCGAGCTTAGCGAGCTCGAACCCGAGGAATTGCAAGTTCGTGTCCTGGGTTTTGCCGGACAAGATCTCGTTGCCGATGATCAGCACGCACGCCGTCGGCTGGCCGCTCATAGCTGCTCCGCGCGCGCGGCCGGCAGGAGCTCGACGAGGATGCCGTAGTGGTCCGACTCGAAGTTCGGCAACCGGCGGTGCGAGAGAACGGTGAAGCCGTCGTTCACGGCGACATGATCGATCGGGATGCCGACGAGCGGCAACATCGTCGGCCAGCTGATGCTCGGCGTGCGGCCGCGGCGCGAGTCCGTGAGGCCGCTGTCTTCGAGCCATTGCTGGAAGTACGGCGTGTACGGGGTCGCATTGAAGTCGCCGGCCACGATGACCGGTCCGCTCGTGGCTCTGATACGCGCTGCGAGCTCGTTGAGCTCTTGATTGCGCGCCGCCGCGCGCCGCGCCGTCACCGGCGCGCGCAAGTGCACGCCGATGACCGTGAATGGCCCGCCCGGTCCCTGCAAGCGCGCTTCGATCGCCGGCACGCGCCCGAGCGCGATCGTCGCGCTCGACTCGATCGGCAGGCGCGACCAGAGGCCGATTCCGTACGCGCCTTCGGCCGGGAATTTCTGCGTGTACGGGAACTCGGTGTCGAGCCCGGCCAGCACCGTCTCGGCGTGCGGCGTCAGCTCCTCCACGACGAGGACGTCGGGGCTCGCCTCGCGGATGATCTCGAGCAGCCTGCGCGCCGAGAACTGTCGGAAGGAAACGTTGACGCTCAACACTTTGAGCGCGGGCGCGTCGGTGGCTGCCTCGGCCTTGGGTCCGAAGCCGAGCGGCAGGTAGGGCAGCACAGCGGCGGCGCTGATCGCTCCTGCCGCCACGAGCGCCGCGCATGCGGTCCACTGGCGCCGCCAGGCGACGAGCACGAGCAGCACTATCGCGGCGACGAGGTACTGCACTCTGAAATGCGTCGTGAGCTCGAGCAGCCAGTGCAGGCGCGCCGCCAAGGGCGCGACGCTGGCGCCGACGACGATGACGGTACAAAGCAGCAGCAGCCGGTCGAGCCACCGCATGCTAGAGCGGCCCTCGCAGCGACCTCAGGAACGTCGCCGGGTCTGCGCCGCGCTCGAGAACCTCGACGAGAGCGGAGCCGACGATGGCTCCGTCTGCGTGCTCGCCGAGCAGCGCGACTTGTTCGGCTCGGCGCACGCCGAAACCCGCGCACACGGGCAGGCGCGAGACGGCCTTCACGGCCGCGAGGTAGCGCGCCGTCTCGGGCGGCAATGCTGCGTCGCCCGTGACGCCGGTGCGCGTGACGGCGTACACGAAACCCTGGCTCGCCGCGCAGAGGCGCGCGAGGCGTTCGGGCGGCGTCGCGGGCGTCACCATCTGCACCAGCGCCAACCCGTGCGGCTCGAGCGCAGCCGCGAACGGCGCGCTTTCTTCGTACGGTAGATCCGGCACGATGAATCCCGAGACGCCGACCTCGATCGCGCGCGCGGCCAGCGCATCGAAGCCGAACGCGAGCAGCGGGTTCAGATAGCTCATGAGCAGCACGGGCGCCGTGAGCTCGAACTCGCGCTTCTCGAGCTCGTCCAAGATCCACGTCAGGCTCACGCCGCGCTCGATCGCATGCTGGCTCGAGCGTTGGATCGTGACGCCATCGGCCATCGGATCCGAGAACGGCACACCGATCTCGACGGCATCGCTGGCGCTGCTGACGGCACGCAACACGTTCAAGAACTCGCGCGGTTCCGGGTAGCCGGCCGTGATGTACGCGACGAGCGCGGGCCGCTCGCGCTTCTTCGGGTCCCGCGCGAGCGCGGCACGGAGTCGCTCACGCGGCTGCATGTTGACGCTCGACGAGAGGGTAGTTCGCGAGAATCGGCATGTCTTTGTCGCCGCGGCCCGAGAGACCGATCAGCAACCGCGCGCCCGCGTTCTTCGCGGCGAAACGTTTCGCGCCGGCCAGCGCGTGCGAGCTCTCGAGCGCCGGCAGAATGCCCTCGAACGACGTGAGCTCCTCGAGCGCTGCGAGCGTCTCTTCGTCGCCGGCCGTGACGTACTCGACGCGTCCGACGGCCTGCAGCAGAGCGTGCTCGGGCCCGACGCCGGGATAGTCGAGCCCGGCGGAGATCGAATGCGTCTCCTGGATTTGGCCGTGCTTGTCGTACAGCAGAATCGTGTGCGTGCCGTGCAGAACGCCCGGTTTGCCGTACGACAACGTCGCAGCGTGGTCGCCCAAGCTCGGCCCGCGGCCGCCGGCCTCTACGCCGAAGATCTTGACGCCGCGATCCGCCAGGAAACCGTGGAACAGACCGATCGCGTTCGAGCCGCCGCCGACGCACGCGAAGACGGCGTCGGGTAGGCCGCCGGCATCGGACAACATCTGCGCGCGCGCTTCGTGTCCGATCACGGCCTGCAGCTGCCGGACGAGATAGGGATACGGGTGCGGACCGATCGCCGAGCCCAGTAAGTAGTACGTGCCGACGGGATCCGACACCCAATCGCGGATCGCCTCGTCGATCGCAGCGCGCAACGTGCGGTCGCCGGATTTGACGGCGACGACGGTAGCGCCGAACCGGCGCATGCGGTCGACGTTCGGCGCTTGGCGCGCGACGTCGATCTCGCCCATGTAGACCGTGCACGGCAAGCCGACGCGCGCGCACGCGGCCGCGGACGCGACGCCGTGCTGGCCGGCGCCGGTCTCGGCGACGACGCGTTTCGCGCCGAGCGCTTTCGCGAGCAGCGCTTGCCCGATGCCGTTATTGATCTTGTGCGCGCCCGTATGTGCGAGGTCCTCGCGCTTGAGCCAGACGTCGGCGCCCCACCGCTCGCTCAGGCGCGGCAGCGGCGTCAGCGCCGTCGGCCGGCCGATCCAGCTCTTGAGCTCGCGCGCGAGCGTCTTCTGAAACTCGGGCGACGGCAGGATGTGCTCGACGCCGTGCATGAGCCGCTCGATCGCCGGCATCAGCGTCTCGGGCACGTACCGCCCGCCGAACGGGCCGAAGCGGCCGTTCTTATCGGGCAGCCGGCCGTCGAGCAGCGCCGCCAGCAAAGCCTCTCGTTCTTTCGTCTCCATGCTCACACCTCGGCATCCGCAGGTTGCGTTGCTGTGCTGCGTACACTCAGGTCCGCAGCGATCGCTCGTACGCGGGCGACGAACGCGCGAATTTTCTCGGGGTCCTTCTCGCCGCGAGCCCGCTCGACCCCGCTCGAGACGTCGACGCCCCACGGGCGCACGAACGTGATCGCGTCCGCGACATTATCGACGGTTAGGCCGCCGGCCAGGATGACCTCGGCGACGCGCGCGAGGCCGCTCGCCTCGTCCCAGTCGGCGACTCGGCCGCTGCCCGAGTGCGTGCCTTCGAACAGCAGCCGATCCGGTAAGTCGGAGTCCGCGGGCGCGTTGCTGTCGCGATACACCGGCAACGCCGTGCAGCTCGCGGGCAGCTTGATCCAGCGGAAATCGTCGGCGTCGGTTTGCAGCCAGTTCGGCTCGAAGACTTCGATGACACGCTCCCACTGGTCCTTGTGCGGGTGGCGCATGACCGCGACGCGCACGACGTGCGGCGGCACGGCCGCACAGAGCGCCTTCGCCTGCTCGGGCGTGACTTGCCGCGGGGATTCCGCGAACACGAACCCGAGCGCGTCGGCGCCGGCCGCGACGGCCGCTTCGACGGCCTCGGAAGTATTGAGCCCGCAAATCTTTACGAACACTGTGCTTGCCTCCCTGCCATGAACGCTCGGCCTGCCGCGATGAAGCCCGCGAGCGTAGCCGCGGGGTCCGCGGCCTTCATCAGCGAGGAGCCGACGAGGGCCAAGCTGTAACCCGCCTCGACGACCGCCTCGACGTCCGCGACCGTCCCGACGCCGCTCTCGGCGACGGCGGGCAAGTGCCGCGGCAGATGCGGGCCGAGCTCCGCGAACCGCTCGAATCGAACCTTTAGATCGCGAAGGTCACGGCAGTTTACGCCGCCCAGGAGCTTCGGACCCGGTGACGCCGGAATGTCGTAGGCCGAGAGCCGCTCGAGATCGGCACGGTCGAACGCCTCGAGCAGCACGAATAGGCCGCACCGGCGCGCGCAATCGACGAGCTCGCGGACCGTCGCGTCGTCGAGCATCGCGAGAATGACGAGCACGCCGCCCGCGCCGGCCGCGCGCGCCTCGAGCACTTGGTAGGGCTCCGTCAAAAAATCCTTGCGCATGACGGGCCGCTGCGCGCCGAGCGCTCGGGCCGCATCCGCGAGATGCGATAGCTCGCCGCGGAACTCGGTCGGCTCGGTCAGCACGGAGATCGCGGCGGCCCCGCCACGTGCGTAACCGAGTAGCTGCGCGCTCGCGTCGAAGTTTTCGCGCGCGAGGCCGCCGGCCGCGGGGGAACGCAGCTTGAGCTCGGCGATCACGTCGAAGCCGCCGAGCGCGAGCGGCGGTGCGGCGGGTGCCGCGAGCGCGCGCCGCTCGAGCGCGGCCTCGCTCTCGTTCGCGCGCGCCGCGCGCACGCGTTCCCGGCTCGTCTTTGCCATGCGCTCCAGGAACGTCATGCACCGCGCTCCTTCGCGAACTCGGCGATGCGGTCGAGTAACCGTGTGCCGGCGCCGCTCGCGAGCGCTTCGCGCGCGCGTGCGACCGCGCTCCGCGCATCGGGCTCCGTGCCCGTGACCTCGAGCGCGAGCGCCGCATTCAGCGCCAGCGCGTCACGGTGCGCAGCCGTATCGCGGCCCGCGAGCGCCTCGCGCAAACGCGCCGCGTTGTGCGCCGCGTCGCCGCCGCGAAGCTCCTCGAGCGTGCAGCGCTCGACGCCCGCATCGCGCGGGTCGCGCACCGTGCGCTCGACGCGTTGGGGGCGCACGTCGTAGCACACGAACGGGCCGGCCGGCGTCGCTTCGTCCCAGCCCGCTTCGCCGTGCACGACGAACGCGCGCGTCAACGGCAAGCCCGAGAGCGTGTCGGCCATGCTCGCGGCCATCGCGTCGGTGAAAGCGCCGATCACGTGAAACGGCGGCGACGCGGGGTTCGCGAGCGGCCCCAAGATGTTGAACACGGTGCGCACGCCTAGCGCTTGGCGAACGGGGCCGATGGCCTTCGTCGCGGAGTGGTAGTGCGGCGCAAAGAGAAACGTGAAGCCGCAACGCGCGAGGCATTCGCCCGCCGCAGCCTCATCGAGCGGAATCGGCAGACCGAGCGCGGCCAGCACGTCGGCACTGCCCGACTTGCTCGACACCGAGCGGTTGCCGTGCTTCACGACGGGCAGGCCGCACGCCGCCGCGAGCAACGATGCGCCTGTCGATAGATTCAGGCTGCCCGAGCCGTCGCCGCCCGTGCCGACGATGTCGACGTAAGCGCCGGGCGGGATTGCGGGCTTGCGCGCGAGCTCGCGCATCGCGCGCGCGAACCCGCGGATCTCGTCGGCCGTCTCGCCTTTCGCGCGCAGCGCGGCCAAGAGCGCGCCCGCGAGCGCCGGCGCGAGCTCGCCGCGAGCGAGCTCGCGCAACAGCGCGCTCGCCGTCGCTTCGTCCAAGTGCTCGCCGCGTAATAGGCGCTCGAGCAGTTTCGGCGCCTCGACGCTCATGGATAGAGGAAGTTCTTGAGCAGGTGCGGCCCTTCCGGCGTCAGCACGCTCTCGGGATGGAACTGCACGCCTTCGACGTCGAGCTTCGTGTGCCGCACGCCCATGATCTCGCCGTCCGTCGTTCGCGCCGTCACGACGAGGTCCGCGGGCATCCGCTCGCGATTCGCGGCCAGCGAGTGGTAGCGGCCGACCTCGAACGGATTCGACAAGCCGCGGTAGATCGTGCCGCCGTCGTGCTGCACGACCGACGTCTTGCCGTGCATCAGCATCGCGGCGCCGATGATCTCGCCGCCGAAGTGCTGCACGATGCTCTGATGGCCCAAGCACACGCCGAGCACGGGGATCTTGCCCGCGAACGCGCCGATCATCGCGAGCGAGCTGCCCGCGTCGTCGGGCCGCCCCGGCCCCGGCGAGATCACGAGATGCGTCGGCTTCAGCTTCTCTGCCTCCGCCACCGTCAGCGCGTCGTTGCGATAAACGAGCACCTCGGCCTCGAGCACGAGGAACGCTTGTACGAGGTTGTAAGTGAACGAGTCGTAGTTGTCGATCAGCAAGAGGCGCACGCTCATAGACCCTCCTCGGCGAGCTCGAGCGCGCGGCGGAGAATTGCGCTCTTCGCGAGCACCTCTTGGTACTCCATGTCCGGCGAGCTATCGGCGACGATGCCGCCGCCGGCTTGGAAGCTGTACTCGTCGCCGTCGAACACCATCGTGCGAATCGTGATTGCCTGATCCATGTTGCCGTTCTTCGCGAAGTAGCCGACCGTGCCGCCGTAGAGCCCGCGCCCCGTCGGCTCGAGCTCTGCGATCAGCTGCATCGCGCGGACCTTCGGCGCGCCGACGAGCGTGCCGGCCGGGAACGCGGCCGCGAAGAGATCGAACGCGTCGCGCTCGGGCGCGACGAGCCCCTGCACGCCGCTCACGATGTGCATGACGTGGCTGTAGCGCTCGATCTTGCGGTATGGGTCGACGTGCACGGAGCCCGAGCTCGCGACGCGGCCCAAGTCGTTGCGTGCGAGGTCGACGAGCATGACGTGCTCGGCATTTTCCTTCGGGTCTGCGAGCAGCTCTTGCTCGAGCGCGAGGTCGTGCTCGGGTGAGCGCCCGCGCGGGCGCGTGCCCGCGATCGGCCGCAACGACGCCGTGCGGCCCGCGAGGCGTACGAGCGCCTCGGGCGAGGAACCCGCGACCTTGAGCCCGCCGACCTCGAAGAAGTACATGTACGGAGACGGATTCAAGAGGCGCAGGCCGCGATAGACCTGGAACGGATCGAGCTCCGTGCGGCCCGCGAAGCGCACGGACAGGACGATCTGATAAATGTCGCCGGCCTTGATGTGCTCCTTGCTTTTGCGCACGCCGGCCGCGTGCTCGGCCTGCGTCATGCTGGCTTGCGCCGGCGAGAACTTGCCGGGCTTGTCCGGCGCGTCGAGGCCGCCGCGCAGCGCTTTGACGACGGCCGCGCGCAGCGCCTGGCGGTCGCGCTCGCTGCCCGCGTGCAGCAGCGCGACGCGCCGCGTCAGGTGGTCGAACACGAGCAGCGACTCCGGCGCGACGTAGACGGCCTGCGGCAGGCCCTCGAGCTCGGCGCGATTCGGCGGCAAGCGCTCGAAGAAGCGCACGACGTCGTAGCCCGTCGTGCCGACGAGCCCGCCGTCGAACGGAATGCCTTCGATTTGGGGCTTCAGGAGCGGCGCGCGCGTCATGGCGCCGCGCATCATGGCCAGCCACTCGGCTGCGTTCGTCGGCCTGCGCTGCGGCTTGCCGTCGATGAGGAGCCGGTCCGAATAGAGCTCGAGCGTCACGGCTGCGCCTAAGCCGATGAACGAGTAACGCGCGAGCCGCTCGCCGCTCTCGACGCTTTCGAGTAGAAAGCGCGGGTTGAACGGCTTCAACTTCATGTACGCCGATACCGGGGTATCGAGATCGGCGGCGATGTCGAACGGTGACTCCATGATGCTTCTCTAGTTCTTATGGCCCCAAAAACAAAAAACCCACCTTGCGGTACTCGCGAAGATGGGTTTGCCTTAGGTCGAGAGAGGACGAGAGTCTTCTACGCGCGCACTACCCGCTTCGCCGGTGAGACTCGCCACCAGAGGCCGTTGCAGGCAGGATGAGTACGCCGTCCACTCATGGCCGGGCAGTATGTCCGGGCCGCTCCCCGCCGGTCAAGCCGGCCTGGCTGGCACGCGTCACAACTTTCCGTCGCGAGAGGGCCTGAATGAGCTCCCTTCCGGGTAGACATGCGCCGCTTGGCCGCGCGGGCGCCGAAAGACGCTCCGGCCGTCAGGCGCTCGACGACTATCTCGGTTTCTGGCGCTACAGCCGCCGTGCGATCACGCTCGTCTGGTCGACGCACCGCGCGCTCACGATCGGGCTCGGCGTGCTGACGATTGCTGCAGGCCTCATGCCCGCAGGTATTGCGTACATCGGCAAGCTCATCGTCGACGCGGTCGTCGTCGCGATCGACGCGAACCGCTCGGGCGCAGGGGCCGATTACGCGCGTGTGCTCGAGCTCGTCGCGCTCGAGGGAATCGTCGTCGCCGCACTGGCCGGCGCCCAGCGCGGCATCGGTTTCTGCCAATCGCTGCTGCGGGTGCTGTTGTCGCAGCGCGTGAACCTGTTGATTCTCGACAAAGCGCTGACGCTGACGCTTGCGCAGTTCGAGGACTCGGAGCTCTACGACAAGCTGAACCGCGCGCGGCAGGAAGCGTCGATCCGGCCGCTCTCGCTCGTGAACCGCACGTTCTCGCTCGCGCAGAACGCCGTCTCGCTCGCGAGCTACGCGGGCTTGCTGTTCTCGTTCTCGCCGTGGGCCGTCGCGATCCTCGTCGCGGCGGGCTTGCCGGCGTTCATCGCCGAGACGCGCTTCTCGGGTGAACGCTTCCGCGCGTTTCAGTGGCGCAGCCAAGACCGCCGAATGCTCGGCTATCTCGAGATCGTCATCGCGCGCGAGGACCACGCGAAAGAGGTCAAGCTGTTCGATCTCGGCGCGCGTCTCTTGGCGCGCTTTCGCGAGATCTTCCGGCGCATCTATGACGAGGAGCGGCGGCTCACGATTCGCCGCGACGGTTGGGGTTTCGTGCTCGGCCTCGTCGCGAGCGCCGCGTTCTACGGCGCGTACGCGTGGATCGCGCTCGCGACGATCGACGGCGCGATCTCGCTCGGCGACATGACGATGTACCTGCTCTTGTTCCGACAAGGGCAGTCGGCCGTCGCGGCGATGCTGAGCGCGATCGGCGGCATGTACGAGGACAACCTGTATCTCTCGAACCTGTACGATTACCTCGAGCAGCCGTCGGCCGGCGCGGACGGCACGGCGACGGTGGGCATCGACACGCGTGCAGGTATCGAGTTCGACAACGTGTCGTTCGAATATCCCGGCGCCACGACGCCTGCGCTGCTCGACGTGACGCTGCACGTTCGCCCGGGCCAGAGCGTCGCGCTCGTCGGCTCGAACGGCTCCGGCAAGACGACGCTCGTGAAGCTGCTCGCGGGCCTGTACACGCCGACGCGCGGCAGCGTGCGTTATCAAGGCCGCGATCTGAAGGACTGGGATCCCGTGGCACTGCGCCAGCGCATCGGCGTGATCTTCCAGGACTTCAACCGCTACCAGCTCACGGTCGGCGAGAACATCGGCGCCGGCGACGTCGCGGCGTTCGAAGACCGCGAACGATGGAGCCAAGCCGCGGGGAAGGGTCAAGCCGCGGACTTCATCGGCCAGCTACCCAACGCGTACGAGACGCAGCTCGGCCGTTGGTTCTTCAGCGGCCAAGAGCTCTCGGGCGGGCAATGGCAACGCATCGCGCTCGCTAGAGCGTTCATGCGCACGAGCGCCGAGATCCTCGTGCTCGACGAGCCGACGGCCGCGATGGATGCCGAGACCGAAGCGCAAATCTTCGAGCACTTCCGCTCGCTGACCCACGACCGCATCGCCGTGCTGATCTCGCACCGCTTCTCGACGGTGCGCTACGCGGATCACATCGTCGTGCTCGACGAAGGCCGCATCGTCGAGCAAGGCACGCACGACGAGCTGATCGCGCGCCAGGGCCGTTACGCGCATCTTTTCAACTTACAGGCACGCGCCTATCGCTGAGGCGGGCTGCTACTGACCTCGCCGTCGCCAGGCCTGCGCGTCGATGGCCGCTCCCGAGACACGCCGGAAGACCGTCCCTGGGGCTCGTCTTCGCACATCCCTGTGCTCAGACGGTCTCGGGAGCGGCCATCGACGCACAGGCCTGGCGGCAAGCCTCAGCGCGCAGGCCAGGCGCCGATGAAGTTAAACCGAGCGGTCTACGGATCGAGCTCGACCGTAACGCGCCGCAAGTCAGCGTCGTCGCCGTCCGCGGCCTGCGCTTCGTCGCGCCAGCGCACGCGGTATTCGACGTCGGTGAGTCCCGCGCCGCGCAACAGCGTTGCGACTTGCTCCGCGCGCTTGCGCGCGATCGCAGGGTTCTCGACGAGCGTCGTGCCGTTCGACAGCAGCACGCTGCCGCGCTCGCCGAAGATCGCGACGACGCGCGCGTTGCGCGCCTTCGCTGCATCCAAGATCGCAGTGAGCTCGCCGGCGTGGCGAAACACGACGAGCCCGTCGAAGTCGTAGCGCAGCGAGAACGTGCGCGGCGGCTCGGGCGGCGGGGCCGGCGCGGGCGCGCCCGCGAATGCGAGCCGGCCGGCACTCGGGCCCGGCGGCCGCGGCGGCTCGAATGTCAGGTTGTAGCGCTCTTCGGCCGGCAGCACCGGCGTGTTGCACGCGGGGTCGAGCTCGGGCAGCACGGACAGAACGACGGGCTCGAGCACGATGCCGCCGCAGATGCGCGGCTTATCGCGTGCCGGCGTTCCCTCCACGAGCACGCGGTGCCCGAGCCACGGCGGCGTGACGGGCGAGCTCACGTCGGTTTGCAGCGTCAGGAAATAAAGCTCGCCGTCGGACTCGGCGAGCCAGCACGGCACGGACGCCGTGTCGCGAACGATGGGGCACGCAACGAAGTTGCGCCGCGCGTCGGGCGCGTCGTCGGCCAAGAGCGGCGAGGCGGCGAGCAGCGTCAGCCAGGCGACGCGTGCGACTCTCACAGCGCCCCCAAGAACGCCACGAGGTCGCGCTTCTCCTGCTCGGAGTAGCCGATCGAATAGCGCCGATCGTAGAAGTCGACGAGCTCGCGCAGCGTCGCGGCCGAGCCGTTCGAGAAATACGGCGCGCGCGCTGCCAAGCCGCGGAACTGCTGCATGACGATCGCGCCGACGTCGTTGCACTTGCCCGAGACGAGCGCGCGCCCCGGGTCTTGCGTATAGATGACGCGGCCCAAAAACGGATGCGGCGCGACGTCCGCGTTGCACGTGACTTTGAACAGCGGCAGTTGCGGCGAATCCGTCGTCCACGGGTTGAGCGGCGCCTCGCGCGCCCACGGCAGATTCGTCGTGCCGATGTCCATCCAGCCGTTCGCGACGTCCATGCCCGTCATGTGCATGCCGTGGCACGTCGAGCACGTGCGCTTCACGGGGTTGCCGAGGCCGACGCTGTTCAAGTGCATCGAGTCGCGAATGAAGAACGTGCGGAACATAAACACGTCGTGCCCGCGCGCGATCGCGGTGCGCGCATCGCGCTGCGCTTCGGTGCCTCCTTGCGGCGGGCGCCATTCGTCGCCGACCGGAAACACCCAACGCGTCGTGTTGTTGCCGAGCACGCCGGCCGGCGCCGCGGCGAGGTTCTGCGGACCGAAGCCCGGCGGTCCGCCCGTCAAGTCGCCGGCGGTCGAATCGCGAGCCTGCGCCGCGTAGACCTGCTTCTCGAACTCGACGAGCCGCTCGAGCTCGGTCGACGGTAGGCCGCTCGCGAGCTCGAGGTGCGTGCGCGCCGCGTCGGCGGCTTGCACCTTGAGCGTCGTCGCGCGCGCGTCGGCCATCATGTTCATGCTGGTCGGCAATCCCGTGTCGGGATCGCGTACGGCCGGCAGGCCGCTTTTCGCGATGAACGGCCCGACGCCGAAGTTGTTGTGCGTCAGGTATTTCGTGTTTGCGACGGGCCGCGGCCTACGGTAGACGGACACGGTCGGTTGCGGCGATTGAATCCCGTACTCGGCGCTCGTATTGCAGCCAGTCGGGTCGCGCACGATCTCGAGCGAGAACTCGACGGGCAGCGCCGTGCCGTCCGCGGCGCGCGGCGGCCACGGCAGCGCCACGCGGATCAGCCCCCGCGTCAGGATCAGCGAGTGCGCGGCCGCATCTCCTTCGGGCAAGTTCGGGCAATTGCGGCCATCGACGGCTGCGAACAGCGGATCGCGGCCGGCCGTCGCCTCCCAGCGCTCGCGTACGGTCGCGACGGACAAGGCCATGGCGTCCGCGGGCTGGTGGCACGTGACGCAGCCGCGGCCGTTGGCGCCGAGCGGCTCGAAGAACGGATGGCCGCGCGTGTCGACGGCGCCGGCCGTGTTCAGGATGCCGAGAGCGCCGCTGGCGTTCGTATACGCGGCCTCGGCGGGCAGCAGCCGGCCGTCGCCGGGAGCCCACCATTCGCCGGCCGCGGCGCTCGACGCCCAGCAAACGGCGGACGCCGCAATGCACCGTTGCACGAACCGCCACCGCATGCTGCGCCCCTCCCCGGGCTGGTTCCGCGCGACTATGCAGCCCGGCTCGGGCCCGTGACAAGCCGGCTCGCGGTAAACTTGCCTCGCCATGTCCTCATCGACCTCCCGCACGATCCGCGCCAACATCTTTTTCGCGGAGAAAGATCGAGCGCTGCGGGAGGACGTGCACCGGCTCGGCGAGCTCGTCGGCGAGCTCGTTCGCGAGCAGGGCGGCGAAGCGCTGTTCGACCTCGTCGAGACGGCGCGCAAGCTCGCGATCTCGCACCGCGAAGGCGACCAGGCGGCCTACGGCGATCTCAAGCTGCTGCTCGCGTCGCTCGCGCCGAGCACGGCGCGCGATTTCATCCGCGCGTTCTCGACGTACTTTCAGATGGTCAACATGGCCGAGAAGGTGCACCGGATCCGCCGGCGCCGCGCGTATCTACGCGACGCGAGCGCGCCGCAGCCGTTCGGGTTCGTCGACATCCTCCAACGGTTGAAAGCGCAAGGCGTCGACGGCGACGAGCTCGAGCGCGTGCTCGCAGGCGTGCGCATCGAACCCGTTTTCATGGCGCATCCGACGGAAGTCACGCGCCGTACGCTGCTGCGCAAAGAGCACAACATCGCGCGCCATCTCGTCGAGATGATGGATCCTTACCTGACGCCGCACGAGCTGGAAGCCACGCTCGGCCAGATACGCCAGGAGATGACGACGGGTTGGCAAACCGTCGAAAGTCTCGACGAAGGCATTCGCCTTCGCGATGAAGCCGAGCACGTGCTGTTCTTCCTGACGGACGTGCTCTATCGCATGGTGCCGCCGTTCTACGAAAACCTCGAAAGCGCGATCGCAGCCGCGTTCCCGGAGCGCGGCGGCGGCGTGCGCGTGCCGATCGTCGTGCAGTTCGGCACCTGGGTCGGCGGCGACATGGACGGCAACCCGCACGTGACGGCGAAGAGCATTCGCCAGACGCTCGCGCGGCAGCGCTCGCTCGTGCTCGATCTCTACTACCGCGAGTGCGCGGAGCTCGCGGCGCACTTGAGCCAGGGTCTCGGACGAGTCGGCGTGTCGGAGGAGCTCAAGCGCCGCACGAACGAATACGCGGGGCACTTCCCCGAGGCCGCCGCGTCGCTACCGTCGCGCCACCGGCAGATGCCGTATCGCGCGTACCTGCGCCTCGTGGCGGCACGGCTCAAATCGACCTACGACGACCACGCGTATCCGTACGAGTCGCCCGACGAGCTCGTCGCGGACTTGGAGCTCATGGCTGACAGCTTGCGCGCGCACAAGGGCCGCAACGCGGGTCTCTTCGCCGTGCGGCGCTTGCTGCGTCGCGTGCGCACGTTCGGGTTCTACTTGGCCACCGTCGACATTCGGCAGAACGCGCTCGTGCATCGCCGTTTCATCGGCGAGGCTCTGCAAGAGCCCGGTTGGCTCGCGGCCGACAGCGAGCATCGCGCACGGCGGCTCGAGGAGGCGCTCGAACGGCGCGAATCGCCGCTCGGCGAGCTCACGTCGGAGGCGCGCCGCACGCTCACCGTCTTCCAGACGATCGCGCATTGCCGGCGCAAGTACGGCCGCGAGTCGATCGGCCCGTACATCGTCAGCATGGCGCACGGCCCCGACGACGTGCTCTCGGTGCTGCTGCTCGCGAAATGGGGGCACTTGGGTAGCAAAGGCGAAGCCGTTCCGCTCGACGTCGCGCCGCTGTTCGAGACGGGCGAGGACGTCGAGCGAGCGCCGAAGATCATGGAACGCCTCTTGAACGACAAGCTCTACCGCGAGCACTTGCGGACGCGCGGCGACCACCAGATCGTCATGCTCGGCTACTCCGACAGTCACCGCGACGGCGGCATTGCGGCGACGCGCTGGAGCCTGCAGAAAGCGCAGCAGGCGCTCGTCGAGACGATGGCGCGGCACAACGTCGCGCTGACGGTGTTCCACGGGCGCGGCGATACCGTGAGCCGTAGCGGCGGCGCGATTCACGAGGCCGTGCTCGCGGCGCCGCGCGGCGCGATCTCGGGGCGGCTGCGCATGACGGAGCAAGGCGAGAACATCAACACGAAGTACGGTCTGCGCGGCATCGCGCTGCGAACGTTCGAGCAACTGCTCTCCGCGGTTCTGCTCGTGACGCTGCGGCCGCCGCCGGAGCAGCCTGCCGAAGCGCGCTGGCAGGCGATCATGGAAGAGATCGCGGTTGCGAGCCGCGGCGCGTACCAGAGCCTGTTGTCCGACCCCGACGACTTCATGGAGTACTTCCGCGCCGCGACGCCGATCGATGTCATCGAGCGCATCGGTACGCGCTCGGAGCGCGCCGAGCACGTCAGCGACTCGGTCACGGAGCCGCGCGCGGCGCCGTGGGTGTTCGCCTGGACGCAGAGCCGCTGCCTACTGCCTAGCTGGTACGGTGTTGCGACGGGGCTCAAGAAAGCCATCGACGAGCACGGCGAGAACACGCTCGTCGAGATGTTCGAGCAATGGCATTTCTTCCGTGTGCTGCTTTCCGACGTCGCAACGGCGCTTGCGAAGGCCGACTTGGACGTCGCCGCGCGCTATTCCCTGCTTGCCGGCGAGCGGCACGAGAAATTCTTTCCGGCGATCCGCCGCGAGTACCGGAGTTGCGTCGACCTTGTTTTGCGGCTCACGCGCCAGAACGAGCTGCTCGAGGCGTCGCGCACGCTGCGGCGCGCGATTCGGCTGCGAAACCCGTACGTCGATCCCATGAGCTTCTTGCAGGTCGACTTGCTCGAGCGCTGGCGAGCGGGCGGTCGTCAGGATGGAGCGGTGCTGCAAGCGCTGACGGCGAGTATCAACGGCATCGCGCACGCGATGCAGGGGACGGGTTGAGCCTCGCCGATGCCTGCCAAACCGACCGCCGTATTCTTGGATTTCGCGACCATGGGACCCGACATCGACACGAAGGCGCTCGAGTCCTTCGTGGACATTCGCTACCACCATTTGAGCGCTGCGCCCGAGGTTGGGCCGCGCATCGCCGAGTGCGAGGTCGCGATCGTCAACAAAGCCCACGTCGCGGCCGAGGCGATTCGGCAGGCCAAGCGGCTGAAGCTGATCGCGCTGACCGGCACCGGGTCCGACAACGTGGACGTCGCGGCGGCCAAGGAGCACGGCGTCGCGGTTGCGAACACGCGCGGCTACGGCACGGCTTCGGTGGCGCAGCACACGTTCGCGTTGATTCTCGGGCTCACGCAGCAGATCGGCGGCTACGC
>Ga0315912_10000498_pt1 | contig 72376 bp, 58 predicted proteins | sample VfabasoilMG_FD_204469 | JGI IMG/M metagenome (GOLD analysis project Ga0315912, IMG submission 204469) | Garden soil microbial communities collected in Santa Monica, California, United States - V. faba soil | ecosystem: Environmental > Terrestrial > Soil > Garden | place: USA: California... | reverse complement strand
CTTTGCTCCCCCCGCAGGACGCCTTTGTGCCTCCGCGGGACGCCTTTATGCCTCCGCGGGACGCCTTTATGCCTCCGCGGGACGCCTTTGTGCTGCCGCGGGACGCCTTTGTGCTGCCGCGGGACGCCTTTATGCCTCCGCGGGACGCCCTTATGCCTCCGCGGGACGCCTTTATGCCTCGCCGGATGACTTTATGCCTTGCCGGACGCCTTTATGCCTCGCTGGATACCTTTGGCGCCGTACGTGGGATCATCACTTGCGTGTTTTCCGATACGGGAATCGCGCATCCTGCGTCCCTAGCGAGTTCGGGTACGTCAAGCCGCGCGAAGACCCGGGCGGGTCCAATCGGCCGAAGCCTTGGCGCCCCGCCAGATCAGGCGAGCTGCGATCTGCATCGGCCAGTGCGAGCCACTTGGCCAAACGCCATCATGACGTCATCGGACGATGAATAGAATAGTTTGAAACCTGAATGTAGGTACAGTCATTGCTCGAGTTCCATTCGAAACGGAGATGCGAGGCCGACCCGATCGCTCCGACGACGGACGCAAAGTCCGAATCGGTTGTGTCGCACCACCCAAAATCATTTCCGTCCAGCGCTTCACACCAGACGTAACGACCGTCTCCGTCCGTGGAGATATAACATCCGATATAATCGCTGGTACTAGAACTGGCACGGGTCGAGCCGAGGCTACCAGAAGCTTCGCGATCGCCCTCGTCGACGGCCACGTCGCTGGTTGACTTGAGCCCTGCACTAGCATCGCGACCGATGAAGAGCAGCACCGTGATCAAAACGGTTGCGAACGAGCTCATGCATGCAACGAAGAATGTATATCGCATCGGGTCTACCTTTCGAACGATGGGGTCATACTTCGGGGCGTGCTAGGCGTCAAGCGAGCGATCGAGATGCCCGTCACGGATCCGAGTCGCCAATCGGGTTGGAGAACCGTGCATGGCACGCGACCACGGCACGCGACCACGGAGGTGAGACGGCGAATGAAGACTTGGACTCAAGAAGCCCTGACTGGAATGTGCGGTTCACACATATCTTCGGATCAGTGTGCACGGATTCAGGTTCTTTCCGTTGCTAGCAACAAGAAACCCCTTTGGAACCTGGGCGACTGTTGTTTGCTCCTGATCTGTTTATCGGGCTATCTCGTGGTTGAGACCGATGCCGGGGATTTCAGAGGAACGCTGAGTTGACTCGCAGACCCCTGCGACCGCGAACTACTTTGGGCACGTCGGCGAGCTGTTCCGCCGAGTCGTCGCGGTATCCGATGACGGCTTCGTGTACGCGGTGTTCAGTACACCGATCTCGTCGTAATGCCGCAATGATTGGGATCGGATGCGGCGTCCATTTGAGCGGCATCCAACGACTGGCGTTCGACGTGATCGCTCAGCCTCCCCCGATGGAAGAATGGTCACAGTATCGCAGTCTCCATCCACCTCACCTCGACGCTTCGATCCGACGCCTCGGTCGCGAACTCGTCGTCGCCGACACCAAGCTCGTTACTCCATCACTCACGCGATCCGGAGCATGCGTTGGACGATCCGCGACAGCTCCGGCGTCGCCGGTCGAGGCAAACGCTCGAATCGAAGCTGGGCCGACGGGCTGCTTCTCAAACTTGCGGCACTCGGCTGTTCCAGGAACGTAGTGCGTGACCGGCCCCGACTTGCACTGCGGCAGGCTGCAACGGTACGGTCGCCGGTTACCCACCTGAACTGCGTACCGCTACTCGATAGATGTACGCGCTCCCGCGGCATTGATCTCATATGGGTCATGACCCATACTTCGCCGACACGTGCAACCGTAGTCGAGGGTGACTTCGAACACGAGTCGTTTCGACCGATCCCCGTCCTTCGATTGTATCGTCGCATCCATGACTCATCTCGCGCACGCAGCGGCCAAGCTCATTCGAGAGCAATCCCCGATCCCCGGACCTCCGATCGGCCTCATCCTCGGGTCCGGATTGGGCGGTTTGGCCAATGCTCTCATCGACGTGCGTCGATTTCCCTTCGACGAGCTCCCCGGGTTTCCGCGCCCCACCGTCGAGGGGCACGCGGGAAACCTGATCGTCGGTCGACTCGGAAGTGTCGGCGTGGTCTGCTTGCAGGGACGCGCGCATTTGTACGAAGGGCATGACGCATCCGTCGTCAAAACGTTGGTCCGAACGTTGCGATTGCTCGGGTGCGAAATCCTCGTCGTCACGAACGCGGCGGGATCGCTGCGTGAGGAGACCAAACCCGGATCGCTCATGGTCCTCCGCGATCACATCAATATGCTGGGCCGGAACCCGCTCGTCGGGCCCAACGATGACGACTTCGGCCCCCGATTCCCCTCGATGATCGACGCGTACGACCCGGAACTGCGCGAGCGCCTAAAGGCGCTCGCGCAAACCCAAGGCCTCACCCTCCATGAGGGGGTCTATCTCGCGACCTTGGGGCCCACCTTCGAAACGCCCGCCGAAATCCGCGGGTTTCGTTCCCTCGGCGCGGACGCGGTCGGCATGTCCACCGTGCCCGAGGTGATCGTCGCACGCCACTGCGGCATGCGGGTCGCCGCGATCTCCGTGCTCACGAACATGGCGGCCGGTATGGACGACGAACCGCTCACGCACGAGCAAACCTTGGCATGTGCGGGTCGAGCCGCGGCCGATCTCGAGCGATTGATCACCACGTTCGTCACGACGACGAATGTGACCTCAATCGAGCACTTCACGGCGTGACGCCACGCGCCCGATCTCGAGCCGACGCGCCGTCAAGAACCCTTCCAACTCCCCATTGAGGGCAGCACACATCGCCGGGACCACCCCCATCGCGGTCTCGATTCTCCACGAGAACACGTAGTCGGCCCCCGCCTCATACATCGCGTCGGCTTCCGCGAGGCGAACCGTGTTGACGATGATCTTGGCTTGCGGCGCCATCTTGCGTAGCTGCCGAGTCAGCTCGAGGTTCGTGATCCCCTTGAGGATGTCGTCCGGAATCGTGCACACGATGACCTCGGCATCGGCGACGCCAGTGTGCAAAAGGGTGCTCGGGTTCGCGATGTCTCCATAGACGACCCGTGCGCCCGTCGCTCGGATCCGGTCGTGAATCTCCACATTGAAATCGATGACCAAAACGTCTTGGAGCAACGTCCCCCGGGTGCGCTGGAGGTCGTGCAACATCGATGAGGCGATTCGATGGAACCCGAGCAGCACGATCCGCGCGCGCCGTTCGGCATGAAATTCAGGCGCCACACGATCGCCATCGCGAATTCCGACGAGTGCGAGCAAAGGTCCGACCCGGCGATGGAGCGGATCGGCGACCTCGAACAACATCGGGGTCAGGATCGCTGTCAACACGAACGCGAAGATGACGGCGCTCACGAGCTTGCCGTCGATATGGCCGAGCGAGAGCCCGAGATAAGCGATCACCAGCGCAAACTCGGACAGTTGCGCCAATTCGGTCGAAACCGTGAGGGCGTGTCTGCGATCGAGACCATTCAGATAGAGCAGCGGCATGAACACCACGTAGCGCAACGCGGCCATGACCACGGCCAACAGCAGCGCCATCAACAGCACGGCGGCGCCGTCGGGCACGGGGATGCTCATACCGAGCGCGACGAAAAACAACGTGATGAAGAAGTCACGGAGGTTCCCAACCTTGGCGACCACCTCGTGGGCGTAAGGGAACGACGCGATGCTGGCTCCGGCCACCAAGGCCCCGAGCTCCATCGACACCGACGGACGCAACGGCAACGCCAACGCTTCGGCCCATGGTCCGAGTTGCCCGGCATACATGCCCAAGCCGAAGCACCACCCGAGCGCCAACGTGACCACGAGCTCGGGCGACTTGGCGACCAAGCGAAAGGCGCTCGGCAAGACGAACCGGGTGACCGCCCATGCGGTGACGATGACGACGCCGACACCGAGGAACGTTCCGACGAGCGGAGCGATCGCGGGTGCATCGAGGTTCGGCTGGAGGGCCAACACGACGATGGCCCAGATGTCTTGGAAGATGAGCAGACCGACGCTCAAGCGCCCGTCGATGGTGTCCATCTGGAGGCGATCGTGCAGGACCTTGACGACGAGCAAGGTCGACGAAAACGAAGCGGCGAGGCCCAAGTAGAGCACCGCATAGGGATTGTCGGTGATGCTCGGCACCAACCCCGCAAGGATCGAGAACGCGACCCAGCCTGCCGCCACACACATCGGCACTTGCAGCAAGCCGGTGACCAACAACGTCCGACCGCTCGCGAGCAGGCCTCGCAGATCGAGCTCGAGGCCAATGAGAAATAGTAAGAGCACGAGGCCGAGCCCGGCGATCGTCTCGATGCTTTCGCGGTCGTTGATGATGCCGAGGCCGACCGGACCGACCACGAACCCCGCGAAAATGAATCCGGCGATGCCCGGCAGGCGGATCCGTTGGCAGACGAGCACGAGGAGTGCCGCGGCCAAGAAACATACCGCGATACTGCCCACGAGCGGGGCTGGGCCTCCGCCGGTTGCGATGATGAACGAATGCTCGGGGATCATGGCATCGGGCAAAAACGGCCCATTCGAGGATGTAGCTGGTTCTCACATCGACGCTGACGTTGCAAGCCCATCACATTCCGCTGCCACCGCGTTTCCCGGGTCGAATCAGGCTCGACCACGAACGTCACGGGTGTTCGGCTTCAGAAGCGAACCACTTCAGAAGCGAACCACGACGCCACCATGATGCACGGCGGCTCGCTTCGCGACCTTGGAGCGGCGCTGTCCGACGACGACGAGCACGACACCGGCCACGATGGCCGCTCCGCCCACTGCCACCAATGCGTAGCCGGGCGGCTGCGTGTAACGTTCCATGAGCGGATCGTCGGACAGTGGCTGCGGACGAACCGCAATGAGGCCCGCCCCTGCCCCAGCTGATGCCACGCCCACGACCAGCGCTCCGATCCCGACTTTCGTCAAGATTCCGAGCGCCCCCGACTTCGCCTCGGCCTCATCGTTCGGCTCGGTGGCAGGTTGGGTCGCAATGTCCGGCTCGGGGTTCACCTCGGCCTCGCTTTCAGGCACGACCGTTTCGGGCTCGGTCACGTCGGGCTGAGTGGCGAAGGTCGTCAGGGTCGAGACGACCTTCGCGAGTTCGCCCGCCACACGATCGACGAGTTCGGTTTCCGTGCAGAGCCGACAACGGACGGTCCATTGGCCCTCGTCGGAGATCCGACCGTTGCTCTCGATGAGGATTTCGAACGCAAATCCCGGCTCTTCCTCGCCAAACGGGCGGAGCGTCACGGCCACTCGGGGGTCGGCACCCGACTGGGCGGGAAGCACATGACCATCGCGAAAGATCTGGCTGCCGCGTTCGAGCACGCGCTGGTACAAGATGGGTCCCTCGCTGCCGAGCTCGCTCGTGTCGATGTCGAGATCTGCCCGAACCACCACCTCCGAAGGTTCGAGGGTCGGCGCTCGTTCGAGCGAAGCGGCCATGCCGAGTACGAGCGCGAAGCCGATCGGGAGATTCACGGCATCACGACCTTTCGTCGTTCACATATGTGCATCCAATCGCGGACTTCGGGGTCTGGGCTGCCTCGCCCGGCCTCGATGCAGGCGTCGAATTGGCCGGTCTCCTTGAGTCCCAACACCCGTAGCTTCTGCCGCTCGACGGGATGGACCCAACAGGTCATTTTGGCAGTTTCGGCGAGCACGACGGTCCACAAGTGAGTCCGCCGCGCGTCGCGAGCTCGTCGCTCGACCCCCTTGCAATCGAGTTCAGGGGGGACGGTCCCCCTCGATCCTTCCAATGGGGGCCGCGAGCGAACGGACGTCTTGGGCTCAGGCCTCGGCGCTGCAGTGCCGGGGAACCCGACCGCACGCGGAGGGGAATGGGCCGCCGCCAATGGAACGAACCCAAACGTAAGCGATCGAGGATCCGGAGTTTCGACCTCGAGATCCAACGCCACTGGCATGCTGGCCGCCCACAACACGAACATACAGCTGGCAAATCCAAGCACGCCGAACGTCAGTCGGTGGCCGAACCTGCGGCGGGATCGCATGGGCGAAACGACGGCAGCCGCCCGTGGTGGATGCTCCACCGCGATCCTCCGGAGCGCGTCGGCGACGGCCCTCGCGGACTCAGGACGGTCGTCCGGGTCGCGAGCCAGACAGGCATCGACCAATTCGACCAGAGCGTTCGGGAGTCCTTGGACCGCGGCCGCGAGCGACGGCGCGGACTCGCGGGCTTTCATGAGGAGGACGTCTCCCGAGGGACCAAAGAAGGGTGGCATCCCGGAAAGCATTTCGTAGAGCAAGGTGCCAATCCCATACACGTCGAGCAGCGGCGTGATCGCAGCTTTGGTCGCTTGCTCGGGTGCCATGTACTCGGGGGTGCCCACGGCAAAGCCTTCTCGCGTTTGTCGGCCGCCACGAGAACTCGCGTGGGCGATGCCGAAGTCGAGGACTTTGACCGTCTCGCCCGTATCCGACTCGACGAGCATGATGTTCGCGGGTTTGAGATCGCGATGGACGATCCCCACATCGTGCGCAGCCTGCAACGCGTCTGCCACGGCGGCCGCGATTCGGATCGCACGTAAAGGATCGAATCGCCATTCGCTCAGCAATACCTGGAAGACGGTGCGGCCGGCGAGGTACTCCATGGCCAAATAGGGACGGCCGTCGTCGAGTTCCCCTGCATCGAGGACAGCGACGATATTGGGATGACCCGCTGCACTCGCCGCTTTGGCTTCGGCTCGGAACCTATCGATGCTCCTCGGTTCATGAATGTTCGGGTGTAGGACCTTGAGTGCGACGCGGCGTCCAACGTGGACGTGCTCCGCTTCGTAGACACAACCCATGCCGCCTTGGCCGAGGTGCCCCATGATGCGGAATCGTCCGAGGAGGATCTGCCCAACTTCGACCTCTTCGGGTGCGATCCATGCGACGAGCGGGCGGGCTTCCAACCGCACCGGGTCGCTCGTGCACTTCGTATCGCCCGAATCGGAGCGAGTCGTCGGCGGAATCTGACCCGCAGTTGCAAGTTTAGAAGCTTGCATCCAGTTACCCGGCCTGACAGGTCAGCAACAGTCCGATGATACCGCTGCACGTACCGCTGCAGCAGTCCGCGTTGACGCTACATGCTTCGGTATCGGTGATGCAACAGTCCGAGGTGTCGTACACACAACTCGTGCACCCGAGCTGCCCACCTTGACGATCGGCAAACAAATCAGCACACGACGAACCGTTCAAATTTCCACCGTCGCATTGTTCGGGCGCCTGGATCACACCATCTCCGCATGCATCGGCGAAACCTTCACACCCTGATGGGTCGAAAATGCAATCGTCAGTGCAGCGAAGCCCATCGCCTTCCGACCCGAGATCTTGACAGGTCAGTCCATTCAAGTCGTCCGTATCGCAGGTTTCGTCGGGGTCACGGACCCCATCACCGCAAACGGGTCCGTCGCCCGTGCTCGCGTCGGTCGACGACTCCTCGGACGTCGACGACGTACTGCTCGGCATGCCCGTGCTTTGCGCGAAGGTTTCCGTACCGGAACCCGATGACGTCGTTTCGGCGAACATCGTTAGACCCGTCGACAGCGTGCCGGAATCGGTGTTTACGGTCGTTCCGGTACTCATGCTCGTGCCTGTGTGGCCTTCCATTCCGGGGTCCACATCCGTTCCCATGTCCGCAATCGAAGCACTCGCGTCGAACTTCGATTGACATTCGCTGGGTACAGGGTCTTGCACACATCCGTCGTTATCGCCCACGCAGATATTGCACCAAGGTTCACGTGGATGATCGCGTCGACACGTGTCGTTTCCTTCGATGTTGCCGCAGTGCGATTCGTTGACACGGATACATCCCGAACCAAACAGCCCCGCAATGAACCAAAGTGCAGCTGCGCTCGCTCGCATCACTTGGAGGAGAATGGCATTTTTCGAAGCCGCAGCAATGGGTGTGGTGCGCCCTACGGTGTCGTTCCGGAACACGTCAGATCGATCCATGGCCCACCACTACGCAATGGTCGAGCGACCCCCACGTCCAACGTGTCAACCCCGACTCGGTGGTCAAAGCTCCGTCCGGTTTGAAGATGAGCGACCAGCCTTTGCGACAGGGCCGTCACAGAAGCTCCTCATCTTCCAGCCGACGCCCCCCAACGAGCCGCCAGGCGAACCTTTCGGGTCTGCGTAGGTGACCGAGGAGCCTTTGCGAAAAGCCCCCACGCAGAGCCCCCCAACGAAGCCCTCCTCGTCTTCCAGACGAAGCCCCCAACGAAGCCCTCCTCGTCTTCCAGACGACCAGACGACCAACGAACAGACGAAGCTCCCCCAACGAGCCGCTAGGCGAGCGTTTCGGGTGTGCGGAGGCAGCTTCGCTGCCGGAGCGAGGGGCCTTTGCGAAAGGCCCCTTACAAACTAAATCCCAAGCGGCTTGCCGCGACGCCGACACTCACGACGAACCCGAGAGCGGTCGCTGATTCGAAGTTCGCGAAGGGCTGACTTCGCCCCATCTTTGGGAGCGCCCACACACCCAGACCGCGCCATCAGGAGCAGGGCCTGCTCGTTCGGCTTGCGGCGATGACTTTGCTCGGCCAATCGAAACGCGTCAGACCCTTGTCCGCGCTTGAGTGCATCGTTCGCGTTGGCCAAGAGGTCGCTCGGAGACGCTTCGGCGGCTTCCTGCGGCTTCGCGACCTCGACCCTCGGCGCTGGTTCCTCGGCCTTCGGTTCGGTCTCCGCCGGCTCGAACCGATCGGTCACCGGTTCCTCGGGTTCAGCGGTGTCTTCGACGGTTGGTGTGGGAGAACTCGTCGGGGATCGCCGACGCGACGTCGACGAACGCGTGCTCCGAGCGGACTTCGTCGTCGAGCCCCGCGATGTCGAACGCGAAACCGGGCTCGAAACCTCGGGCTCGCGATCCAACTCGGCTTCGGAGTCCTCGGTCTCGTCGTCTTGGCTCTGCCCGAGCGCCGAACCGCGAGCGGCAGGCTCGGGCACTCGTTCGGCCACGGCTTGCGGAACGACCCGCGAAGCTTCGGTTTCGGGCAGCGGGCGCTCGCCCTCGACCTCGGGTGCAACCGCAGCGGACGCATCGTTGGCTCGGGGAGTCGACGCGCCCGACGGAGCCAACGAGGATGCGAGAATGGGATCGGGTACATCGGTGTCGCGGCTGTTCCAACCCAACCACGCGCTCACGGCCACGACCGCCACGAGTCCGGGAACCATGACCGCCACGCGCCAACGCCTCGCTCGCGCAGCGACGAGCATGTCTTCGTCATCGTCGAGGTCCGTGATGCCCGGCAACGGAATGACCGGCGCGCCTTGAATCTCCGTTTGCCCGGAGCGCACCGGCATCACCGAGCTCGCGGTCACCTTCACCGTGGGCGGACGCGCGGGGTCGGGCACGGTCGACGCCGACGTCGGATAGATGGTCCGAACCGTGGCTGGATCCGCAGCGGCGGCGGACTCCTTCGGCGTTCGAGTCTCGTCGGCTTCGGAGGTCGGCTCGACGAAGATGATCCCCGAATCGCTGACCACCATCGGGCCTTGAACTTCGACGTCTGGTTTGCTGGACGCAGCCCTCGACTCACCACTCGGAGGACGCCCCTCGGGCATCTCCAAGGTCGACGTCTCTTCTTCGGGCTCCTCGACCGCACCCATCGAATCGCCCGCCGTGGGAACGGGGGTGGGATCGACGAGCCGACGGGTGGGGGGAAAGCCCAGCACCGCCGTGGGAGCCACGATGCTCGGATTCGTCCGACGGCGCGGTTGAAAGCCTCGTTGGGGGGTCGGATCGGGCGCGGAGGCCTCGGGCACAGCCGTTCTTCCGTAGCGAACCGTTTCCTCCGGCACGGTCTTCTCCGACCGAACCGACTCCGAGAGTGACGACGCGGGGACCATCGTTTCCAACGATGGTGTGGTCACCGTCGGCTTGCCGGAACGAACCGTTTCCTCTTCGAACGACGATTCGGGCACCACCGTTTTGCCGGTTCGACCATTCCAGGGATCGAGCTCCGTTTTGGGCTCGGGTGGACGGGCACGAACCGTTTCCTCGGGCGGGAGGGTCTTGCCGGAACGAACCGTTTCCTCCTCGGGACCGTCGTCGGGCATCACCGTCGTCCCGGACTGAACGGATCCCGCCGGCTCGGTCGTTCGAACGGTTTGCGCCGATGCGGCTTCCCACGGGGCCGAACGCACGGGCAGCGGGTCTTCATCGACCTGCGGCCGCGTCGGCCACGATTCCCCTTCGGAGAAGAGGGGCCAATCATCGTCCGTGCGTGACGACAGCGTCGAAGGCAAAGGCGCTTTGACCGATGCCATGACGGCACGAATGTCTTCATCGAGCCTTGGCCGCGTGGGCCATGAATCCGCATCGACGATGTGTGAGGTCGCCCCTGGGGGATCACTTGGCGAAGTTTCGCGCAGCGGCGGAACGGGCAAGCGTTCGATCGGTCGCGGGCTCGGCAATGGTGGTACGGGAAACGCTTCCAACGGGCCGACCCGTTCGATCGTCGGCTGAGTCGAAAGCGAAGGCATGGACAACGCTTCGAGGTGCGGTCGAAGATCCGGCACGGTGCCGGTTCGCGACGGAAGCGGAGGCAATGGCAGGACCTCCGGCGGCGGCAAGGGAGGCGCCGGCAATGGACCCACGTAGGTGACTTCACGGGTCGCGAACGTCGTGTCCGAATCCTTGGAGACCGGCGGAGCGACCGGAGGCGATGTGCCGTTCGATGAACGAGACAACGGGTCGAGAGCCGGGGTCGGCGGTGGCGCGAAGGCGGACGTACCCTTGACGACGCCGCTCGCTTTGTCGTCCTGCGGATCCTGGCGACTACCCATCTTGGCGAGATTGTACTCTCTACCGCCGTTTGGATCACAAGGATTAGCCCATCCGAGGGTCGCCCACCGCGCTTGCGCGATCTAGCGTGTTCCAAATAACGGTTAATGCTCGACTCGAACGATGGATCCTACCGATGGGGAAGACTCATTCGCGGATCTCGACCCACGTAACGAACGGGTTTCGTCGACGCCGAACATTGCGACGATCATGGGAACCCAAACCGCGAACGGCTCGACCTCGCTCGGTTCTAGAGCCTGTTCGAACCGCCCCATCAACGCGCATTGCGGGAAGCCGTGCCGCCTGGGCAAGGGCCTTTGCGAAAGCCTGTTGGAGGATTACGCTCGAGTCCGCGGGTTCGACGTAGGTCCGAAATGAGCGGAATCGATTGGCTCGTGATCGGCCTCTACCTGCTCGCGGTCACCGGCCTTGGGCTCTGGACCGCGGAGCGAGTTCGAGATCCCCACGATTTTTTCATGGGGGGGCGTCGGTTTGGCAAACTATTCATGGTTTGCTTCGGGTTCGGTGCAGGAACCCATACCGATCAAGCGGTTTCCGTTGCGGCGAGGACCTATTCGCATGGCTTGTCCGGGATCTGGTTGCAATGGATTTGGTTGTTCGTAACCCCGTTCTTTTGGTTGTTCGCACCGATCTTCCGGCGCATGCGCGCGCTGACGACTGCCGACTATTTCGAACTCCGGTACAGTCGATCGGTCGCTGCCTTGTATGCACTGGTCGGCGCCCTCCAACTGACCGTGAATATCGGCACGATGATCAAAGGTGTGGGGACGATGCTCGTGACCGTCAGTGGCGGGTCGATCCATGAAGGCACGGCCATTGCGACGCTCTCCTTGCTGTTCACGGTCTATGGAATCGCGGGAGGGTTGCAGGCCGCGATCGTCATCGACCTGGTTCAAAGCGTGCTCACCATCGGACTCTCGTTCATGTTGCTGCCGTTTGCGCTGCGATCGGTGGGTGGCTTTACCGGACTGAGAATTGCCATCGGCGAGCCCGAAGCCTTCCACCTCATCGGTCCTGGCGACATGTTCTACATCGTCGTGGTCGGATTCAACGCGTTGGTGGGCGTGGTGACGCAACCACATGTCCATGCCAATTGTGCGGCCGGCAAAACCGAGCTCGACGGCTGCATCGGGTACACGTACGGAAACCTGATCAAGCGGGTGTGTACAATCGGATGGGCGCTGACCGGTCTCACGGCGATCGCCCTCTATCCGGGGCTCACGACGCCCGCCGAGATCGACCAAACGTTTGGCTTGATGGCCAGAGATCTGTTACCGGCGGTGGGCCCCGGTCTCATCGGGCTCTTCATCGCCTGCATTCTCGCGGCGGTCATGTCTTCGTGCGATGCTTGGATGCTTTCGTCCGCGGCGCTCGTCACGGAGAACATTTATCGGCCCTATTTCGCGCCGGATCGAAGCCGTGCACACTATTTGCGCGTCGGCCGGATCGTCGCAGGGACGGTCGTGCTATCGAGCGTGATCTATGCCCATTTTCTCGAGAGCGTCAGCCACGGCCTCGAGACGTTTTGGCGCGTTCAGGCGTTGATGGGCATTGCATTCTGGGTGGGATTGTTCTGGCGGCGGGCGACGGCCACCGCCGCTTGGTGCTCGACCTTGGTCGCTTTCGCGGTCGCAGCCCTTGGTGCGAATGCCTTGCGGAACGTGTTCGACGTGAATGCGTTCGCCCAGCACTGGCTGCCTGCCTGGACGCTCCAGGATGGAGCCCTGCGTCTACCGGTACAAATGCTGGCCTATCTCGGTACGGGCTTCGTCACGATCGTCGCGGTGAGTCTCCTGACGCCACGACCTTCGCAGGTGCGGCTCGATCGGCTCTATCGAGCCCTGCATACACCCGTCGGACAAGACGAGCCCCCGCCACGAGCCCCTTTCGAAGTGCCCCCTGAATCGATCCCCAGGCCACGCCGCAAAATCATCGAGCATCCTGATTTCGAGCTGCGTTACCCCACCGTGGGCCGTCTGCTCGGATTCCTGCATGTTTGGCTCTGGGTGCTCGCACTCTTCATCGGCCTCGCGTGGTTCATCGCGGGAGCAGGACACACATCATGAGCCTCACCATCGAAGGTACAGCGCACGCGCGAGCTGGACTCCTCGGGAACCCCGGCGACGGCTATGGCGGACGCGTGCTCGCGTTCACCGTAGCGAACTTCACCGCTCGGGTCACGATGAAGCCGGCGAACCATCTCATCCTCGGCCCGGTCACGACCGATGACTTCGAGTTCCCGGACCTGCAGGCCGCGTATTCCACCTTCGTCACGAGAGGTTGTGAAGACGGCGTGCGGCTGCTCAAGGCCGCGCTCACGCAGTTCGTACGTCGGCAACCAGCCATCTTGGCTCTGCCATCGGACGATCCACGACTGCGATTCGAAATGCGCTATCGAACCGACATTCCGCGCCAAGTCGGACTCGCGGGGTCGAGCGCGATCGTCACTGCGACGATTCGAGCGTTGCTCGCCTGGTTCGAAACCGATCTTGCGCCCGCCGAACTGGCCGAGCTCGCGCTGCAGTCGGAAACCGTGGAGCTCGGGATCGCGGCCGGTGCCATGGACCGAGTAGTTCAAGCCTACGGAGGGCTCGTGCGCATGGATTTTGGTGTGCCACGAGCCCCGTCCTCCTATCAGCCGTTGGATCCACGCCTGCTCCCACATTTGCTCATCGCCTGGGACCCGAGTGGAGGCGAGCCGTCGGGACGAGCCCACGGCGACTTGCGTGCTCGCTGGAACCAAGGCGATCCTTCGTTACGCGAGGCGATGCGCGAGCTCAGCCAGCTCACCGACGAAGGCGTTCGTTGCCTCGAAACCCAAGACGACGATCGTCTGCGGACTCTCATGAACCGCAACTTCGACCTCCGAGCCAGCTTTTTCCCGATCCGCGAGGCCGATCGACGCATCGTCGCGCTCGCGCGGACGCTGGGAGCCGGCGCCAAGCTCTGCGGATCGGGCGGAGCAGTGCTCATCCTGCCGTTGTCCGGAACCTCGGAGCGGCTCAGCAAGCTCGTGAACGACGCCGGCTATGACATCGTGGAGCCTCGACGATGAAGGCCTATCTGCTCGCGGCCGGGTACGCGACCCGTATGCATCCGCTCACGCTCGACCGAGCCAAACCGCTGCTCGAGGTCGGCGGCGCACCGATCCTCAGCCATATCCTACGGGCGATCCTCCGCCTACCTGGGCTGAGCGAAGTGATCGTCGTGACCAACGATCGCTTTCATGCGCAATTCCTCGACTGGGCGAGCGGGCTCGACCTCGTGGTTCCCCTGCGGATCCTCAATGATGGCACACGCGACGATGTCACTCGGCTCGGCGCCACCGGAGATATCGGCTTCGCCCTCCGTGAAGCACCGCCAGGGGACGAACCTTGGGTCGTCGTCGCGGGTGACAACCTGTTCGCATTCGATCTGCTCCCCCTCTACGAAGTTTTCACGTCACGCGGCACTCCGATGTTGATCGTGCGCGACGTGCCGCAGCGACTCGGCCCGAGTCGCTATGGCGAAGTGACGCTCGGACCGGGAGATCGGGTCGTCGCATTTCGCGAAAAGCCGGCCGACCCACGCACCGGGATTGCTGCGATCGCCCTCTATTTCTTCACGCCCGGGGTCGCCTCGGCGGTGGCACGTTACCTCGAAGGCGGAGGCAATCCCGATGCTCCGGGACACTTCATTGCATGGCTCGTCACCCACACCGAGGTCACCGCCGTTCGGATGCCCGGCGAATGGTTCGACATTGGAAGTTTGGAGACCTTGCGTGCCGCTCGCGACCGCTTCGGCGATCCGCCTGCGTGAACGTCACGCCCCCGCGTCCAAGAGTCCCACGATCCGGGAAACCAGAACCTGCTCACCGTGGGGTGGTTGGGGTGGTGCGTAGCCGAGGCTCGCGAGCCCGATCGATTGACCGCTCCACTGAAACGTTCGGATACGCAAGACCTTGCCGTCGATGTCGTCGACCTGAACACTCGCGATGGTTGCGAGCTCGATATTGTCTTGGATGAGCTCCGCGAAGTGAGCGGCGAGCGAGGACACCGCGGCGAGCACGTGTTGGTCGTTCGGATCCCCCACCCCCGCGACGAGAACGCCTTGTGGATCCGCGAGCACAGCCGTTTCGCCGGTTCGACCCCGCGTCAAATAGCCCAACTCTTGCGCGAGTAAATACACCGGTGAGTCGTTGTTCGAAGCGGTTCCGTTGGTGCCATTGGCAGAGCGAGTCAATCGCGGCAGTTCGAGATGCAGATGCTCGATGGACGTCAAGCGAATGGGCTCGGGCTTGGCCTTGGGTGTGCGTTCGCGAGCGACCCGATCGAGGCTTTCACGCCAGCGCGCGACCTCGTCGAGTGCCTCTTGCGCCCGGATCTCGGCCGAACGACGGCCTGCCGCTTCCTCGGCCAATTTGCGATGTGCGCTGCCCAACTGATGGTCGAGTGACTCGGTCAGTTTGCTCTGTGCGGCAAGTCGGCGTTCGACGGACGCGAGCTTTCGTTCGAGCCGCCAAGCTTGTGCGCCCAAGGGCCCCGCCAGCGGATGATTCTGCGGAAGCTCACCACCACGGAGCTTGGCGTTGACCGACTCGAGCGATTGGATCACGAGATTGGCTTTGCGCAGGCTTCGCGCGAGCGCGTCGGCTCGGTCTTTCTGCCGTTCGCATTCGGCCTCCACCACCCGTTGCGAACGCTCGAGCTGTTGGCACGCCCATTCGGCCGCATGAGCTCTCGCCTCGGCTTGTTCGTACGCATTGTGGAGTTCCTGCTCCCTGAGCGACGGATCCGGCTCCGGGTCCGTCGCTGGCGGTGCGACCTCCGCCAACCGACGAGGGCCCTCGAGCACGCCCCGCAGCGCCATGCCGCCCAAAAACGAAGCCACGACCACTGCGGCCGCGAGAAGGAGCAGCGGAGCCATAGGGATTCCCGTGGCCAGAGCCTATGCGAGGAACCCTGACGTGCCAGATCCGGCCCGCGGGCCGCACGCCCGCCATCGGAAGCCATGAATCGTCGAGCGCGAACCCGAGCAGAGATCGGTCCCTCGCGCATCGATCTCATGGACAGAGCCATAGAGGAAGGACGCGACGATCCGTTTCCGGCCCAACGACGGGGAAACAACTTGTTTCCACGTGCGCATGAGCCGTACATCCGTCCACCCTGGCGTTCACGCCGCTGTCACTCCGCGAGCTGGATCTGCGCCAACAGATCGCCCGCGGACACGTGATCTCCTTTGCCGACGGCAAGGGTTCGGACCTTCCCCGAGACCGGTGAGGCCACGACGGTTTCCATCTTCATCGCGCTCAGTACGACCAGGGGCTCACCTGCCTTGATCGCGGCACCGACGACCGTCCGAACCTCGAGGATGACCCCTGGCATCGGGGCACCGATCGATCCGGGGTTGCTCGGGTCGAAGCGTTCACGAGATTTCGTTTTCGACGTGGCGGACTTGTCCGGCACTCGGATCGATCGAGGTCTGCCGTTGAGTTCGAAGAACACCACGCGGGAGCCATCATCGTCGATCTCCCCGACGGCACGCAGCTTGATGATGAGCGTCTTGCCGCGTTCGATCTCGACGCTGATCTCTTCGCCAACGGTCATGCGCGCCAGAAAGTTGCGCGTCGGCAACACCGAGACGTCGGAATACAGTTCGTGAAACTCGCGAAACTCTTTGAAGACCTGAGGGTAGAGCGCGGCACTCAGGACATCGACGTCGCGAATCGACGGGCCATACGTCTCCCGCAGTGTCTTGCCGAGCCCCTCGAAGTCGAGCGGCTCGAGGCTTTCACCCGGACGCCCGTTCACGACCGGTAGGCTACCGACGACTTTCGTGCGCAACGGCTCAGGAAACCCTCCATAGGGTTGCCCGAGATAGCCTTGAAAAAACTCGACGACGGATCGCGGCAAGCTGAGCGTTTCGGCGCGGTCGAGCACGTCCTGTTCATCGAGGTCGTTCTGGACCATGAACTGCGCGAGGTCACCGACCACTTTGGACGACGGGGTGACTTTGATGATGTCGCCGAGCAACCGGTTTGCCGCCGCGTAGGCGCGCTTGATCGCGGGCCAACGCTCGGCGAGGCCGAGCTCGCTCGCTTGGAACCGAAGATTCGTGTATTGCCCGCCCGGCATCTCGTGAAAATAGACATCCGCACTCCCCGACTTGAGGCCGGACTCGAACGGGGCGTAAAGCTGGCGCGCGTCTTCCCAATACCCGGCAACGCCCTGCAGGCCATGCAGGTCGAGGCCCGTATCGTGCGGGGTGCCCTCGAGCGCGGCAACCAACGCACCCAGTGCAGGTTGCGACGTCAAACCAGCCATCGGGGCGAGCGCGACATCGACGATGTCCGCCCCCGCTTCGCAACACGCCAGCATCGCGGCGACCCCTGCCCCCGCCGTGTCGTGGGTGTGAACATGGATGGGGACCTCGGGAAACGCCCGGCGGAGCGCCTCCACGAGCATCTTCGCGGCTTTGGGTTTGAGCAGACCGGCCATATCCTTGATGGCCAAAATGTGCGTACCGAGTTCGACGAGCTGCCCCGCAACGTCGATATAATACTGCAGGCTGTACTTCGTTCGCTTGGGGTCGGAGACGTCGCCCGTGTAACACACGGCAGCTTCGATCACGCCACCCGCTTGCCCGACCGCATCGATGCCGAGTTTGAGGTTTTCGATGTAGTTGAGGCAATCGAACACCCGGAAAACATCGATGCCTCGTTCTTTTGCCGTCCGCGCAAACGCAAAGACGACATTGTCCGGATAGTTCGTGTAGCCGACCGCGTTGGCACCGCGAAGCAGCATCTGGAACGGAATGTTCGGTACCAGCGCACGAAGTCGCTCGAGTCGCTCCCATGGGCACTCGCGTAGGAATCGAAGCGCGACGTCGAAGGTGGCTCCTCCCCACATTTCGAGGCTGAACATCTTCGCCATTTCCTGCGCGGTCTCGGGAGCGATCGCCACCAAGTCGATCGTTCGTACTCGAGTCGCGAGCAGTGATTGATGCGCGTCACGCCAGGTCGTCTCGCCAAGCAGCAGGGGCTGGTGGGCACGAACCCGCTTGGCCAACCCCGTGGGCCCCTCGGCGAGCAACACTTGCCGCCAACCTTGCGGGGGCGGTTCCTGCTGGATCGGAGGGATCTGCGGATCGGTACGGCTCGGGGGCGTGGACGATACCCAGGTCGTCGAAGGACCGTTGACGATGATATCTCCGAGATACGCCAGCAATCGCTGCGCTCGGTTCCGCCGCCGCTCGAATCGAAACAGCTTGGGGGTCGATGCGATGAATTCCGTGTCGACGTCGCCGGCCAGGAATGCCGGGTGCGTCAGCACGTTTTGGAGAAACGCAATGTTGGTCTTGACCCCGCGGACACGGAATTCCGCCAGTGCTCGGTTGAGCTTTTGCACCGCGCCCGCGAACGTCGCAGCATGAGCGGTCACCTTGATGAGCAGCGAATCGTAGTGGGGTGAGATCTGAGCGCCCTCGTAACCCGATCCGCCGTCGAGCCGGATGCCAAAGCCCTCACCTGGCCGAAAGGCTTCGATTCGCCCCGTATCGGGCTGAAACCCTCGCAACGGGTCTTCCGTGGTGACACGACATTGCACCGCGTATCCCCGCGTCGCGATCGAGCTCTGCTGCAACCCCAGATCGCTCAGCGTTTCGCCCCCGGCGATCCGGATCTGCGACTGCACGAGGTCGACCATCGTGACCTGCTCCGTCACGGTGTGCTCCACCTGAATGCGAGGATTCGCCTCGATGAAATAGTGCTGACCGTCGGGGCCCACCAAAAACTCGAACGTACCGGCATTGCGATATCCGACCCGAGTCGCGAGCACGACCGCATCGCGAGTGATGCGATCGCGGAGGCTCGGATCGAGCGTCACGGCGGGCGCGATCTCGACCACCTTCTGATGACGTCGCTGGACGGAGCAGTCGCGCTCGAAGAGATGGATCACGTTGCCTTGGGCATCGCCGAGGATCTGCACCTCGATGTGGCGGGGTCGCTCGACGTAGCGCTCGATGAACATCGTGCCGTCGCCGAACGCACTTTCCGCTTCGCTCATCGCTCGAGGAAATGCTTCGAGGAGCTCGGGTTCACTGCGAACGACTCGCATGCCGCGTCCGCCCCCCCCCATCGCCGCCTTGACCATCAACGGAAACCCAGCGCTTCGCGCAAACGCCATCGCGGCATCGAGATCCGCGACGGGATCGGGTGTTCCAGGGATCACCGGAACACCACATTCGAGGGCCAAACGACGCCCTGCCGTCTTGTCGCCCAAGGTCTCGAGCACGGCCGGAGGTGGACCCACGAATGCGATCTCCGCGGCCTCGCACGCTCGAGCGAAGTCGGCCCGCTCCGACAAAAATCCGTAGCCGGGGTGAATCGCGTCGACGTCGTTTGCCAGGGCGACTTCGATGATCTCGTCGATCCCGAGGTACGCCGCGACTGGAGATCGACCCTTTCCGACCAAGTAGGCTTCGTCGGCTTTGTAGCGATGCAGATGGACCCGGTCTTCGTGGCTGAAGATCGCGACCGTCCGGATGCCGAGCTCCGTCGCCGCCCGGAACACCCGAATCGCGATCTCGCCCCGGTTTGCGCACATGAGTTTTTGGATCGGTCGATGGGGCTGATTGGCCATACGGTCGCGGAAGTCTACGGGAGTTTCGTCGACGAGCGTAAGCCACCACTCGACGCGGTGTTCTCTGTCGGCGAGACGATCGGGACGTCGACGGCCGCCGATGGATGACCCGCCGGATCGCGGAACGACACAGCCGCAACGCGCAGGCGTTCTGGTTCCCCGGAACCGCTCACACAGAGGTCGAGGACATTGTCGTCGTCCCGCTCGTCGCTGCCGAGAGCGTGATCGTCGAAACCGAACGGATGGACGGTCGTCCCACCTGCCATGACGATGTCGATGCTGCCGAGTGCGGCAGGATCGACCCCACGGAGATCGTCCCACCAATAGGTCCGGATCACTCGATCCGCTCCCTCACACCGACCGGGCCCGGGTGGCATCCACTCCGCCAACGCCACCCGCCCCCCTTTGTCGAACGGCTCCACCAGGGACGACAGCCCCTGAAGCGTGCGACCGGCCTCCGAAAACACAGCGTCGACCACGAACACTTCGGTAGGAGGGTTCCCGGGTCGCTCGGCGCTCGGCACCTCTCCGAACTCGCCCAGCAACGATACGGTGTGGTGCTCGTCCGCTTCGTTGGCGGGAGACAACACGGCAGCCGACGGTGTCGCACGGCTGCCATCCGCAAAGAACACGAGGAACGCCCGCGGATCGACGCTCACCGGATCGACCTCCGCCGAGAACACGACCGAAACGCTATCGAGCCCACCGAGCGAAGCCGCATCGATCTGGCCAAAGTGCGCCGCGAGAATCGCGGGTTCCGGCAACGACTCGACGTCCGCCTCGTCCGCTCCGAGCAGCGAAGGGTGCAAATACACCGGCTCCGCCCGCGAAGCCGAACGACACCCGATCCCTGCGAAGGGGAGAGCCGCGAGCGCGAAAATCGAAACGCCGAGTCGCATCCCAGCCACGTTAGCGCAGGCCGCCTCTAACCGCAGCGAGGCGCCTTTGCGAAAGGCCCCTTCAATGCCCCTTCGAGCCCACCAACGAGCCGGCAGGCGAGCGTTTCGGGTGTGCGGAGGCAGCTTCGCTGCCGCAGCGAGGGGCCTTTGCGAAAGGCCCCTTAATGACTAACAGGTGTGCGGAGGCAGCTTCGCTGCCGCAGCGAGGGGCCTTCCTCCTCTTTCCCCGAATGCCCCTTCGAGCCCACCAACGAGCCGGTAGGCGAGCGTTTCGGGTGTGCGGAGGCAGCTTCGCTGCCGCAGCGAGGGGCCTTCCTCCTCTTTCCCCGAATGCCCCTTCGAGCCCACCAACGAGCCGGCAGGCGAGCGTTTCGGGTGTGCGGAGGCAGCTCTGCTGCCGCAGCGAGGGGCCTTTGCGAAAGGCCCCTTCAAGATTAACCTGCCCGGGTGCTGCGTTTGGCCTCCCCCACGCCCGATCATTGGGCTGCCTGGGCGTTGAACTCGATCGACGAGATCCTCCTCGACCATGCGCACTGCGAAAAGAAGGCAGCGTCGACGGCCATGGGCCTGATGTTCCGCTATCCGGACCAAGAACCCTTGCTGCGCCCTTTGGCGAGCTTGGCTCGGGAAGAGTTGGAACACTTCGAGCTCGTGCTCGGCCACATCCAACGCCGAGGAGGACGATTTCGGCGGCAAGTCCCGAGCTCGTATGCAGCGCGTCTCATGCAGATCGTCCGCCGATCCGAGCCGCTGCGGATGTTCGACACTCTCCTCTGTTGCGCGATGATCGAGGCACGAAGCTGCGAGCGAATGCAGCGGCTCACGGTAGCGCTCGAACACCACGAAGACGAGGCCTTGCGCGCCCTCTATGGTGGTTTGCTCGTGAGCGAGGCCCGGCATCATCAAGCGTACGTCGATCTCGCGCGCGAGCTCGCAACGGTCGATGACAAGGCGTTTCGTGCTCGATTGGCGGAGGTTGCGGCTCATGAAACGGCGGTGATCGACGCTGCGCCTTACGAGGCAAGGCTCCACAGCGCGGCTCCGCCACGGTGATCTTGGTTGGCTTGCGAAGAACCCGGACCTGCTACCGTCGTAGTCGTGCGCGATCCTACCGACGCCCCCGACCCGGCGATCGAGACACCCGCACTCCCCGACAGCGTTGGAGTGGCCGTCTCCGCCCTCCTCGCCCACCGCGGGCTCGGTCTTGCACATCCACCCGACGTCATCGCCGAGGCCGAACGTTGGGTCGCCGCCCCGGGGATCGACGACCCGACGTTGCCCGATCTGCGGCCGCTCGCGTTCGTCACGATTGACGGACCCAACACACGCGATTTGGATCAAGCGCTGTTCGTCCAAGCTTCGAGCGACGGATTCATCGCCTATTACGCGATCGCCGACGCTGCGTATTACGTACGGCCTGGCTCGGCGCTCTTTCGCGAGGCACTCGCCCGCGGAGCGAGCTATTACCTACCGGGGCTCTCGGTTCCGATGCTGCCTCGGATCCTCTCGGAGGGCGTCATCTCGCTCAACCCGAATGTCGATCGCAGAGCGATGGTGTTCGAGATGGAGGTCGATCGCACGGGAGCTTGCACACACACCCAAGTCTATCGCGCGCGGATTCGGAGCCGCGCCCAACTGACGTTCGAAGAGGTGCAGGCACAACTCGACGGCGACGACCCACCGAACGGTTCGAAGTTCGGTGATGATGACATCGCTCGCAGTCTCCACGCTTTTGCACGGGTCGGAGAACTCCGCATCCACGATGCCCTTCAACGCGACGTCGTCAGCCACCGCAATGCGGAAGTCCAGATCGGTGCCGAGAGTGGCGAAGGCCTGAGCTTCGTCGCCATCGAACGCGTTCGGAACCGCGTCGAACAGTACGGCGAGCAGCTTTCTTTGCTTTGTAACACAGAGGGCGCGCGCATCCTGCACGAGGGCGCCTCCAAACGAATTCAGCCGGTCTTCCGCACCCACCAACGCCCCGCCCCCGAGCGGTTGCAGGAACTCGCTCACCGGATCGAGCGCCTGGCCGAACTCTGGAACCTCGGTCCCGCATGGAAATGGAACTGGCCAAAACAGAGCCTGGCGGATTTCGTCCGCAACCTTCCTCACGAGGATCCGCAGGTGGGCAGTATCGCCAAAGCGATCAGCCGCCAAGCGATCATGGTCAACGCACGCTCGATGTTTTCGTGCGAGCCCGGCCCTCACTTTGGGATCGGGGCAGACATCTACGCCCGATTCTCCGCGCCGATGCGAGAGATCGTCGGCGTGTTCGTCCACAAGGAGATGTGGGAGCTGCTCGGTCAAAGCGTGCACGAACCGGAGCATGACGAGGTCCTGCGAGACGCGGTGATCGCAGCTGCCAATCGCAGCCGATCGGTGCAGCGGGAACTGACTCACGAAGTGAATCTGCTCGCCTTGTCGGCCCTCTTCGAGCCCGAGCTCATCGTCGAAGAAAGCCTTCGTCCCGTCCACACCGGCGTGGTGATGGGGTTGCAGCGGGGCAAAGTCTACGTGCGCCTCGACGATCCGCCCCTCGACGTCAAGCTCTATCCCTTCGATGTCGGATCCGAGTTCAGCATCGACCCTGACGAGGTTTACCTCCGCCGGGGTGAACGCGTGATCTGCCGCCTCGGCGAGCGCGTCACGGTTCGTTTGGCCTACCACGACACGAAGCGCAGTCGTTACATGCTTCGCTTGATCGAGTCGATATCGCTACCATGAGCACATGATCCTCATCGGTCAGTACGACTCCCCGTTCGTACGTCGAGTCGCGATCGCCCTGCACATCTACCGCGTGGACTACGAGCACCGCCCCTGGTCGGTATGGGGAGATGCCGAAGCCCTCGCCCAATACAATCCGCTTCGGCGGGTACCAACGCTCATCGTAGACGACGACACGGTGCTCCTCGACAGCTTTGCCATCCTCGACTGGTTGGACGAGTGCGCCGGGTCGTCCGCGCTGATCCCCCGCAGCGGTGTAGCGCGTCGTGAAGCGCTACGAGTGACGAGCCTTGCGGCCGGGCTGGCTGAAAAAGCGGTCAGCCTGCTCTACGAACACGTCTTGCGTGAACCCGACCACCGCAATCGGACGTGGGTCGAACGTTGCACGGCACAGATCGTGGAAACGCTCGACCGACTCGAGGTGGAACGAAGTCGTCACGCGACCGAGTACTGGTTTTCCGACGCGATCGGACACGCCGACATCGCGGTCGCCTGCGCCCTCCGGTTCCTTCACGAGGCGCATCCTGGCTTGGCGGCGGCCGGCCCAGCGCTCGAGGCTCATGCCCAACGCTGCGAGGCACGGCCGGAGTTCCGCGCCGTTGCTCAACCGCTCACGGTCACGATGAAGGGTTGAGCCCGACGACCTCCCGATCTTCCACCATCGGTGTCCTTGAAGCCGTCTTCGCCCGACCGCGATCGATGACGAGTTTGGTTACGCTCGACCGGGGCAGGCCCCACTCGAAGGGCGGGTGTCGCCCACCGACACCCGTGCCTGCGACTCAATCGAACTGCAGCATGACCTCGCCGTAGCGTGTTCCGAGGGTCCGCTGCGCCGTGGTCGTGAAGTGCAGCCCGTCACCCAAGACGGGGAGTTCGGCCGCCTGGACGATGTGTGCATTGGGGATCGCACCATTGTCGAGCTCTCCGACTCGGCCGTTGTGGCCGGTACCGCAGCAACCCGCCGTCGGGAGTTCGCCCGCGAGGAACGGAACGTCACCGATGCCGAGGTCTTGTTTCAGCGCGCTGACGACGGCTGCAACACGACCAGGCCAGGTCGGGCTCCCGGTGTCGGTTTCGCCTTGGTGGAAGATGATTCCACGAATTTCTCCGCGTTGCTGCGCCATTTGGGCTCGCGAGACCATCGATTGATATGCTTGTTGGCCTGGCGCAAATACGTCGATGCTGACACCGGGAATCGAAGCCGGAACGAGCAAGATCGTGTCGTTCGGATACGCCGCGGCCAACGTTCTCGCGAAGTAGTCCCCAGGTCCGAGTCCAGGGCCGGTCGCGGCACCGCTCGGACTCCCCACGCAGCCATGCAACGGCGGTGCAGCGGTAACCCATTGATTCGTACCATGGGAGCCACAGCTCGTCAGCGTGAGCACCTCGACGCGGGGATTCGTCACCATGTCCTCGGCTCCCGGTGGAGGCACGCCCCACATGTTGGACTGCCCGAACAAGATATAGACGCGGGTCGTCGGACCCTCGTTGGCCGAACCCGTCGTGCCGTCGCCCACCTCGGTCTCACCGCCTTCGGTCTCGGCTCCGACCGTCTCGACTGGTTGACCATCGTCGCCGACCGTCGTCGTTCCAGGTATGGGCGTCGTGGTCACGCCATTGCCGGTTTCGTTTCCACCCGCTTCAGAGTCATTCGCATTGCCACTGTCGGCGTCGCGGTTTCGCCTCCGCCTTCGCCCCCCCGTCTCGTCGTCGTCATCGTCCTCAGAACCACTGGAGCTTTGCGCCGCACCACCTCCATTCACCGGGGGAAGCTCGGCGGGACAACCGAGCACCAAACCAAGCGAAGCGACCCAAATCCCATGATGTTCACGCAACCGCATGTCTCAGACTACCATTTCTCATCACCACTTGGAACCGGTTCCATTCGTCACGAAATGTTTCCCGAAGTACGGCACGCCATCGTCGAACCGACGCAATGGGGGTAACACGAATTACGCCGATGCGATCTACCTGGCCAGGGCGCGCGAGCGCTGTACACGCTTGGGACGGATTCGCTCCGACGTCGATCACGGCATCGAACGCTTTCTTGAACGGATGGCCGGTGTCGAGCTGAACTGCGACAGCCAAGTGTGGTTGTCCACGATTCCGAAAGCACCGATCCATTTCCCCAAAGGCTTGCCTCCACGCGCATACAGCGTCTTTTGCGATAAACCACGACCCCCGAACGAATGCTCATAGACGCTGAATCGGGTCCATCGTGATCGCGCTGGCCGATGGGCGTTCTCCTGTTGCGTGCGACGTTGCCGAATGCCTTTCGAGCATGTGACCTCGCCATCAATGTGCGAAGTTCGAGTGGATGATCGTGGCGCCCCCGGCTTGTCGGCATCGCGGGTTGCCGACCGGAACCCGCCCGAAACGGGCCTTGTGCAAGCATCGAAGGGCTTCGCCATCGATGTCGATGTCGACGTCGTTCGAGCGACTTCGAACACCTTCGCGGCCGCCCCTGGGCCAATATGAACACATGCGGATGCCAGGCGCGCGATCGATCCTCGCCACGGCAACCTTGACCCGTGTCCGACCATCTACGATGCTCCTATCGCAGCCCACATCATCGAGGGCAGCATTCGGAGGAGTCGATGGGGGGTCCCGGATCCGATGAACTCAGCCCTCGAACGGTGACATTCATCGGAAGTCCGACGAATGATTTGTTTGCGGGTGGCGGTGAGATGGGCAACCTGATGCGTTCGACCTGCTGGTCCGAGACCCGGCTCGGCCCGGTCGAAAACTGGCCGCAGAGCCTCAAGACCATGTTGGGCGTCGTGCTCGGCAGTCGGTTCCCCATGCTGCTCTGGTGGGGCCCCGACCTCCTCCACCTCTACAATGACGCCTACCGGCCGATTCTGAGGGACAAGCACCCTGCCTCGCTTGCGGCTCCCGCCGCGGAGGTTTGGGCCGAGGTTTGGAAGGTCGCGGGGCCCATGGCAAAGGGGGTCCAAGCAGGAGGACCCGCGACCTGGACCGAGGACCTGCAGCTGTTCATCAAGAGCGGTGATATGGCCGAGGAGACCTATTTCACCTTTTCGTACAGTCCCGTTCCGGGCGACGATGGACGCGTCGGCGGCGTGCTCAATACGGTACAGGAGACGACGGTGAAAGTGCAGAGCGAACGAGAGATTCGCATGCTGCACGACTTGGCGGCAGGGGCTACCAAGGCAAAATCAGAAGACGAAGCCTACCGCATTGCGGCCGAAATCCTCTCCTCCAACGACTTGGATCTACCCTTTACGCTCCTCTATCGGGTGAACGAGACGGCCGACCAGGCACGGCTCGTCGCCCTGAGCGGATGGCCGGAGGATCGGGGAAACACCGAGCCTACGCTCACGCCGATCCTCGGAGATACCCATGGGAAGAGTGGAGCATGGCAGCTCGACGAGCTCCTGCGGACCCCACACGATGCCATCCTCGACGATCTGTCGTCCCGGTTTGGACCCATGCCGATGGGTCGCGGCCATGCTCGACCCGAGCGAGCGATCATCCTGCCGTTGTCCCGCGTTGGCCAGCCAACACCCTACGCCTTTTTGGTCGCAGGCGTCAGCCCGCATCGGAGGCTGGATGAGCGGTATCGTCGTTTCTTTCGTGCGACCGCCGATCAGGTGGCCAATGTCGTCACCCATGCACATGCCTACGAGGCCGAGACCCATCGAGCGGAGGCTCTGGCAGAGATCGACCGCACCAAGACGACCTTCTTCAACAACGTGTCGCACGAGTTCCGCACCCCCCTGACACTGATTCTCGGACACGTCGAGGATGCACTTGCCGAGCCGGCAAAGGCGTTGAATGACGATGGACTCCAATCGGTTCATCGCAATGCGCTTCGGCTCTTGCGGCTCGTCAATAGCCTTCTCGACTTCGCTCGCATCGAGGCGGGCCGGCTTCAGCCGTCGTTCGTCCCCACCGATCTCTCGGTGCTCACGACCGACCTGGTGAGCTCATTCCGTTCCCTCATCGAACGGGCCGGGCTCACGCTCCGGATCGATTGTCCACCACTCGCATCACCCATTTACGTCGACCCGGCCCTGTGGGAAAAAATCGTCCTCAACCTCATCTCGAATGCCTTCAAGTTCACGCTCCGTGGCGAGATCGCCGTACGATTGTGCACGCAAGGTGATCGGGTCGAACTCGATGTCAGAGACAGCGGTTGTGGGATTCCGTCCTCCGAACTCCCCCATATCTTCGAGCGTTTCCACCGGATCGAGGCCACCCGCGGACGCAGCTTCGAAGGAACGGGGATCGGCCTGTCTCTCGTCCTCGAGCTCGTGAAGCTCCACGGCGGGTCGGTCGGGGTCTCGAGCCTCCCGGGCGAGGGGAGCACGTTCACGGTATCGCTGCCCACCGGGCATGCGCACCTGCCCATGGAACGGATCTTCGAGCGTACGTCGAGCTCGACAGAGACGAGCACGGCTCCCTATTTGCTCGAGGCGTCGCAATGGATCGACTCGACCCTCACATGGCATCCTTCCGTCGCTCCTGCGGGCGACAAGCGCAGCCGAGAGCGGGCGCGCATCCTCGTCGTCGATGACAACGCCGACATGAGGGACTACCTGGTACGGCTGCTCGCGCCGCGTTGGCACGTCGAGGTGGCCGAGGACGGCCAGGCTGCATTGGCCAAGGCCTGCGACCAACCGCCCGATCTCGTCTTGAGCGACGTCATGATGCCGCGCTTGGATGGCTTCGGCCTGTTGCACGAACTTCGCCGACATCCCCTCACCTGTCACGTTCCGGTGGTGCTCTTGTCGGCGCGTGCGGGAGAGGACGCAGTGGTTCAAGGCATCGAGACCGGGGCCGACGACTACCTCGTCAAACCGTTTTCCGCGCGTGAACTGCTCGCGCGCGTGCAGACTCATCTCGAACTCGCGCGTCTTCGGCGCGCATGGTCGAGCGAGCTGGAGCGCGCGAATCAGGAGCTCGAGGCGTTCAGCTATTCGGTGTCCCACGACCTTCGAGCTCCTTTGCGCGCGATCGATGGGTTCAGCAATGCTTTGCTGAACGAGTACGCGAGCCACCTAGACCCGCAAGCCCGTCATTATCTCCACCGGGTGCGAGCCGGAACCCAGCGAATGGCACAGTTGATCGATGATCTGCTGAACCTTTCGCGGATCACTCGCGCATCGCTTCGTCGGCAGCCCCTCGACCTGACCGACCTTGCTCGAAAGATTTTGCTCGAGCTCGAAGCGCAAGCGCCCGAACGGAAAATGGAAATCCACGTCGCCGATGGACTCGCTGCCCACGCCGACCCACGCCTGGTCAGAGCGATGCTGGAAAATCTCCTCGGCAATGCCTGGAAGTTCACGTCGAAGCGGCCCTTCGGAAGAATCGAGGTCGGCAAAGACGAGCGCGACACCGAGACCGTGTTTTTCATTCGCGACAACGGAGCCGGTTTCGACATGGAGTATGCGAAGCGTCTGTTCGTTGCGTTTCAACGCTTGCACACCGAGGCCGAATTCGAGGGTACCGGGATTGGCCTCGCCACCGTGTATCGCATCGTCGCCCGTCATGATGGCCGGATCTGGGCAGAATCCGTGCTCGGGCAAGGCGCAACGTTCTTTTTTACGCTCGGAGGAGAGGTATGACAGAACAACCGATCATTTTGTTGGTGGAAGACAACGACGACGATGCTGAGCTCACACAAATGGCTTTCAGCGGGGCGCGGATCTCGAATCCCGTGATCCGCGTTCGAGATGGCGTCGAGGCGCTCGACTATCTCTTCTGTCGAGGGAGCCACGCCGGCCGAGATCTCGACGACCTTCCAGCCGTTGTACTCTTGGACCTCAACCTCCCCCGCGTCGGTGGGCTGGAGGTGCTGGCAGCGATCCGCGCAGCGGATCATACGCGGCATCTTCCGGTGGTCGTGCTCACCTCGTCCGACGAAGAGCAGGATCGACTGGCCGCCTACCGGCAATTCGCCAACAGCTACGTCCGCAAGCCCGTGGACTATGGTCAGTTCGCCTCTGCGGCTCGCAATTTGGGGCTTTACTGGCTAGTGCTCAACCAACGCGCGCCTCGGACATGAATGTGCCCATGACCGCGGGCACGGCCGGTTCTGCGCGCCGAGAGGGCCAACGCGACATCGCTCGCGAGTCGCTTCCAAGTGGGCTCGCAATCGGCTAATCAGGCAGCATGCGTCGCCTCGCGTTGGTCGCTCTGTTCGTTCTCTCGTGTGGTGGAAAATCCGAGTCTCCGACCACCGCGTCGGAAGGCAAGACCGACGCGGCGGCGACGGACGAGTTCGTGCCCAATGACACCGTGATCGATCATCAGGTGAAGACACTCGAAGGCGAGACCACGAGCCTCGCGAGCTATCGTGGCAAAGCGGTGCTCGTCGTCAACGTCGCATCCGAATGCGGTTACACACCGCAATACGCCGGGCTCCAGAGCCTCTACGGCGAGCTCAAGGAGCGCGGACTCGAGGTCCTCGCGTTTCCGTCCGATGACTTCGGCAATCAGGAACCTGGCAGCAACGAACAAATCCGTGCGTTCGTCGACGAGAGGTTTCACGCCGAGTTCCCGATGTTCGACAAGGTCCACGCCGTCGGGCCCGACATCGCACCGCTTTACAAAACACTGTCGGAGCAGACCGGCAAAGGCATCAAAGGCCCCGTACAGTGGAATTTCACGAAGTTCCTGGTCGCGCCCGACGGCAGGGTAGTGGCGCGCTTCGAGCCCAAGGTCGAACCGAACGATCCGAAGCTTCGTGCCGCGATCGAAGCTACGCTGCCGAAGTCCATCTGACCTGCTAGGCGGCTTCCATCTCAGGTGCAATGCTGACGAGTTCGATGCGGTCGCGACCGTTGGTTTTTGCACGGTAGAGCGCACGGTCAGCTGCCTGAACGAGTTCCTCCAACGTCGAGCCGTCTTCGGAATAGACGGCGACACCGAACGAGCTCGTAAAGGTTGCGATCGAGCTCCGTGCGACGGCAAGCCGTAAAACATCGCGAACACATTCGAGTACGCGTACGGCCTGCTCGGCGCCGGCACTCGGGAAGACCACGACGAACTCCTCTCCACCGTACCGCCCCACGATGTCCGTCGGACGAACGCACTGCCGCAACACCTGCGCGAACAGCCGAAGCGCACGATCGCCTGCGTCGTGACCGTAAGTATCGTTGAGTTGCTTGAAGTGATCGAGGTCGCAAACGGCCACCGTACAACGCGTCCCGAGGACGAACAGATCCCGACAACGGGCCGCAACCGAGCGACGATTGAGCAGGCCCGTCAGTGCATCCGTTTCGGCCTGGAGCTTCGAAGTCTCGAGCGCCCGGATCATGCCGAGTCGTCCTCCGAGGTGTCGCACGAGCGATTCGAGCGCAATCACTTCGCCTTCCCCGAAGGGTCGCGTCGCGGCGGTCGTGGCATGCAGGACGCCCACGGTCTTGCCCATCACCGGAACGGGAATACACAACGCGGTCTCGGCGGGTCGGTCTCGGCTGCGAAGCTTGGGACATGCATCGAGGGCGTCGGAATCGGCAAAGCGGGTCGCTTGGCCGCGACGGACAGCGAAACATTCGTCAGGGCTCGTCACAGGGCAGCACGGACGATCGGACGAAGCCGTCGCGACGCGGAGATGAGCTCCACTGCTGTCCGCAATGAGCAATTCCGACAGACGTTGCGGGATGGCTTTTTCGATCGCTTGCCGGGTCACGTGGCAGACCTCGGCCTCGGTCTGGGCCATCGTCATCGCCCGCTGGATGGTGCCCTCGAATCGCTGACGGAACGCCTCCTCTTGCAAGGCAGCATCGCGCTCGGCCAGTGCACCGGCGATCGAACGTAGATCGGCCTCGAGCTTGGCGATCGAGTCGTCGACGGCCTCGTCGTCGTGCTCGAGCAACAGCATGTCACCGGTCAACACCGTCCGCGCGATGTCACTGACATGCCGGATTCGGCGTTCGATCGTTCGCAGGCTACGAATGGCCAGGACGGCAGCGACGGGGGCCATCGCCATCGCGAGTGCGGCAATACCAAGTGTTGCGATTTCCGCCAACGCGACCATACCGCGCAGCGCCGAGGCTTGCTCGTGGGTCGCTGCGACCGCGACGAGCCTGGCCCCCTTGCCCTCGAGTATAACGAGGAGGACCGGTGTCACGACGAGTACCAAGAGTGCGACGGCCAGGACCGGCGCCTGCGGGGTCAGCAGGACCCGTCGAAGGTCACGCGATTTGGCCATGACTCAAGCGGCACCCCGCGCTTTTGCAAGGACGTGAGCGATCCCTTTGGTCAAGATCTCGGGTTTGAATGGTTTGACGATCCATGCGGTTGCTCCGCATTTCTTACCGCGCTCGACCATGCTCTTGGAGGACTCTGTACTCAGAATGAACGCAGGGATCGATCCCTTGCGGGGGACGGTGCGAAGCGCCTCGAGCATCTCGAGACCGTTCATCACGGGCATGTTGATGTCCACGATGATGAGGTCGACCGCTTCGTGCGTGGCTCGTTCCAGCCCGAGTGCGCCGTTTTCGGCCTCGAGTACGACGTACCCCGCGCTGTCGAGACAGGCGCGAAGTTGATGACGAATGGTGGCCGAGTCGTCGACGACGAGGATTTTGGCTGACATGCAGTTCATACCCCGAGTGTGTTCTCGATCATCGTGATTCATCGCGATCATCGAGGATTAGAGAAACGCCAGTTCTCCGGTCTCCCGTGCGTCGGCTTCGTTCGATTCGTCGTATCCCTTACGGACCGAATCCAGCGCGAGATCGACGGCGACTTCGTCCGCCCGGTCGTTCCCTCGAATGTAGAGTAAGAGCGAACCACTTCGGCTCCGATAGCGGACTGGGCAGTTCAGCCCTGTATACATCATCGGAATCCCGAGGGCGAAATCGATGCCTCCCATCGTCAGGACGCCCTTGAGACCGCCGAGGAGCTGGTTCGACATCTCCCCCACGAGATCCTCGAGCATGCGATCACTTGGGGGTGCCTTGCGCGGGACCATCCGATGGTAGAGCCGCCGCAACATATCTGCTGGTGCGCTGACGGATAGGTGGCCCGAGATCGCCTCGCCGCACAACGGAATCGTCGCATTGATTTCGTGCACCGGACGTTGACAGGCGCGATACCGAAGCATGTGGACCTCGGCACTCGGAATGAACGCACGCGCCATCGTTGCAACGATGCCCTTCGTGGCAACGTCCACCATGACATCGCCGAATGCCGCCGCGCTGAGTAGCTCATCGAGGCGGGCGATGAGCACGTCGTAATTGATCGGTGGGCGGAGCAGCAAGTCGGGCAGAAATGGTCCGAAGCAGCTGAGGACTGCGGGCTCACGCGACACGTAGACAAACGGGACACCGTTGCCGTCCTGCTGCAATCGCCGGAAAAGCTCTGCGGCATCGGCCTCACCCACCGAGTCGTCGACCACGAATGCGGTAACGTCGGGTGAGGTCGCCCATCGACCGCCTGCGGTCACCGTCGACTCGGTCGCCAACTCGAATGGATGCGAACTCGCTTCATTGAGCTTGTCGAGCTCGATGAGGCTTCGGGCCGTCACCTCGACGAGCAGGCGTTGGGGGACATACGTCATCACGGATTCGGTTCCCGGTCCTCCTCCACATTCGACTTCTGGAACAAGAAAATGTAGCACCATCACGAGCTCGAAGCGGGACGCTTCGGGGTCGCCTGTCTGCGATGCAGGCCGGCCGAGCCGGCGACGCAGTGGAGCGGACGAGGTCGCGACGCGGTCTCGTCCAATTCGAAGCAAAGATTGAATGATCGTCTGACACCGCGAATGACCAACGAGATTCCGAAGACCTGAACACCGTCGCCCCAACACGATATCGATTCGTCACGACCCGTCGTCGAGCGATCGTTCTCGGATCCACCTCTCATGGGTTGGACCGAACAATCGATCGACGACGTCGTGCATGGCGTGGGCGCTGCTCTGCAGCACGGGAGTTCTTCCTCACCTGCCCGGGCCAAGTGGTCGGGCCCACCGTGAAGCAGCATCCTCACGATCCGCAACGGAAATCGTGTCCGCTGCGATGCTTCGACAGTGCGTGGTTGCCTGGTGACAGGTTGCAAGATCCGCGATAGAACCGGTTCCACCATTTTGGACGGTCGTCGCGCTTGGACGAGCACCGTAGTTACCCTTTGCCACCTCGCACTCACAGATATTGCGTATGAACCTGATTCGTACACTCACCATCGCATTGCTCCTCGTATCGTGCTCGAGGGATCCCGACGGGGAAAGCGACAGCACGACGAGCGGAGGCACGGACGCCACTGGGGAAACCTCGCTCTCCGCGGGAGACCCAAGCGGTGAGGCCAGCGACGCAACCGGAATGACGAGTTTGCCAATGTTTCCCCCCGTCGAGTGCGCGACCCCGGACAGTACGGGCGGCGAGCCAACCACCGGCGGCGAACCAGCCACCGACAGTGGCTCCACGACCGGCGGTGGTTCGTCGACCGGCGGTGGCTCCACGACCGGCGGTGGCTCATCGACCGGCGGCGAGCCAGCCACCGGAACCGGCGAAGAGACGAGCGCCGGAAGTGGGCTCGAACACTGGGTCGGGACCTGGGGTACGAGTCCGCAACTCACTGAACCAGACAACGAACCGCCCTCGCCGCTGACCGACAATACGCTGCGACAGTTCGCTTACGTCTCCATCGGCGGTAGCGAGTTGCGCATTCAGATTTCGAACGAGTTCGGCACCGGTCCCGTCACGTTGAACTCGGTACATATGGCTGCCGTGACGACCGTGCCAGCCATCGATACCGGTACCGACGTCGCGCTCGCGTTCTCCGGCTCGCCCTCTGTGACGATTCCTGCTGGGGAGGCAGTGTACTCGGATTCGTTCGCGTTCGCGCTCACCGAGCAGACCTCGACCGCAATCAGCATTCAGTTCGGCAGTGTTCCGACGGGGATCACCGGACACCCCGGTTCGAGAACCACCTCGTACATCGCAACCGGAGATGCGGTCGCGTCCGAAACGTTGACCGGAGCCACGATGACGGATCATTGGTACTACTTGTCCAGAATCGAAGTGATGGCACCGGCGGACGCGGGTGCCGTGGTGGCACTCGGAGACTCCATCACGGACGGACGCGGGTCCACTACGAACCTCAACGATCGTTGGCCCGATGCGTTGTCGCGACGCCTCCGAGCCAACCCCGCGACAGCACTCACCTCGGTCATCAACGCGGGCATCGGTGGCAACGCCGTGGTCACCGGTGGACTCGGGCCCACTGCGCGTCTGCGTTTTGCTCGGGATGTCCTCGGTCAGGCCGGAGTGCGATGGGTCATCGTACTCGAGGGGATCAACGATATCGGCTCAGCGAACACGTTGTCCCCAGAGAGCGGGTTGACCGTCGCGAGAAATATCATCACCGCCTACGAAGAGTTCATCGATGCCGCACACTCCGAGGGGCTGCTCGTGTACGGCGTTCCGATCCTCCCGATGGAAGGTTCGACATACTATGCGCCCACGCGCGAGGGGGCGCGTCAATACGTCAATGAGTGGATCCGTACCTGTGGCCGGTTCGACGCCGTGATCGATCTCGATACCGCCGTGGCCGACCCACAGAATCCCGCACGACTGCTGCCCATGTACGACAGCTCCGACGGCTTGCACCTCAATCCCACGGGTTACCAAGCGATGGCGGACGCCATCGATCTCTCTTTGTTCGTTCCTTGAACCAACGTCCGCGGAGGACGCTCTCGCGTCCTCCGATCTGACCACCACGTCGTCGACGGCTTCACACAGTTCCGCGTCGCCGCTCGAGTTCTTCCCGAATCGCTCGCATGCGCGACTGGCTGAGGGGATAGACGGCGAGCAAGATCAACGCGACCGTCATGGCGAGGACGGGAATCGCCGCGAATAAAAAGCGGATCCACCAGATGGCTTCGGACGATTGGTGACCACCCAACTCGGCCCGGAACCCAACGAGGTCGAGCATCCAATTGCTGACGAACACCGCAAGGGCCATGCCCATCTTCGACGTCCAGGAGAAGATCGACGAAAACGCTCCTTCACGTCGTTTGCGGGTCGTGATTTCGTCATGATCGACCACGTCCGCACTCATGGAGGGCAATACGACCCAGAATCCAGCCGCGGCAAAGCCCGTAAATGCCGTGTTGAGGACAACCAGCGAACCCTGGCCCGGTGCATACATCCACCAGCTCGAACCAAACGCGAGAATACCGGTGACGAGGTTGAATACGAGAGCCATGCGTTTGCCGCGATGCTTCGAGATCCAGGTCGTGACCAGCACCCCGACAGTACCGAACACGAAGTAGCCCCATGCCGAGAGGGACATGTACCCGGACATCTTCGCTTGGTCGCCGCCGAATACGTAGTAGGTACTCGCGTAGTCCCCCAAGTTGGTCACCATCATCGTGGGTACGGAATACGCCCCAAGAATTCCCAGCAGGATCAGGAACGGTCGGCTTTTCAGCGTTAGGCCGAGCGAATCCCAAAAATGTGTGCGCGTCTGGGTTTGGGCCTTTGCGTAGTAGCGTTCCTCCACGAACAGGAACGTCGCCAGTCCCGCGCAAATCATGATCGCACCGGCAATTCCCGCCGAAACCTGCATGCCGAGCAGGACGTCCGGTTTGCCGGTGGCGACATCGACATGGAAGTGCTGAGCAATCCACCAAGCCGACATCATGTAGACCCCGCTGAGTTTTTGCACGATGCCCTTCCACGCCATCACATTCGTGCGTTCGTGATAGTTGGGCGTCAGTTCGGCACCGAGGCTGGCATACGGCATCGAATAGGCGCTGATCATCGGCGCGTAGAGCAGCGCCGAGATCAGCATGAACCAAAACACTTTGTTGTGGGTCCAAGGCAGCGAAGCATCCCAGCTCGACGATGGCATGAACATGCACGGCAGGGCCACGCCGGCCACTATCGAGCCGAATAGGACATACGGCCGACGCCGACCCCAACGCGTACGCGTGTTGTCGGACATCCACCCGAAGAAGGTGTCCGTGAATGCATCGACGACACGGGCCAGCACGAGCACGACGCCCACGAGGGTCGGCGACAAGAAAAGAAACTGGTTGAACACCTTGGTCGCGAGGTTCGCGTAGAACCAGTGACCGTAAATGTCATTCACGCCTCCGAATGCATAGGCAGCCTTGACCTTGATCGGAATCTTGTCGCCTGGTTCGATCGTGGCGGCTTGCGATGAAGGACGGAACTCCGGTTGGGTCGCGGACGGCATGATGATGGGGTCGAGAAAGGAGACCGAGCGATCTTGCCGAAGAGTCGCCGGTCGTCCTACTCATTCGGTGCTGCCATCGCGGCAGCGGCCACGGTGTGCGGTCATGAGGGTCCGAACGCAGCTTGCATCACTGCTGGTGCGTGCAGTGGTGGTGTACGCACGGTTTCGTCACGTTCCAGCACTTGGTCGAACGACTGTAGTAGGCTCGATTTTCGATGGCCTCCGCGCCGCACGAACCGCCCGTCGCACCGCCGCTCGACCATGCGCAGCCGCGTCACAACAACGACGAGCGGTATCGTCTGCTCGTCGAGGGCGTGAAAGATTACGCGATCTTCATCCTCGATCCACACGGTTGCGTCAGCACTTGGAACGCAGGTGCACAACGGATCAAGGGGTACGTAGCGAACGAGATCATCGGAAAACACTTCTCCATTTTCTACTCACCCGACGTCGTGGCCTCGGGGCATTGCGAATGCGCGCTCCAAACGGTGGCTCGCGAAGGGCACTTGGAGACCGAAGGTTGGCGCGTCCGTCGAGACGGTGCCCGCTTCTGGGCGAGTGTCACCATTGCGGCGCTTCGCGACCCCGACGGCACCCTCCTCGGCTTTGCGAAGGTCACGCGCGACCTCACCGAACGCAAGCACGCCGAGGAAGAGACCTGCGCCTTGGCGGCGCAGAAAGCCGTGATCGCCGAGAACCTTCGCGTTCAAGAGTTTCAGGAATGCTTCCTTGGACTGCTCGGTCACGACCTACGAAACCCGCTCGCCGCCATGGACATGGGCGCCGCCGTTCTTCGCCAACGAACGAACGACCCAGCACAGCTTCGCATCCTCGAACGCATGCACTCGAGCTCCCGGCGAATGTCCCGGATGATCGAACAGATCCTCGACCTCACCCGGAGTCACCTCGGCGGCGGCTTGGAGATCCATCCCGAACCCATGGACCTACGCGCGGCCCTCACGCGTGTCATCGACGAACTCCGATCGGCCCATCCGTCGCACGTCATTGAACTTCGTTCCGGGTCGGTGCATGGGATCTGGGATCGAGATCGGCTCGAGCGAGTGTTTTCGAACCTGATCGGCAACGCAATCCTTCACGGGAACCCAACCACACCCGTATCGATCACAGCCCAGGTCGACACCGAGATCATTCGAGTGGTTGTACACAATGAAGGCCCACCTATTCCTGAAACCCTTCGGGACACGCTGTTCGATCCATTTCGCCGAAGCGAACGAGAAACCCGAACGTCGAAAACCGCCGGTCTTGGATTGGGTCTTTACATCTCTCACGAGCTCATCCGCGCACACGGGGGAATCCTTGACTTCGAATCCACGGCACGCGCTGGGACGACCTTTCGGGTCACCTTGCCCATTCGATCTCCGGCTTTCGATCCGTCCACACCCATCAGCCCCGCACGGGCAGCCCCGCAAGGGCGTGAAGCGTGAACGACATGCACCCAATCCCTCCTGATTGTCGAAGACGCAACTGCCGTTGCACCGCTCCACGAAAGTAGCCAGGCCGAGGAATGGAGGCTCACGGCGCGGCTTCGAAACTGATGCTTGCGCGACCATGGGCGAATTGGCCGATCACTCGGTTGAGAACCTCGGCATCGACGGGTTTGACGAGGTGTTCGTCGAAGCCGGCCTCTTTCGCTCGTTTGCGGTCCTCGGGTCGCCCGTAGCCAGTCACCGCGATGAGCGGGATCGCCTGCAATGTGACGTCGCGACGGATCGAACGCGCGAGCTCACGGCCGCTCATGCCTGGGAGACCGAGATCACACAGAACCACGTCGGCGCGCCAGGTTCCGAGTACCGCGAGGGCTTCGTCGCCGTTTCGTGCCACGTTCACGTCGTGCCCAGACGCCTCGAGCAAAAGGCGTAGCATTTCTGCGGCATCGGTATTGTCCTCGACGACGAGGATGCGACGCGGCGGCACATCGCGCCTGCCGTTGGCTTTGGCTTCGTCCGCAGTCCTGGAGGTCACCGGCAACCGGACGATGAACTCCGCACCCATCCCCGGTCCGCCGCTGTACGCAACGACCGTTCCGCGATGGAGATCGACGAGACCTCGAGCGAGCGCCAGCCCCAGGCCGAGCCCACCGGTCGAGTACGCTTCACCGCGCGTCTCCTGCCGAAACGCCTCGAAGATGTGCGAGAGCATCTGCGACTGGATGCCCACGCCGGTGTCGCGTATCCGAACGACGGCAACGACATCCTCCCGCTCCAGCGTGACGGTAATCGTGCCGCCCAAAGGGGTGAACTTGACGGCATTGCCCACCAAGTTGTCGAAAACTTGGGTGAGCCGCACGTCATCGCCCAAGACCCACAGCGGATCCGGTCCCACATGAGTCGTCAACCTCAGGCCGCGGGCCTCGATGCCATACGCGCGGGCTTGCAGCACGCGTCCAACGACCTCGCGAACATCTGTGATCTGTAGATCGAGGTGCAGTTGTCGACGGGCAATGCGAGAAACGTCGAGCAGACCATCGATGATCCGCGACATGTACGATGATTGCCGTTCCAATACCTCGTACGCCCCGAGTTTCTGCGTACCTATCGCATCGGCTTTCAGCAGCTGAGTTGCGCTCCGAATGGCCCCGAGTGGATTGCGTAGCTCGTGTCCCAGCATCGCAAGGTATTCGTCCTTGTTGCGATTCTCTTCGCCGAGCTGCCTCTCGCTTCGACGCCGCGCGTCTTCGGCTCGCTTGTGTTCGACGAAGTCGGCCGCTTGTTGCGTATAAAGGTCGAACAATCGCAGGTCGCGTTCCGATGGGCGATAGGGTTCTGCGTAATGCGTCGACATCATGCCGATGAGCTCACCCTTGCGACTCAACAATGGCGTGGACTGGACACCGCGGAAACGGGCGGATGCGACGATATTCCGATAGGGCTCGAACAATGGGTCGGCATCGACGTCCTCGACGATCGTTCGCTGTCGCGAGCGCAGCGCTCTACCACACGAACAACTGCTGTCCGCCGTGACCATTCGAAAGCGTTCGAGAAAATCTTGGTCGAAACCGCGCTGCACGATGATTTCGAGCACCCCTCGCAAACCATCGAGGAGCTGGACGTTGCCCATCGTGGCTCCCGTCATCTCCATCGCAGCGAGCAAAACTTCATCCAATGCTGTTTCGAGACTCGCGCTCGCCAGCAGTCGATTCACGACCTCGTGCAGCCGCTTCATCGCAGTGAGCTCCTCCACGAGCCTCGCCTCACGCTCACGCACGGCAAGTTCGGTCTCGCGCCGCTCGGTGATATCGAGCATACCGAGCAAGATCAGGTTCGTGTCACCGAGTCGCCTCCCATGGAGTGACATGATGCGATAGCCAATCCGTTTGAACTCACGATCGACCTCGTGATCCTCGAAACCGACTGCATTCGGCAGGACGTCATCGAGCAGTCGGCGAAGCTTCGGCATGTCCCATTGGGCCTCGTCGATTTCGTAGAGCCGGCACCCGATCATCTCATCGGCCGAAAGCATGAACTTGGCATAGAATGCAGCGTTGGCGGAATGGATGCGCAAATCAGCGGTCAATACCAATAACGGTTGCGGCAACGTTTCGATGATTCGCTCGAAGGCCCGCTTCGCTTCGCGGACCTCCTCTTCCGCGAGCTTCTGCCGGGTGATATCGACGAATGTGATGGCCACTCCGATGGTTCGATCGTCCGCGCTGCGATACGGGATCACACGGACCAGGTACCATCGGCCGGTATCGTCCCGAACCTCATGCTCGATGGCGATGCGATGTAGGAGCACCTCGCGGGCGTCGTCGCCGAGCGCTGGGTAGCCAAGGCGGGTCGTGATATCGAACAGCGGCCGACCGTGGTCGGAGGAGCGAACATTGAACAGCTCGCCGATCCTCGGGGTGAACCGCAGGATTCGAAGTTCGCGGTCGAGCAGCAGTGTCGCAACGCCCTCCTCCTCCTCGAGGTCCCGCAACCTGGGGATGCCCATGAGTCCGAACCCAGGAGCGTCACCCATGGACCCGAGCTCGCTCGTCCATGCGTGCACGACGGAACGCTCGTCGAATACGAGCAAAACGAATCCTTCCTGCTCGGGCTCGAACGCGGGGCAAACGTCGAGAACCACCGTAGAACGCTCGTCCTGGAAGCGCACGGATACCGGGTGGGTGCGAACGACTTTCCGTTCGCTCCGCGCCAACGACAACGCGGCCGTGAGCTCGGTACGGAACTCGTCGCGAACCCGTCTGAGCACGTTACTGGTAGGTAGGCCGCTTGGGTAAACGAGATAGCGACTCGCCCGTGCCGAAACGTGGACGATGTTGTCCTCGGGGCTGACGAGCAAACTCGGTGGACCATGTTGCTCGCGCAGGCGATCGTGCAACGCGCCATATCCTAGCGGCTCGGTCGCCGCTTCGGCGCGCGCAGACTCATCGAGCCTACGGTGGAGGACGAGGGGGAAGGCTGGAAGCCGAGGCTCACGTACGGTGACGTTGCGCCTTTGGTAAAGGCACCGAAACTCGTCCTCGATCCGAAAGAGCTCGGCCGAACCGATGCGCTCCGAGTCCCCGAGAAACAAGAAACCCTCCGGCTGCAACGCGTAATGAAACAGCTCGGCTATCTGCTGGTGGAGGTCATGATCGAAATACGACAAGAGGTTGCGGCAAGCGATGAGATCGAGCTTCACAAACGGCGGATCGACCAAGAGATTGTGTTGTGAGAAAACGACGATCTCTCGCACCTCATTGCGAATGCGGTACCCGCGATTCTCGCGGGTAAAGAACCGTGCGAGACGATCGGCCCCGACATCGTGTTCGATGTTGTCCGAATAGAAGCCCTCGCGGGCGCGTTCGAGCGAGGGCGAGTGAAGATCCGTCGCAAACACCTGAATGGAAACCGCGACGTTTCGGCGGCCGACCTCCTCGAGCAGCAACATCGCAAGCGAGTACGCCTCCTCTCCCGTCGCACAGCCGACCGACCACACGCGTATGCTTTCGTCGACCCGTCTGGCCTCGAAGACCCGAGGAATGACCACGTTGGCGAGCGACGCGAAAGCGTCCGGGTCTCGAAAGAAGTTCGCGGAATGGATGAGGAGGTCCTCGACGAGGGCTTGGACTTCGTCGACGCGTGTGCGCAAGCACTCGAGGTATGCCGTTGGATCCTCGAGTTGCATGACCCGCATGCGGCGAGAGATTCCTCGCGCGAGCACCGAGAGTTTGTAGTCTGTGAAATCGCGTCCGGTTCGCGCTCGCACTCGTTCGAACACTTGGTGGATGAAGTCACCCGCCAACGGAGGGTCGGTATCGACGCCACTGCAATCTGCTGGCGATCCCGCCCCCCCGATCGCGGTCGCGTCCCCAATCGCGGGGTCGGCAACCGACCCGGGACTGACCTGCTCGTTGTACAATTGGGTCATGGGCGCGGTGCGTCGCGCGAATCGGCGCTCCGCTTTTTCTCGTCCTACCACCATTCCATCCTGCACTGCAAGGCGCGCGGATTTGCCTGGGTCAACGTTCACTCGGCATCCATGGCCTCGCCGAGGGGCGATCCTCAACATGTCACGATCGAAACGTCGGAACCTGCAATGTTTACAGGACCCGTTTGTCGAAATGGTTCCATTTCAACACGGTGGCGAGCTCGCGATCGTACAGTTCGAACGCCGACCCACCGCGATCGACGAACCGGTGACTCGTCGAATCGCATGCCTGTTGCACAATGGGCCGATGGTGCGTGTTCTGCCGCTTCAAACGAAGGCTCGGATATCGTCCGCGCCGTAGCTCCGATGGGCCGGGTGAGCGAACAGCGGCGCCATGATGCCCGCGATGACCCGGCCAACGGCCCACGCTCCATCCGGATCCCCGACCAGATGTTCGATGACCACGGCTTTGGCGTCCTCGTCGAGGTAGAGCGTACTGCCGAACCTGGACAACACTTCGTTCGCTTTGGCGAGCTCGCGATCCAACACCGCGTCCAGTGCCGATGCGTCCAGCCTGTCGAGCACGGCGATCGTTGGGAATCGAGCGACGAGTTCGGGGAGCAATCCGAGTTCGGTGAGCGCGCTCCGTACGGTGCGCGAGTCCGGGCGGGATGGAAGTGCCCCCTGTACCGTCACTGCCGCGACGATGAGCAGGCCTTCGGTTTCGATGTAGCGCGACCCTTTGGGAACCGATTTCGCCATCAGGAGTGCGTGACCATCGAGCAAACGAATCACCATGCGCTGCAATGCGAGCAGCGAAACATTCGTTGCCGTGTCTCTCGTCAGTTGCTCGAGGCCATCGAGAAATATCACGCCAGCGTTGGTTCTATAGGATTCCTCGGCAAGTTCACCCAACATGCATTCAATATCGTTCGGCGGGTAGCGCAGCAACGATTCGATATGCGTTGCGTGGCTGCGCAACCCAGACGCACGGCAGGCCCCGTTCCCGAGTGTGCTCTTGCCCGTTCCGCGCTCCCCGACCAACAAAACATTGGGCGCCCGCAACGACAGGTTTTGCGTCCTCGCTCGCATGCGATGGTGGAGGAGCGTCGCGACCAACGCTTCGACCGCGGGCGCCTGGCCGAGCACGTCCGAGCTCAGGTATTTGCGCAGTTCATCGGGCGCATGCCCCTGAATCGGGGGTGAACCCCTCCGCGCCTCCTCGCCAAGGATGTCCATCATCAGGAGGATGCATTCCGAACACGCATACACGCTGGGTCCAGCGATCAGCTTCTTGACTTCGTGCTGACCCTTGCCACAGAAGCTGCAGCTCGATCGCCCATTGTCCGAGGTCATGGTCACGGCTCTGAAGTATCTCAAGGTCGGCGGGATTCATTCCACTATCGATGTGCCACTCTCGATGGGTGACAGGCGACCACCTACCCCCACGAGGGGATCGCAATGTGCGACATCGTCAGCCCACGAGCAGTGCAGCCGCTTCGAGGCGCTGGAGACCACCATCCACGAGAGCTTCGAGGGCAGAACGCAACTGGGCCGGCGACGGTGTCCGGGGCCCCTGCAAGCGCAAGCGTTCGGCACGAATATCCTCGAGCAAGGCTTCGACGAGTTGCGGTCGTGTATGCCGACCATCCAAATGATGGATGAGCGCCGCGTGGAAAGCGTCGAGCGGAGCAACTTCATGCCGCGGGTTCGTGACGAACGGAAGGTGCTTGGCTTCGAAGCGCGATAATGCAGTCACCTCTGGATACGCGCCCGCCCGCCCGATCGGCAATCGACGCGTTCGTACCTGCACCTGCTGCGCGAGAACGAGTGGCCACAGCGTCGTCACGAGATCGGTCGGGTCGATTCCGAGCGTCGACGCGAGCTCGGCGAATGCGACATCACCGGGCCAGCATCGTCGGAGATGGACGAGGGCCGCGGGAACATCTTCGGAGTCATCCGTATCCGGATGAGGTGAGTTCGCCGTCAGATGGGACGTCTCCAATAGCCCGCGAGGGAACACCTCGGTTTGAATCGGAGCCTCCGAACGGCACCAAAGCGAGGCGCGGAACTGGCGAAAGCTCACGATGTCGAACAGCTGCTCGCACCGGAGGACATCGTTCTCGACCTCGCGCAGAGCCGCTCGTGTGGCCAGCTGTTCCATGGCACCGAGCGGGCTTGGGGCTACATCGCCGAGATAACGCAATCCCGCTCGCGCGGCTCGTTCGACGACCTCTCGCAGGTAGAACGCCTGGCTATGAGGGCTGAGATATTCGTGCAAGAGGTATGCGTCCGACTTCTCTCGCAGCCCTTCGATCTCGCTTGCGAGCAGCGCTCCCTCTGGGCTGCCGCAAAGCGGCTGTACGCTTTCGAGAAGGTCGAGGGTCGCGCGGGCTCGGTGCAGCCGTTCGGCCACAGATGTCGCTTCGGCCACGCCTTCGAGCAACGCTTGCCGAATCGCTCCGCGGATTCCCCATGCCGGCATCGCGTTGTAGCTGACATAGGCAATCCCATGCTCGTTGAGCGACGCTCGACACAATGCAAAAACTCGCTCGCGTACGGGTTCCGGCACCCACGAGTAGAGGCCGTGCGCGATGATGAAGTCGAATCGTTGCCCATCGAGCGGCAGATCCATGACATCGGCACAATGCAGCTCGAGATTGGTCAATCCGAGGGCATGGGCACGCTCCGTCGCGCGTTCGATCTGGCGAGGGGCAAGGTCGATCCCGACGAAACTCGCCTCGGGAAGGTGAAAAGCCATCGGCATGAGATGCACCGCGTGGGCACAGCCGAGCTCGAGCACGCGCGCACGCTCGGGGTCGACCGCCGACACACCAGCTCGGCGTGCGGCAAAACACAACGTATCGAGGTGAGCTTCCGCGATCGGATAGTCCTCATAGGGCAGGACGTCGTACGCGGCCGAAGGTGGGAGAGGTGTGGTTTCCACGAAGACGTCCTCGTCCGGCATTGTAACGGGGCGGCAGTCCTCCCCAACGCGGTCAGGCACCACAATTCTCGTGCAACGATTCGACGGGCGGCGTCGATGGTTCGCCTCGACCCCATGCGCGCAGTGTCGACGGAAGACCTCGGATGGCCCGGCAAAGGTGTGTTCATGCTCGAGGGCGAACTTCCGCCTTCACCGCGCCTGGCTATCGTCGGCGCCCGAGCAGCGGAGCGTCGCTTCGCCAGCGCGGTCGCGGAAATCGTCCAAGTCTCCGGCTCGCTTGGATGGAGCATCGTTTCCGGTGGAGCTCTGGGCATCGACGCGGAGGCCCACCGCCAAGCACTCCACCGCAGTGTTCCTCAGTTGGCCGTCCTGCCTTGCGGTCCCGACCGACCGTACCCACCGGACCATGTCACGCTGTTTGGGGATATCGTCCGCCATGGCGGCGCACTCCTCTTTGCCCACGGACCAGGCAATCGGCCGACTCGAGCGATGTTCGCCAGCCGCAATCGGTGGATCGTCCTCGCGGCCGAGGCGATTGTCGTGGTGCAGGCAAGCCTGCGTTCAGGGTCGATCTTGACCGGACGGCTCGGCGCGGCTCAGGGTCGGCGCGTCGCCGCCATTCCAGGCACGTCGGGTTGCAGCGAACTCATTGCTGGCGGCGCGACCCCACTCGCCTGGGATCCCCACGAGCCTGAGCGGTTTCGCGACCTCGTCACTCGGTGGATGAGCGGTACGACCGAACGCTCGTCCGCCGCATGCCCGGATCATTTGCGAGCCATCGAAACCGTCCTGAAGCAGCGCGGCCCTCGTGGCGCGTGTGTCAGCGACTTCGTCGATCCTCTCGAAGCCTGCATCCACTTGGTCGACGCCGAGGAGCGTGGCCTCGTTCATGAAGTCTCGCCAGGTCGCTACGTATGGGGTGGCGAATGACCTTCGCTCAATCCTCGACTTCGAACCCGGCCTGAGCCTTCACGGACCCATCGTCGGTGTCCGCTCGAACATTGCGATCGATCCGCTCCCCCTCGCTCAAGGACACGCTGGTCGTGGTTCGATGCTCGAGCCCGTGCCCACGAAGCTCGACGTGATCTCCTTTTTCGAACTCCACCCGAGCGTAGAGAGTCACCGCGAGTGCGGTTTCGGGCTGGACGTCGACGACGAGCAACGCACCCACGATGCGACGCGGCCACCCCTCCTCGTACGGCAGTGCGAACACCCGCTTGCGGGTGTAGCCATCGCCTTTGCGAACGACTTCGAGCGTGTGGCCGACCTGCACACCGTCGTCGGACCCCATATCGACCACGACGAAGACCTCTTCACCGGCGAGTGTGTAGTAATCGCGCTGTGGGCCGAATCGCTTGGACTTGAACGGCATCGGACCGGTCGTCGTCAGGGTCGCAACCACGTGTCCGTTGGACGAACGATTCGCATCGACCGCATCGACTCGGCGGAACACTCGACGCAAGGGACCCACGCGATAGCCACGTTCGACCGGATTGAGGGCGTTGACGATCGTACCTTCGGCCGCCTCACGGGCCACGGCATCGACCTCGACCTCCCCGATGATCTGGACGACGTACCCGATCACCTTACCCTTCAGATCGTAGACTTCTTCGGTCGGGGCATACACGATCACCCGCTCGCCCGGGATCGGCGGATTCGCGCGGTCATAACTCATATACGTGACGTCGAGTGTCGACATCATGACATTCGCATCGGATCCGCCGACCACCTTCATCGACGTTTCGAACTGCTGTCGATCGACGAATGCGAATTGATTGAGCATGTAGGTATCTTGCTTGACCCGCGACGGCAGGTCGCGCTGTCCCAACGGTGTTCCCAGCTCGGCGACCGGGCCCGAGACCTCTTCCGTGGGGTCGCTCAGACGAATTCGATCCCCGGGAAAGACCCAGTGAGGATTCGTCAGATGCTCGTTCCACGACCACAGCTTCGGCCACAAATAGGGGTCCGTCAGGTAATAGCCCGAGATATCCCAAAGGGTGTCCCCCGGCTGCACGACATGAAACTCCGGCGTCGCGTCGAGATAGCCAGTTTCGACCGGATTCAACGAGGAATCGTAGAGTCGGAGCCCCTGCACCTGATTGCCATCGGGATCGACCGAAGTCGCCGTCGAACCATAGGTTTGGGTGGCGGGTTGGTCGAAGCGTCGTTCGGTGTACCCCGGATCCGCGGTCGTCATCGGGTCGAACTGTTCTTCGGCACCCGCTCCGGCTCCGCCCGGAGCCGGCGCACGCCCCATCGCCGCGTTGAACGTCGCCTCGAACACCGAGGGTGTCATCATCGACGCATCCGCGTCGGTGGGCGCGGGTAGAGGCTGAGGCGGGGCCGCGAAGGCAACGGACCAGGGAATCGACCCGAGCATGCCTTCGCAGAGAAAGAACATCGCGCTGCGCTTCATGACTGTCTCTCGAGCTCGGCGATGCGAATGCGCGCAATGTCGCTCGCGCTCGCCTCCGGATAAGCGGCGATCAACTGACCCAGCACATCGCGTGCGTTGTCGGTATCGCCGAGTTTGTCGTAACAAAGTCCGATCTTGAGCAACGCGTCAGGAGCTTTGTTGCCCCCCCCATAACGCTCGACCACGCCGGTGAAGGCAGCGAGCGCGTCGGCATAATGACCTTGGTCATAGGCCGACTCCCCCTTCCAATAGAGGGCATTGTCCGCATAATCGCTCTTGGGAAAGCCGTCCGCGAGGGCACCGAACGCTGCCTCGGCAGCCACGATGTCGCCCCGTCGGTAGAGCGCCATGGCGTCTTCGTAACGCGCGCGAATGTTGCGCCCCTGCGAATCCTTGGGCGGTCGATCGGGTCCGGAAGGCCCCTTGGTCTTCGTGAGCTGGACCAAGCGGCTTCCGACCAATCGATATTGGTGGCCCCACGACGAGTCGCTCGACCCCAGGCTATCGACCTCTCCCGTGGCTTGGGGATCCAGGCCAGCCGGATCATCCCAGAGTGCAGGATTTTCGAACGCGGCCCCCATCGGAACTCGATCCAGGCGGATCGAGGAGCGTCCGTTCCGAGGCGCGTCACTGAGCGAAATGCTGCCCTCCGTCGACCCGTCGGTACTCGCGGAATGCCCCTCAGGGTCGGCCCCGGTTGGACTCAGCGAGACCGATCCCTCACTTCTTTTATTGGGGGGCGACTCCCCTTGCTCGAGCCGCAAGACCCGGTCTTCCAAGATCTCGATCCGCCGCGCTTGGGCCTCGCCCTCGCGGCGCAATTGGGTCATCGAAGCGTTCGCAGCCTCGGTCGAAGGTGGTGCCGATTCCGCGGTCTCCGTGTGTGCACAGCCAACGACGACTCCGATCAACAGTCCACCGCGACAAAACACCCATCGGGATGGGCGGTGACTTCGGTGTGAGCGCATGGCTGGACGTCAGGCTACCCCGCATCCCAAACCTCCCCAAATTTCTCCACGCCCCCAAGGGGCTGATCGCTCCACGCCCAAGATCGCGAGCTCGACTCGACTGGACTTTCGCTGCGGAAGCCCGCTCAATAGCCCCGACGATGATCGTCCCCACTCTCCGGCTCCTTTTGGTCGCGAGTACGATGCTCGCTCCCCCGAAACGCGACGAGACCGGCAACGTCGGTCAGGTCATTCAACTGACCGTCAACACTCAAGGCAGCGACAAGTATGCTTCCTTCCATGGAAGCATCGTCGTCCTCCCACGAGGCGCGGCGAAACCGCAAGTCTACTACTGGGGCGGATCGACTTGTCCTGCGCAGACGTTTTCGGACCCACAGGTCGCGTTGTTGGCCCAAGCGCTCGACAATCGGACGGCAACGGATCTCGAACCGATCTATCGACCCGCCCGAGGCACCGAAAGTCATCGCTGTCTCGTGGCCTTTTCCTTGATTGCGGCCGGCCTCCCCAAAGTTCAGCGCCCACCCACCGTCGACGATCCTTCCGATGACTGAACGATTCGAGTGGGGTCGATGACATCGTTTTCTGTATCGGGCAGATCCGGGCCGACGGGTAGCGGTCGACCCGTGAGAGCGATGAGCGTGTAATAAAGGATGCTCCCGATCCCGATCCCGAGTCCGATCACGACCCCGGCATCGATGATCCCGCGCCATGGCTGAGGCAAGGTGCGGACGAGAAGGATGAGCACGAGTACACCCCCAAACACCGATCGAGCGACCCGAACCCCGCGAGGCGACGCGTCGAACAGGGACATGCAGTAGAACGGAGCGAGGATCAAACGTAGTGGCTTGGGTCGTGAGGGATCGAGCGCATTCGGCAGGTAAAGGGCGCGTGCAACGACGCGCGGCGAGACCCGTTTGTGGAATCCCCGATAACCTTCCGCGTGAGCCATGAACGCGACCCAAAGCACGAGTGCGAGCCATTGCACCGGACTGAGGCCTCCGCGAACGGCGTCGAGCGCGAGCGGCCATAGCCTCCATACCGCCCGGCCCAGCAATGCCACGACGCCGAGAATTCCCCAGGCGACCACGATTCCGCGCATCATCGCGTCCGTTTATGGCATGGACGCTCCCCCGACGGGGGCTGATTTGCCGTCACAACCTCTTCGGGGCTGACTTGCTTCACGCCCCTTCGGCGCTGACTTGCTTCACGCCCCTTCGGGGCTGACTTGCTTCACGCCCCTTCGGCGCTGACTTGCTTCACGCCCCTTCGGCGCTGACTTGCTTCACGCCCTTCGGGGCTGACTTGCTTCACGCCCCTTCGGGGCTGACTTGCTTCACGCCCCTTCGGGGCTGATAACGCCGAGGCGCATGGATCGAACGTCTCCGCCCCCGAGCTCTGACCGACTCCTCGAGCCGCGGAAGCTCATCCTGTCGACGATTGCATTCGTTGTATTGTTATTCGCTGCCGTGGCGGCGCTTTGGTTTTGGTTGCGCGGGCCGCTCGTGGGCATGAGCGCGTCCTTCGTGGAGCGCTTTGGTGGCCCGGGGGTGGCGATCGGGTTCTTTCTACCCGACGCGTTCTTGATCCCGTTCCCCAACGACACGTTCGCACTCCTCGGTCTCGCCGGAGGACTCGGCGTTGGACCCGTCATCGCCTGGGGCACGGGCGGCAGCATCCTCGGTGGTTGCACGGGTTGGCTCATCGGACGAAAGCTCCGTCGGACGCGTCTCGTCGAACGTCTCATGGCGACGGGGCGGGGGCGCGAGTTGGAGGACGCGGTACGTCGACGCGGTGCGTTGGTCGTTGCCGTGGCCGCGATCACGCCGCTGCCCTATTCGGTCGCCTCATGGGCAGCCGGGGCGGTCGGGATGCCGCTCGGATCGTTCGTCCTCGTTTCGCTGACTCGCGTCATCCGCGTGGCGAGCTCCGTTTACATCATGCAGCTTGGACAATTGAGCTCGGGCAATTGAGCTCGGGCAATTGAGCCCACGACCGCGGCGGCTGATCGACTTCACGCCACGCGGGGTTGGGGGCGCATCCGACATCGCCGAACGATTTCGTCGCCAATGGGGCGCTTTTTCGTCCCGCGTGGCCGGTGTAATACGAGGCCGACGACTTCGGAGGGAGTTTATGCCGCGTAGGAACAAGATCACCATCGTTGGAGCGGGAAACGTGGGCGCGACCGCGGCCCATTGGGCGGTCCAAAAGCACCTCGGCGACGTAGTGCTCGTGGACATCAAGGAAGGCCTGCCGCAAGGCAAGTCCCTCGACTTGGCCGAGGCTGCGCCCGTCATGGGGTTCGATTGCAACCTCGTCGGGACCAATGACTACGAGGCGACGTCGAACTCCGACGTGGTCGTGGTCACGGCCGGCGTACCCCGCAAGAAGGACCCGGTCACCGGCAAGTTCACGAGCCGAGACGAGCTCGTGGACATCAATCGCAAGATCGTCGGTGGAGTGACCAAAGAGGTCGCCGCACGTTCGCCGAACGCCGTGCTCATTTGCGTGTCGAACCCGCTCGACGCCATGTGCCACGTGATGCTGGCGGAATCGGGATTCCCGGCCCAACGCGTCATCGGTATGGCGGGAGTCCTCGATACGGCTCGCTACAAGTACTTCATTTCCGAGGCCCTCGGCGTGAGCGTCGAAGACATCCACGGAATGGTGCTCGGTGGCCACGGTGACACGATGGTGCCGTTGCCGTCCCACACCTCGGTCGGCGGCATCCCGATCGCCGAGCTCCTGCCGCAAGACAAGATCGACGCGATCATCGATCGGACCCGCAAAGGCGGCGGTGAGATCGTCGGATTGATGGGCACGTCGGGCTACTACGCGCCTTCGGCTTCCGTGATCGCGATGGTCGAGTCCATCCTGCGCGACAAGAAACGCGTCCTCCCGACCGCTTGCTACCTGAAGGGCGAGTACGGGTACAAGGACTTGTACATCGGCGTGCCGGCGGTGCTGGGCAGCGGAGGCGTCGACAAGGTCATCGAGATGAAGCTCGGCGAAAAAGAACGGGCCATGCTCGAGATCTCGGCCAATGCCGTCCGCGAAGTGGTTGCGCTGCTCCCCTATTGATGAGGTCTCATGAAGATTCACGAATACCAAGCCAAGGCACTGCTCAAGGCTGAGCAGGTTCCGGTGCCGCTGTCCCACGTCGCCTTCACGGCCGCCGAGGCCAAGCAAGCCGCCGCCGACCTCATCGCGGCCACTGGCAACCAAGTCGTCGTCGTCAAATCGCAAATCCATGCCGGCGGTCGCGGCAAGGGACGCTTCAAGGAGCACCCCGAGCTCGGCGGTGTCAAAGTCGTCAAGGGAGCCGATGCCGCTGCCGAGGTGGCGGCCCGAATGATCGGCAGCACGCTCGTGACCATCCAAACCGGCCCCGAGGGGAAGGTCGTCAAAGGCCTGCTCATCGAGCAAGGCATGGACATCGAGCGCGAACTCTATTTGGGGGCCACGCTCGATCGTGCCACCGGACGCGTCACCGTCATGGCGTCGACCGAAGGCGGCATGGAGATCGAAGAGGTCGCCGAACACTCTCCCGAAAAGATCTTGCGAGAGTCGGTCGATCCCACGGTGGGTCTCATGCCCTTCCAAGGGCGCAAGATCACGTTCGGGCTCGGCCTCGACGGAGCCGTTGCCAAAAACCTGCACACGTTCTTGGCCTCGGTCGTGCGTGCGTACGATCGCCTCGACTGCTCGTTGCTCGAGATCAACCCGCTCATCATCACCAAACAAGGTGAAGTGTTCGCGCTCGATGCCAAGGCAACGTTCGACGACAACGCACTCTATCGTCACCCCGACATCGCCAAACTCCGCGACCCCGACGAAGAAGATGCCGCCGAGCTCGAGGCGCAGAAATACGACCTCAGCTACGTCAACCTCGATGGGACGATCGGATGCATGGTCAACGGCGCCGGATTGGCGATGGCGACCATGGACATCATCAAGTACTTCGGGGCCGAGCCGGCCAACTTCCTCGACGTCGGCGGAGGCGCGACCGCGGAGAAGGTGACCGCCGCGTTCAAGATCATCACGAGGGATCCGAAGCTCAAAGGGATCCTCGTCAACATCTTCGGCGGCATCATGAAGTGCGACATCATTGCGACCGGTGTCATGACAGCGGTTCGAGAGGTCGGATTGCAGGTCCCGCTCGTCGTCCGCCTCGAGGGCACCAACGTCGAACTCGGCAAAAAGATGCTGCAGGAAAGTGGCCTGCCCATCACCACCGGCGACTCGCTGCGCGATGCCGCCAAGAAGATCGTGGAGCTGACCCAATGAGCGTCTTGGTCGACAAAAATACGCGCCTCATCGTCCAGGGCATCACCGGCAAGACGGGGATGTTCCATGCCGAACAATCCCTCGCTTACGGCACCCAGGTCGTTGGCGGGATCACTCCCGGCAAGGGCGGCACCACGATCCTCGGTCAGGTGCCCGTGTTCGATACCGTGGCCGATGCGGTCGCGAAAACCGAGGCCAACGCTTCGGTCATTTTCGTCCCGCCCCCGTTTGCCGCCGACGCGATCATGGAAGCCGTCGATGCAGGTGTCCCATTGGTCATCTGCATCACCGAAGGCATTCCCGTGGCCGATATGATCAAGGTCAAACGGTACATCCAGGGCAGCCGATCGCGGTTGATCGGACCCAACTGCCCGGGCGTCATCACGCCCAAGCAGTGCCGAATCGGCATCATGCCCGGTTACATTCACGAACCCGGTCGTGTAGGCGTCGTCTCCCGCTCGGGAACGCTCACGTATGAAGCGGTGCACCAGCTCACGACGCTCGGTCTTGGTCAAACGACGGCGATCGGCATCGGAGGAGATCCGGTCAACGGGACGAACTTCGTCGACTGCCTCGAACTGTTCAACGAGGACCCAGCGACCGAAGGGATCATCATGATCGGTGAAATCGGCGGCAGCGCCGAAGAAGACGGCGCTGCCTTTATCAAGGAGCACGTGCGCAAACCGGTCGTTGGCTTCATCGCGGGCAAGAGCGCCCCTCCCGGCAAGCGCATGGGTCACGCCGGCGCGATTATTTCGGGGGGTAAGGGCACAGCCTCGGCGAAGCTCGATGCGCTTCGCGATGCGGGAGTAAAAATTGCCGACACCCCCTCGGACATCGGTCAAACGATGGCCCGCGCCCTCGCATAGGGCTTTCTCCATCCTCGAGCGAACCCTTCGGTAACCAAGGGCGACACGTTCGACACGTGTCGCCCTTGTCTTCTTTGCACGCCGGTTGTACTTTCCTTCCGGCTTTCGACGGGCTTGTCGTCGGAGGGATGATGTTGGACGACTCCTTCCAAGTGGTATTGCTCTGCGCCGAAGAGGATGATCTCGAGTTGGTCGAGCTTGTCCACCTAGGCCGGCTCCATGGCCTCGAGCTCCAGGTTGTATGCGGCGTCGAGGACCTGGATGACCCTTACATCGATGCCATGGAACATACGGAGCGCGTTCTGTTCGTGATGTTCCTGAGCGACCACTTGTCGCAGCCGCGAGCGCTCGAACTCGATGCGTTGTTCGAGCGTTATCGCAAGCCCGGGCAACACATGATGGCCTTGCCCCTCAAACTCTCCGATCCGCAGTCCACATTGCTCATGATCGAGCGCCGGTTGGCGGAGCTCAGCGGCCACCGAAGTCCCATTCGCTCGAGGCTCACGGAGCGGCCTTTGACGGCTCAAGGCGCCACTCGATCTCGGCCTTCGTCCGAGATGGGCGTCGAGCCGATGAGCGCGGATGGTGCGAACGGCCATGAGAGCACGTCCACGACGATGTCGAGACTCGACGACGAACGGACGCGTCGTGGTGCGACCTTGCGGTTCTTGGCCGACCTGCTTTCCATAGGCTGACGAGGGCCGTCGTGGTCTACATTTCGAAGGTCTACACCAAAGCCGGCGATCGTGGCGAGACGACGTTGGGGAACGGCCTGCGAGTCCGCAAGGATGCGGCCCGCGTGGCTGCGTTCGGCGATGTCGATGAGCTCAACGCGATCATGGGCCTCCTCCGGCTCGAGCTTACTCGCGAGCAGCGGGACGGTGAAACGAACCCAGTGATCGACGCCCTCGACGGGCAGTTCGCTCGCATTCAGCAGGAGTTGTTCAACCTCGGCGGAGAGTTGGCGACGCCCCCCATACCCGAAAAACCCGAACGGGATTTCGTGGGGATCGAGGAGCGCCACGTCGAGCGCCTCGAGCACGAGATCGATGCTTGGAACGCAAACCTCGACCCGTTGAAGAGTTTCATCCTTCCCGGCGGAGGTGGTGTCGCAACCGTGTGCCACCTCGCCCGCACGGTCTGCCGTCGGGCCGAACGGCAGATCGTCACCCTGGCAGCGGGCGAAACCGTTCGCGGTGAGGTGCAGCGTTATGTGAATCGGTTGAGCGATTACCTCTTCGTGGTCGCCCGAGCGGCGGCCCGAGAACTCGGGCACCCCGAGGTGCTGTGGGATCCCGCGCGTACCTGAGCGCTACATGAAAAAGTACCGCTACGAGTATCCGCTGAACGAAGCCCATTTCGTGGAAGCGCCAACCCCAAAGGCCGTCGTCGCGTTCATCCAGCGAACGTATCCTCATAACTTCGAGGCCGTGCTGCCGACCTTGGTCGAAGTTCCACGATGGCCCGAGTTTTGGAAAACCCTCGACGACGAAGGTCGCGTCTTGCCGCAGCGGTCCCGGTAGCCTCCGGGACCTTGCAGGTCACAAACATTCTCGCTTGAACTGCTTGTATCCGCGATCGTCGACAAGGAACGGCACCTCGCAATCCTTGTTGGGCCTGGGTCGAGAAGGCGGGGTTGCCGGGGGGTCCGCGGGCGGGGCAACCGGAGGCGTCGGCGACGTCGTCGGTTTGACGTCCACGCGTCGGATCGGTTGCTGACGCCGTTTGGGCTGCGGCGGGGCACGCCGTAGCTGCATCGAAACCTGCACGTCCCGATCGAACTTCACGTGGGTCGATTGGCTGAGGTAGTCGAAGGCACTCACCACGATCTCGTGCGACCGATCGTCCGACTCGACCTCGAGTTCATGAGGAGACGGCACGACGACGCCGTCGAGCTTCACCTCGGCCTCCGAGGGTTCGACCAAGATGGAGATCCGGACCTTGCGATCGACGTCCTCTGGATCGGCGGCCGCCGCGTGTGCGGGTGGCGGTGGGATGGCGGGCGTCGGCAAGACCACGATCTTCGGCACGGACGGCATGGGAACCGAAACTGGTACCGAAGCCGGGATCGAAGCGGGCAATGGAGCCTGGGCTGCAGCCGTGGGCTCCCGATCCATGGTCCTTGCGAACGACACGCCCGCCAAGAGCAACGCAGCCCCAATTCCAATCGCCGGAAGCACGCGTCGCTGAGGCTGAGGCTTGGGAGGCGGAGCCGCTGCGACCGGTTCGCCCACGACGAGCGTCGTCGTATGGTGGCCGTTGCCACGCCAGTGGATCGGCCCCGGGGGTGGAGGTGCGGTCAATGAGTCCCCGGTCGCGAGCCCTCGCAGCCAGTTCAACCGTTCTTCGAACAGATCGTTGACCAGGCTCCCGAAGCTGTACGGCGGGGGAGGCAACTCCGCGATCGCCGCTTCGAGTGCGATCGCCAAGCTCTCGCACGACTCGAATCTGTCTTCTCGCCCCTTGGCGAGGCAGGTCATCGTGATCTCGAGGAGTTCTTGCGTGCAGTCGGGCAACAAAGGTTCCGGACTCGGAAGTTCCCCATCCAAGGTTCGCCGCATCAGAGCGACGTCGGGCACCTGATCTCCCCACATCGGTCGCCCCGTGAGCGCCTCCCAGAGCATCACGCCGACGGCGTAGATGTCCGCGCGGCGATCGATCTTGCCTCCCACCATTTGCTCGGGAGCCATGTACCGCAGCTTGCCCTTGATGGTGCCCGTTTGCGTGCCGCCGTCGCGTCCTTCGATCTTCGCGATCCCGAAGTCGAGCAGCTTGGCCCCGTCGGTCCCGGTCACGAAGACATTGTCGGGACTCACGTCGCGGTGAACGAGCCCGACGGGAGTCCCGTCGAAGTCGCACAGCTCGTGGCAGTAGTGGAGGCCCAGACAGGTCTGCCGCACGAGCTCGAGGTGTTCGCAGAGTGGCAGCGGTCGGCTCCCCTCGGCCGCCGCATCGATGAGCTCGCGCAGCGAAGCCCCTTCGAGGAATTCCATGACGAGCACGGGGGCGCCTTGATCTTCGATCACCTCGAAGACTTCGACGACGTGCGGATGGTGTAGGCGGGCAGCAAGGCGCGCTTCGTTGCGAAAGAGCTCGGCAAATTTGGCGTCGTTCAACACCATGCGCCGCGGCGTCTTGAGGACGACGAGCTGACTCGTGTCGTCGACCGCGACGTAAACTTCCGAAGATCCCCCGCCCCGCAGCTCGGTGAGTACGCGATAGCGCGCCTCCAACCGAATCGCTTCTGTCGAATCATTCATCGCCCCGAGCCCTCCACCCCATTACTGACACATGCCGTCGACGCAAGATGTCCCGGTCGCCGAACACGCATCATTGCACTCTGCGCAATCCGTGTCGGTCCCGAGCGGCCGCTCGCATCCGTCCGATACGACCTCATTGCAGTCATCGAATCCGTCATTGCAGGACGAGATCGAGCATATTCCATTCCCGCAACCTGGGCGACCGTTCTCGACCTCGCACGGGTCGGCGATGCAACTCCCACAATGCTCCGGATCGTGGGCCAGATCGATCTCGCATCCGTTGACCGCATTTCCGTCGCAGTCCTGATTGTCCCCCACGCAACTCGCGATCGCGCAATTCCCTCGGGAATCGCACGTCGCCACGGCCTCGGGCGGTGCACATGGGACGCACGAGGTCGCGTTGCAGCCGAAAGCAGGTGAGTTGATATCGACACACTCGTTGTTACAGGCCTTGTAACCCGCATCACACAGCTCATTGGCGAGCTCCTCGACATCGAACGCTACGGAACACGCCCCCATCATGACCGAAGTCCAAGCGACTGCGACCATTGCAAAATGGAACACGGATGCGCTCCAACCACGCCCATTTGGATTGTTTGTAGTTGTCAAATCTACCATGTCAGGACACGCTTTCTGCAGCCCAAGAATCGGGTTGGAAGCCGCCAGTATGAGCCAGAATTCACGTGATTTACCCATCGTGTCGATCGGCGCGCGATCAAGGTCCAAAGGGGGCCGCGCGCAATCTTTTGCTCCCGCGCGAGCGTTCGTTGCCATTGCAGCGATGCTCGCAGCTTGCACGGAAGACGAACCGGAGGCCGAAGACCGATCGGGAACCGTCGAGATGTTCAGTTGGTGGGTCGCGCCAGGGGAGGCCGAGGCGCTCGAAGCTCTGATCGACGAGTACACCGACATGTACCCCGAGGTCGAAGTCACCAATGCTGCCGCGAGCGGATCCGACAATGCCCGCGAACGTTTGGAGCAACGCTTCGCGCAAGGATTTCCTCCGGATACATTCCAAGCGAACGGTGGACACGATCTGACCCGCTGGGTCGTGACCAACGGCATGGACGCGTCGCAGACCAAGATCGAGGATCTGGATTGGCTGTATGAGGAGGAAGGCCTATACGATGTCATCCCGGCCGCAGTCATCGAGTCGGTGTCGTACGGTGGTCACCCCTATGCGATCCCGCTGAACATCCATCGCAACAACTCGCTGTTTTACAACACGGCTGTGCTCGAAGAGCACGGCGTCCCGGTCCCGCAGACGTTCGAAGAGTTCCTGGCCGGCTGCGAAACGATGACGGCTGCCGGACAAGTGTGCTTGGCCGCAGGGGCCAAGGACAATTGGCCGCTCGAGATCCTCGTGTGGCAGAACGTGATGTTCGCGACGATGGGGGCGCCGTATCACACGGAGTTCTTTACAGGACATCGTTCGCCCGATGATCCCGAACTCGAGACCATGACCGACAATCTCCTCGCCATGTGGGCCCACGCGGATCCGGATGCGTTCGAAACCGACTGGATCGCCGCTGTGAACAAGGTCGGCACGGGAGAGGCCGCCTACACCGTCATGGGTGACTGGGCCAAAGGTCTCTTGGTCTCCCAAGGCCTCACTCCGGGCACCGACTTTGGTCAGATCGCCTTCCCTGGCACCGCGGGGACCTTCGTGTTCACGACCGATTCGTTCCCACTGGCGCTCGGCGCCCCCGAACGTGACCTGGCCGTCGACCTGTTGCGGCTCTTTGGCTCCAATCGTGGCCAGATCGCGTTCAATACGGTCAAGGGATCGATTCCGACCCGACTCGACGCATCGGCACAAGAGTTCGACGTGCTCGGGAAGCAAATGATCTCGGACTTCCGCGATGCCCAATACCGGAGCTTGGCTGGCCTCGCGCCGCCCGAGTTCGCTCTTGGCCCCACGATTTCCGACACCCTTCGCACCGGCGACCGAGACATCTTGCTCGGGGGTATTCGCGACTTCTACGACGTGTTGTCCGAGTAGTCATTCGAGGGACGGCACGCTCCTCACGGCGCGTGCTGTCGTCTTTCGAGAGACCATTCGTCGCTCGCTCTCGCGGACTGCTTCCGCTTGAGTCCACACGCTCGCCCCACCGCTCGTGTTGTCATCCGTCGAGGGCCCTTGCTCACGCAGGCCCTCGTGGCCGCTCGTGCTGTCATCCGTCGAGGGGCCGTTCATAGCGAAGCCTCACGCGGAGACAGCTTCGCTGCATCTGCGTGAGGCCCCATACGCTCGCCCACCGCTCGAAGGCGCTCCGTCCGGTCCATCGGAACGGAGCGTTGTCGTTTCACCAGCGACCGGTCACACCTACGCCGCCAGGGGCGACGAGAACTCCGAGCTTCGGGGATTTGCCCTTTCGCTTCCGCGGAGCATCGCCTCTGCGCTTGTACCCAATCGTGATGAGCGCGGCCGCGGAAATGGCGAGAGCCCCACTGACGGCTCCGAGGACGTCGGCCGCAATCAGCTGCTTCTGCACCGAGCTCACTCGGGCATCGTCGCAGAATGGGGCACATTGTTGATCCGCTTCGTCGTGGGCTCGCATCCCCAGGAGCCCGAGGACAAGTGTTCCAATCCCGCCGCCGGCCGCCAATCCGAGTGTGACGAAACCTGCGAGACGCAACTTGCGACCCGTATCGGGCACTGGGGCATCGACGCCCGGCGTCGTACTGCCGGGTGCCGGCTCGGGGGTCGGCAGATCCAGGTGCAGCACGATCCCCTGACGACGTAGCCCGGGTTGTACGGCGACCTCGAGCACTTCGTTGACGGTTTCCCCGTCGATCTCGTCGGTTGCCGCGAACGTATGGACACCTGGATTCATCGCCAGGGGCTCCTTGGGCACCTGGGCGATCTTGCCATCGATCAAGAACTCGGCGGGCAATCGCTCTTCGCCACCGATCATGACGGTGACGAACACCGTGGGGATGGTTCGTTCGACCTCGGCCAACCACGTCAGGCAGTCACGACGCACGAGGTCTGGACAGGGAGTATCGGAACAGGTCCGCAACGCCTCCCGCGTTGCGAGCAGGTCCCCATTGTCGCGGGACATATACGCTTGTTCGTGAGCTTGCAGACAGGAGTCGACATCGCGACTCGGAGAGATGGCTTGCGCTGCATGAGCCGAAACGGCCGATGCGAGCCAGCAAGACGCCGTTGAAATCGAGAGCCATGACACGAACTCGAGTGTAAGAGACGAGCTTCACCGCACAACTCGTGAACACACCACGAACCATGGCGAAGGTCACGAACGAATGAGCGATCTGCTGATCGAGAGTGCACACATGCAGGATCGGCAATGAGCCCCATCCCCTGGCGCGAGTCCCAAGACGAACCTGCGGTCCGGTCGTGAGCGTCACTTCTCGCGATCATCGATGAGAAGGGTGCAATGATGGACTCGCAGCGATGGTTCCGTTCTGGTCGGGCAACCCTCCGATCGGTGTCAAAGCGATTCGTCCCAACCTGGATTGACTGGCTAGCCGCACGAGCGGTCACGTCCACCGGATCCTGCGCGCAGCATTCGCACTCCCTCTCGTCAAGATCGGCGCACGAAGACCCGATCGCTTGGCCTCATGAGCCGGCCCACTTTCGGCCTTGTCACGTCGGGAAGATCCGCCGATGAACCTGAAAAGACACACCTCGAACTAAAGCGGAAGCCTCGAGTCGCCGATGCGATCGACCTGACTCCGGCGTCAGCCCCGAGAAACGAGAGAACGGTGGAAGTTCTGGCGATCACAACCAGCGTGGCAGAGATTCCCGGGGTCATGGGAGCCGCCCTTTACGATGATACTGGGCATTGCCTGTCGCATCGGCTCGTTGCTCCCTATCGCCCACCGCTGCTTTGGGAGTTCCTTCGCGAGCTGGAACTGGCGACCGATTTTTACATTGGCGCGGGTATGGATGATGGAGTCCAAGCCGCGGTGCTCGTGCTCGAACAAGGGACGATCTTGACGCGCCGAGCCCCAGGGTTCGAATTGGTTGCACTTGCCGGATTGACGACGAACATGGCAGCGCTGGGTGTGGCGCTCAATGTGGCCTCGCTCCGACTGCAACAGCGTGTGTCGTCATCGTCGCTCAGCTCCACCGGATCCTCGTCGTGGCGGATCGCTCCCCCACCCCCACCTCCGCCGGCTTTCGAATCGGACGGTCAAGATCGCACGAGCACGCTCCGTGGTCATGATCTCATGGAGTGGTCCGGCGCGCGACCACTGCCCGGCCCGCCCACGGCCCCGGCGAACTCTCCAGTACCACGAGCCGTCTTGAACGGATCGGAAGCCGCAAACGGGTCGAATCATGCGATGCGGCAGCTATTTCAAACCACGCAGCATTATCTCGGTGCTCATGCCTATCAGATTCTCGACGAGGAACTGCATCGATTGGGTGCGACGCCTCAGACTCTGACCCCTCCGCAAATGGAGGAAATCGTTCGCCGCGTCTCGCTTCGCGTCGACGCCGTCCATCGTCATCGCTATGTATCCGATCTACTGGCCGTAGAGCGGGGAGCGAAGTGAATTATGGAGGGATCGTTTCACACCGAAGTGAGCTTTGCGACGATTGGGTACCGTGACCTCGTATTGCCCGACGTGATCGAGCTCGCTCGCGGCTCTGGGTTCGCCCTCAAACGAGAAGATGCTCCACGCACCCTGCCCGCGCTCAATCAGCTGCTCAAGCGGCGTCCGATTTCGTTCGTGGTTGCCTCGGCTGCACCGGATCGAATGTCGCTCGTCGATTCGACCGCAATCACTGCCGTTCACGTACCTCCGATGATCCTGGTGCATCGTGATCCGATGCCGCCCGACGTCCAAGAGAAGATGCGGCGGGCCGGCGTCGCAGCGCTTTGCCAAGAAGGGTCGCCCCCCGAGGTGATGGCCGCCTTGGTCGGACGCCTCGCTCGATCGTGGTCGTGGGTCCGGGTTCCCCTCGGCCACATCGACGTCGCGGGTGCGATCCAGAGCGTTGCCGAGCTCGAGCAAGAGCTCTGTGTGTCCGTTGCGTGTCCGCATGTTTCCCCCTTGATGTCGGAACCCTGGACGTCACTGCGCCCCTGCACCGCTCAGCCCGACGCGCAGGGTCCCCAGGTCGGCGCCAACGGGCGGCCCAAGGCCGGTGGCTCCCGTCACAATTGTCGTGGATGGTTTGGTCGCATCTACATCCAATCGGGTTCGATCGTCTTCGCCGAGACGCCCCAAGAGCAAGGCATCGCAGCCTTGGCCACCATGCTCGAACTCAAGTCGGGCCAGGTCTGTTGCCAGGATGTCTTGCTGAGGCCGCCGGCCGCCAACGTCGGTATGCGGCTCGATGCAGCTTTGCTCGAAGCCGCGAGCCGGTCGGACCATCGCAGCGCCGGCATTCCGATGCCCGAGGCCCAAGAAGAAGAGTTCATCGAATTCGACACGATCGACGAATGTGCATCGCAGCCGATCTCGATCGATCCCCCCACCAATACGAGCCTGACGGAAACCATATTGCGCGCCGCGAACGACTTGCGCGGCGTCGCGATCTGCGATGCTCAAGGATGGGTCCAAACCTTGTCGGGGGCACTCGATGCCGAGACGATCTGCGCAGTCGTCACGATGAGCGTGCCGCAGATCCGCCGCGCGGCCGGCCTGGTCGGAATGGGCCAAGTGCGGCAATGGGCGGTCTCGAGTCGCAAGGCGACGATCTACGCGAGCCTGACCGCGACCGGTGCGATCGCAGCGGTCGGCGAACCGACCCTCAATCCCGCCCCGATTCTCCGCGCGATGGACGTGAGCCCCAACGTATGACGGAGTCGGGCGCGTGGCCAACGGCGAACGCTTCATTCCGAACGGAATCCCGACTCCACCGAGTCTAGGGGGCTCCATCGCACTGGACTCCATCCTTGGCAACTACAAGATCGAGCGCTTGCTCGGTCGTGGGGGGCAAGCGGAGGTTTTCCTGGCGCATGATCTGGCATTGCACCGCAAGGCCGCGATCAAGGTGTTTCGCGATGGACGGGTTCCACGAAGCATCGCGGAAGGACGACTCCTCGCCCGCTTGAGCCACCCGAACATCGTACAGGTCTACCACCTGGAATCGTCGGCTCCGCCCTACTACATGGCGATGGAATACATCGCCGGGGCCGATCTGCTCGATCGTGTGCGGCGATTTGGGCCGCTCGATCCGAGCCAAGCATTGGCCGTCCTCCGTGATGTGCTGGCAGGCCTCAGGCACGCCCATGCCGTCGGCGTGATCCATCGCGACGTCAAACCGCAGAACTTACTCGGTGGATTCGATCAAGTGGTCAAGATCGCGGACTTCGGGCTCGCGACCTTGGTCGACGCAGAACGCAAGTCCGAGCGCGAGCATGCCGTGGGGACGCCGGGATACATGGCCCCGGAGATTTGGCATGGCGGAACCCCGAATCCAGCGTCTGACCTCTATAGCGTGGGCTGTGTGCTCTTCTTTACGTTGACCGGGCGCCCCCCGTTCGCCGGCCGGACCTCCGGAGCGCTCTCGCGTGCTCATCTCGTGGCCCATCCGCGCTTGCCCGTCGAGTTGCCACAACCGCTCGTCCGGTTGGTCGAAAACCTCATGGCGAAGGACCCAGCGAAGCGGATCCCGACCGCTGCCGATGCGCTCGAAGAGGTGGGTCGCTGCGAATCGGCGCTCCGCGGTCACCGTCGCGCGGGACACTTGCCTCGCGAACCTCGCGTCGCGGTCGGGGCAACGGCCGAGATCTTCGACCTCCCGCACTTCGCCGATGCCAAGACCCGCCTTCGACGCATCGTCGGTTCCGTCGTCGCGCTCGTCTGCGTGAGTGGTTCGAACCTCTATTACCCGTCGCAGTTGGCCGAACGCGTCCTCGAGAGTTGCGCCGAGGACGTGATGCGCACCGCCGCCATCCGATTGCGACGCCAAGGCTCCTCCGATCTCTGCAGCGTCATTCAAGAGATCGCTCAAACGAGGGTGGTGGATGTCGAGACGTTGAAGCGAGGATCGATGCCTTCGGTTGCGGCGATTGCCGAAACCCTCGCGCCCGATCGCCGGCGGCGAGCGCTGCTCGTCGTCGCCGAGCGCGATCTCCATCCCGCGGAAGTCACCTTCCTCGCCGAGCTTGCGCGGGATGCCCAGCGCCGAAACCTCTGCATCCTCGTCGTGTGTTACGATGCTCAAGCAAGCACGCTCGTCGACCAGGCCCGTGCGCTTCATCGCGCGGCTCGGGTCGACGTGCTTCGCGTCCCGGATCCGACGCCGGAACAGGCCCTCGTCCACGCCCACCTCTGGGCTCGCGAAGCAGGTGTGCCTTCGAGTCGTCGCTGGTCGGCACCGGCGTTGGCCCTCGGTGCCGACTGGGCCGTGCGTTGGCCCGACCACATGGTCCGGATCCTCGGGAACGCCGAGGTTTTGGCCTTGCGGCATGGCCTTCCCGTTTTGACGACGTGGTGCCTTCGAGCGGCCGCCGAACATCCTGAACTGCTGTCCGCGACTTCACCCTTGCTGGCGCCCTGGCGCGAACGCCCCCCACTCTGGCCCGACCTCGCGGAGTTCGAGCGTTGGCGTGCGTTGCCTCGCGATGGCCGAGTGCCCGAGGACGCACCCCCTCGCAACCCGCGTTGACCGAGTCACGCACTTCCGCGTGGGCCAGCGCGAGCTCTTCGCATGACACCTCCGACGGCCCACGTTATGTTGCCGCTCGGCTCGTGAGTCCACGCCCTCCCACGCGACGTCCTCCAGCGGCTCGAGGTCCGTCGCGGGCCCCTCGATCGGTGGGCCACGAGTACATCCCGGAGTTTTTGAGCGCCGCAGATCACGACGCGATCTTGGCCTTCCTCGCGAGCCTTCACCCAATCTGGGAGAAGCGCTACTCGGAACGCCGCGTGCGTACCGAGGGGATCCCGGCTCGACAGCTACTGCGACCCGTCTATTGGCTGGGGAGCTGGCAGTTTGCCTGCCTCGACTACTACCGTCCGCCGCGGCACGTGCACGATCGCTGCGTCGCGGCCGAGCCGTTTCCGCCGGTGCTCGAACGCATCGTTCGCAACGTCGAGCGACGTATTCGACGGTCGTTTCGTCCCCATGAGATCCCGTCGGGCTATTCCCTCAACACCTGCCTCATCAATTTTTATGGGCATCGCGAAGAAGACGGACGTCTCATCGACACCGCGCGTGTGGGAGCGCATCGTGACTTCGAGCCAGGCCCCGTCGCATCGGTCTCGATCGGAGCCCGTGCGTTGTTTCAGTTCGTGCCTCCGGGTCGAGCCGAGCAACCCAAAGCTCCGCTATTGACGCAATGGCTGGACCACGGGTCCCTGCAAATCTTCGGGGGCTCCCAATGGAAAGATCAGGCGTTGCATCGTGTCCAGCGGGTCGCGAGCGGGGGTTCGCTCGACCTGCCGCCGAGGATTCCCGGATTCCACACTCGCCGGGTCAACTTCACGTTTCGCTACGTTCCCGAGCAGCATGTCGTGCCACTCGCGGACCTGCGGGAACCCGCGCGAGGCGACGTCATGCCCTACGTCGAAGAGCTCGCCCGATTCTCACCGTTCTTCGCTCGCGCCATGGATCGTCGGTGATTGCGAACTCAATCTACCCACGCATCGCCTCGAGGGCCGACGTTCGAGCGGCGCGTAGAGCCGGCAAGAACCCCCCTACGACACCCATGACAACACCGAACACGAGCGAAATCCCCAAGATGCTCGGGGTCGGTTCGAAGTCGAACACGATCTCCGAGAACGTTTGAAAGTTCATCATCGAGAAGCTGTAGAAACCGGCCAGCAAGGCCGCACCGACGCCGAGCAGGCCGCCCAGCGTCGCCAGTAGGATCGACTCGAGCAGGAACGACAACAAGATCGCGCCACGGGGAAACCCAAGTGCCCGGAGGATCCCGATCTCGCGCCGTCGTTGAGACACTGCGCCGTACATCGTGATCATCGCACCGATCATGGCACCTGCCGAAAAGCAGACCGCGATGAGCGTCCCCATGATCATGATGAAGGTGCCCGTATTCTCGCTTTGCTTCACATAAAACACAGGTTCGGGCATTGCATCGAGGGACATGCGGGGATCCGACTCGACCGCGGCTTCGAACCCGTCCATCGCCTCGGGCGATTCGAGCCGCACTCGCGTGGTCGATACGTTGCCGGTGCGACCGAAGGCGTCGGCGACAAAGTCGAGATCCCCCCAAACTTCGGACTCGAACGAGGACCCTCCGGCTTCGAAAATACCCACGACCTTCCCCAGTCGATTCTTGCGCATCTCGACCTGCCCACCCAACTCGAGGCCTTGGAACCGACCACGAATGCGCTTTCCCACGATCACCTCGTCGGTTCCCGCCCTGGGGGGGCTTCCATCGATGATGCGAACTTCCGGACGAAAGTCGAACACGGAGTCAGGCACCCCACGTACGAGAACGTTGCTTTTCCCTTGCCCGTTGGCGAGGTCGAGAAACAACACCACGACCACTTCTCCGACCGCCTGCGGAAGGCCACTCGGGTATTTGGCGACCCCCGGAGCACTCGCGATGATGGACACGTAGCTCTTGTCGATGCCGCTCGGCATCTCCGAATCGGCGCCCTTGCGAACGACGATCGCGACGTCGGGTTGTCCCGAACGATCGAGGGTCTTGCGCAGGCCCTCTTGCAACATGAGGGCGGCCGCCAAGACGAAGACGACCAAGCCGATGCCCCCCGCGGTCGCCACGGTCGTGGCCCGCCGAGCGATGAGATTGCGAACGTTGTAGCTCAAAGGAATCATGGCCTCACCCCAATCGTCGAAGCGCCTCGACAGCGTTGAGCCTTGCCGCTCGCCATGCCGGAATCACGGCGGCGAGCGCCGCGAGCGTGACTGCGAGTGCAATCGCGATGACGGCCACGCTCGGCGGAATCCGAAAGTATGGAAAGAACGACCCCATGTTTTCCTCGAGATAACGCCCAAGGCCCTGCTGCACGAGTGGATACGCGACGAGGAGTCCAACCGCTCCTCCGAGGAGTCCGATCGCGACCGCTTCGCCCGCCACGAACGCGGCGATGTGATGCGGCCGAAACCCGATGGCGAGCAGAACTCCGTACTCATGGGTGCGCTCGCGCACGCTCATGGCGATCGTGTTGCCCAAGATGAGCATCATGATGAGCATGATGACCATGGAGACGACGTCGAGCGCGGTCAGAATGGCGGAGGCCGATCCAACGAATTCTTGCTGCAGAGCTTTCTCGCTCAGCGTTTTCGTCTGGATTTCTTGCTCCTCGAAAAGGTGATCGATCCGGTTGGCGATCTCGGCTCCACGCGACGCACCATCGATGGTGCATGAGATCCAACCGATGACATCGCGGCGTGTCTCGGGGATGCTCTGATTGAGATAGTCGTAGTGGAATAGGAATTGCGAACGGTCTACGGCGCGACGCGTCGCCGTATAGATCCCTTCGATCCGAAACTTCCAATCCCCCGGAAAGATCGTTCCCGTGAGCGTGATCTCGTCGCCCACGTTCCAACCGAACTGCTTGCTCAAAGCATCACCGATGATCGCTCCTTGGCGATTCTCCTTCCATGCGGCAAGCCGGTCCGCGGGGACGGCCATGTCGGAATAGACATCGAAGAAGGTGTCGGTTTCGACCGCGATGTTCGCGAAGAACTCAGCCGTGCGGGTCGGATGTTTGGCCCCGAACCATGTTTGAAAAGTCGCCGCTTTGACCCCTTCCACCGTTCCGCGTGCGCCATTGAACTCATCGTAGTAGCGGCGCGGTAGGGGCATGACGAACGTGATCTTGTTCATCGTCGCCAGGCGATCTTCGGCCGCGTGTTCGACCCCGGTGAGCCACGCCGAGAGTGTCGTGCGCAGCAGCACGAACGAAACGACGGCCACCGCCACGCCGAGTGCGGTCAAGAACGTACGCGTCGAGTTGCGACGAATGTTGCGGACCGCAAGACTTCCGAGGTTCATAACAGCTGCCCCTTGTCGAGCCGATGGATCGTCTTTGCCCGCTCCGCAGAGAGCGGATCGTGAGTCACCATCAAAATCGTCTTGTTGAAGTCTTCATTCAACTTCGTGAGGAGATCGAGCACCTCGGAGGCGCTCTCCCGATCGAGCTCCCCCGTGGGCTCGTCCGCAACGATGATCGCCGGGTCATGCACGATGGCTCGCGCGATGCCCACCCGCTGTTCCTGACCACCCGAGAGTTGCGTGGGACGATGATGCATGCGGTCCTCGAGCCCGACCGCGCGCAAAGCCGTCTGTGCGCGGCGCTTGCGTTCTCCGCCGCGAACGGAGGTGAGGAGCAACGGGAGCTCGACGTTCTCGAGCGCCGTGAGCACGGGGATGAGGTTGAAATGTTGAAACACGAACCCGATCGTTTGAGAGCGCCACTTGGCGAGCGCCGCATCTCCGAGTTGCGCAAGCTCTTTCCCCGCGACCCTCAAAGATCCACTGCTCGGGCGGTCGAGGCCCGCAATCAAATTGAGTAGCGTGGTCTTGCCCGAGCCCGACGGGCCCATCAAAGCCTCGAACGAGCCCGGCTCGATCTCGAGGTCGAGACGAGCCAACACCTCGAGGCGCTGCGAGCCGCGGACGAACGTGCGCGAAAGCTGTTTGCAAACGATGATGGGTTCGGACATGGGCGTTCAGGAATCCTTGATCTTCACAGGCTGTCCGTCGACCAGCAGAGGCGCGGGTTCACGAACGATGGAGGTCCCCGCGGCGGGACCTTGGAGGAGGTGAAAGCCAGTTCCGACCTTTTCGCCGAGTGAAATCGGCCGCATCCGCACGACCCCCTCGTCGTACACGAACACGACTTGGGCCCCCTGGCGCTCCGCGATCGCAACCGCGGGCACGATGATCCGGGCGGGTTGTTTCAACGCCACGTCATCGAGCTCCTGCTGGAGAAAGTTCACCCGGGCGGACATATCAGGAAGGATGCGTTCATCCAACGTCACGAAGGCCACCTTCACGGTCGCAGTCGCCTTGGAGCGGTTGATCTTGGGGCTGACGCTGTGCACTTTCCCTTTGCGGCGCTCCGTGGGGTAGGCATCGAGCACGATCTCACAAGGCCCCTCGTGTTCGATCATGTGCAAGCGGCCTTCGGGCACATCCGTTTCGACGAGCAACGTGGAGAAATCGGCCAGTTCTGCAACGACGGCCGCTTGGAGACCGGCAAGCTCCCCGACCGTCGCCGGCTTCGACAACACCCGACCCGAAATCGGCGATTTGATCGTGAGGTATTCGATGTTGACCGCGATCGCGTCGGCATCGGCCGTTGCCGCCCGCACTTCCGCCTGGGCGGCCTTGACCTGTTGATCGAAGACTTGCACGCGCGCTTCCAAGTCTTCGGCGGTCGCGGTGTTGCTCGCCCCTTTTTTGGCGAGCGAGCGTTCGCGCTCCGCTTGTCGCATCACCTCGTTGAGTTCGGCCCGTCGGGTATCCACCCGAGCCTGGGCGGCGACGACCTGGGCACGAGCCGCTCGTAGACGCGCGCGCTGATCGGCACCCTCGAGCTCGGCGACGACCTGCCCCGCGACCACCGTATCGCCCTCTTCGATGAGGACGGCTGCAAGCCTTGCGGTGAGCTGGGTCCCGACCTTCGAAACCTTTTGCGGGACCACGTATCCGCTCGAAGTGAACTTCGCGTCGGCCTCCGCCGGCGAGACGCTCACGATCTTCGTGAGCTCGACCTCCGTCTTGAAGACGCGCGACTCCACGTAGGGAGCGCCATAGATCCAAGCGGCCCCGCCGGCTGCGACGACGACCGCGACGATCACGAGTCCGCGTAGCCATCCCGATCGCGAAGGCGGTTCGCCTCGGTCGATCCGCAGCGAGGCGAGGTCGGAGGAGAGGGAGTCTTTCATGGACTTCGTGACCCGACATGTCTTACCGGACCCAAGGGGTCGATGCCTAGCCATAATCGAGGTTTCTGGGCAGTTTGGACGGTACGAGCGGTGCTACCCGCTCACGAAACCTCGGGTGCGGAACCTGGTTCTGCACGGGATCGCGGCCGACAGTCACGACAACGTTCGGGTCATCGCGCGTTCGGGCCCCTCCCTGCCCCGCGATGTTGCTCGAGTCACACGCGATCGGCTTCGCAATGTGACCCACAGGTCACGACCCGGCCCACGAACCGGCCGTTCGGTTCATTGTTTGGCACGGATCCAGGTTGACGCTGGATGCGAGCTTCGCCATACCGGAAGGGGCGTCGGCGGACAATGCCCTCAGCACAAGGCTTCGAAGTCGAGATCAAGATGGCGCGATGGAATCGGGAGACTCGAGGGGTTCGAAGACGATGGATGCCGAAGCTCGTTGCGGCGACGCTCAGCGTTGCCGCGTGCGAGGAGGCCGACGCCGTCGTTCCACCACCCCCACCCGTGGTGAGTGTCTCGGCCAGCGACGGAGCGACGAGCTCGGCCACCAACACCGATGCAACGGCGACCGATTCCGACTCGGGTGTCACGAGCGGCCAAAGCGACGGCAACGTCGTCCCCCAAGACTGTGCGGATCTCCTGTGTGGTGACCATGGTCGCTGCGAACTCGTCGCGGGCGTTCCAGCCTGCACTTGCGACGAGGGCTACAGAGTCGACGCCGACGAGGGTACTTGCGTTATCGACGAGGGTTGTGTCCAGGTTCGATTCCTCGAGGATGGGTGTCGGCAGATCGTCAACGGGCCGTCGGCAGTCGCTCTGTTTTTCGGTGTCGACTACTGTGCCGGCACGGCGATCACGCCCGAAGAGCGCCTGAGGTTGGAGCTCGAGTTCACGGTCACGGAAGATGGCCGCGACCAACTCAATAGCCCCGAAAGCAAGTCCAAGATTTTCGAGAAAGACGTCGAGAACTACGTATTCATCGCGATTGACCTTTCAGAGTCGGTGACCGAGGATGCAGACTTCCCCCTCCTTCTCGCCGAACTCCGCAACTTCATCACGTCGCTCGAGCGGGAGGCGGGCGAGAACGACGTGTATGTTTCTCTGCTCGCGTTTGCGAGCTTCTTGCACGAAGTCTCCCCTTTCACACGCGATTTCGAAGCGCTTAGGAACATCATTGCAGGGATCGAAGCCGATCCCAGTGTTGTGTCCGCACTCATTAATCCGGGCGGCACCGCACTCTACGACGCGACCGCGGAAGGAATTCGATCGACTCGGCGAATTCGCGAGCTTCGCGACGCTGTCACCGATGATGGGATCCTGACCACCGGGACCATCGTCATCGTCACCGACGGTATCGACACCGTGAATGGCGACCTGCCCACCCAATTGCTCAATGACACGGTCGATCAAGTCATCTCGATCGGTATCAGCGACGAGGTCGACGACGGAGACCTCAACACCATCGGGCAAGACGGCTCGTTTCGCGCCCCGACCCCGCTCGACTGGACGGAGGCATTCGGCGAGGTTAAGGAGCGTGTTCGCCAGTATCCCGAGCGATCGTACCTCCTCGCGTATTGCAGCTCGGCGACCACGGGCGAACCGCGAGTCGAGGTTGGCATTACGGGCGGCGGTGTGCACACTGTTCGCCCCGCCGTGTGTGAATACAACGCGGAGGCCTTTAGCAACAACCCGGCCGACACCTGCGAATTGGAGTTATTCGATACGAACTGCCTCAACCGGGAATGCGGTGGCTTAACGGCGTGTGGTGGATGTCCGGATGAGCAATGCTGTTCCAACGGGGCGTGCCTCGCCCCAACCACCGCCGCGGTCTCGGGCGTGGATTGCCGAGAGCAACCCGAAGTCTGCTTCCAGGGCGGCGGCTCGTGTGAAGTGATCGACCCTCAACCTCAAGACTACGTTTTTCAATGTCGCCCTCAGCTTGAGCTCGGAACCGGGGATCCCTGCACATCCCAGTTCAACTCTTCCCTGTGTCCGCCGTTCGTCTCCTACTGTGATGTCGACACGTGTGTACCCACGTTGCCTGAGGGCTCCCCTTGTACCTCTCCCATGGAGTGCGAGTCGCGAAACTGTACTTTCATCGATCCCGACGTCATGTCCGAGGGAATCTTCTGCCTCCCGCAAGCTCGAATCGGTGACCCGTGCATTGCCAACCGCACGATCTGTGAGATTGGCGCCTTCTGCGGGAGTGGGTGCGAATCTCGGCTAGCTGAGTTGCAAAGGTGTCAGCGAAATTCTCAGTGCCGTTCGGGCTCCTGCGTCGACATCGGGAGTGAGAACATTTGCAGTAGCATTGGTCCGTCGGGTGCCCCTGCTTGTTACTGGTCCTGGGATGAGAAGCTCGCTCAGCAACGATAGCGATCCCTTCGAAGCTAAAACAACCCCGCGGAGCGCCCACGATCGAGGAACGTTTCGAGCGCTCGGTGCCCCTCGTCGCCGAGCCGCTCGGAGTACTCGTTCACATAGAGCGCGATATGCCGCTGCTGGACTACCGGATCCATCTCCTGCGCAAAGCGGCGGACATACTCCGCTGAAGCCGACGGGTTCGCCCACGCGGCCTTCACGGAATCGGAAAGCCCTTGCTCGACGGCGCGAGCGATGGAGCGTGGCAACGCATGCTCAGCGGCGATCACTCCGAGCGGCAGAGGCAATCCTGTCTCGGCCTCCCAGACGGCTCCGAGATCGACGACCTGAACGAGTCCGTGGTCGCGGTAGGTGAACCGACTTTCGTGGATGATGAGCCCCACGTCGACGGCTCCGCTCGCGACCGCCGGCATGATGCGTTCGAACGGCATGGGGAGCGCGTCGAAGTCGCCCGCGAACATGCGAAGCAATGCATACGCGGTCGTCCCCAAGCCCGGCACCGCGATCGTGCGTCCGGCGAGGTCTGCCAAGGTTCGGATCGGGTTCCCTGCTCGCGCCACCACCAAAGGGCCGCATCCACGTCCCAGAGCCGCACCCGCCTCGAGCGCTCGATACCGGTCGCGCACTCGGCCAAACGTGGAAACGCTCAGTTTGGTGACCGCGAGGGCGGACGCCCCACCCGCCAAGGCACGCCGATTGAGAGACTCGATATCTTCCATCACGACGTCGAACTCGAGCCCCGCCGGCGGCGAGGTCACGAGCGCGTGGAACATGAAGGTATCGTTCGGACAGCTCGAAAAGCCGAGCCGCAAGCGAGTGTCGGGA
>Ga0315912_10000497_pt1 | contig 72858 bp, 59 predicted proteins | sample VfabasoilMG_FD_204469 | JGI IMG/M metagenome (GOLD analysis project Ga0315912, IMG submission 204469) | Garden soil microbial communities collected in Santa Monica, California, United States - V. faba soil | ecosystem: Environmental > Terrestrial > Soil > Garden | place: USA: California... | reverse complement strand
GGGCGGTCCTCCGCCCAGCCCGGGTGCGGGGTACGCGCTGCGAAGCACGCGCCGAATGCCTTGGCTCTTCTTTCCCCTCGCGCTGCTCATCCGCCGCGCGGTTCCCTCCCGACATCGAGGGAGCGTTCCCTCCGTGCCGCAGGAAACCCCGCGGCAGAAGCCCCGCGCGAAGGCAACGCAACGCAACGGCATTCGGCGCGTGCTCCGCAGCGCGTACCCCGCACCCGGGCTGGGCGGAGGACCGCCCAGCCCGGGCGCGGGGTCTTAGTGGGCAGAAAGGGAGCTGAAGAGCCAAGGGCACCAGAGCAGAAGCAGAGGGGGAGGCGCCTCGGCGCCGCGCGACGCCGTCCTCTTCGCCGCTGCGTTGCGCGATGCCGCTCTCTTCGCCTCACCCCCGCGCGCCGCCGACTCGCCCGACGCCCTACCGCTTGACCGCACCCTCCGGCGGCGACCCCGGCTTGCGGAACCAATCGCTCGCGTCATTGAGAAACTCCGCTCCCAAGTGCTTCAGCAAGATCCTCTCCTGCTCCCCCGGCGGCACCTCATACCCCGGCACGCGTTCCCACGTATTCGGCCCCGTCGACCTCCGATCCTGCACATCCCGCAGCTGCCTCAACTCCTCCAACGCCTGCGAGAAGCCCGGCCGCGCGCGCGTCGCTGCGACATGCACCAAGCCCCATGCCACCCGCGCCGGCCGGGCCTCGAACCTCCCGCGCGGCCAGCTCGCGACCTCGTGGATCGCGACCGGCTTGTCGACGCGGTCCTTGAAGTCATTGCGCAAGTGCACCGGCCACGCACCATGCTCCGCCGCGTACACGAACTCCGTCCGGTAGGGGAAGCACCACACGCTGTCGTCCAAGTCGATCTCCGCTTCCCACCCCAACCCCTGCGCGATCCAGAACGGCACACGCCCGAAGCGCCGCAGCGTCAGGAGCTCCGCCACGCGGTGCACCAGCTCGTGGTTGGGGCTCCACTCCTTCTGTCCGCTGGCCTTCTCCACGTACGCCCCGCACAGCGGCTCCTCCAGCACGAAGCCCAGCTGCTGGCCCGTGCTGCGCACCCAGTCCGCCAGGTACGGATGCCGCGCCGCGAGCTGCTCCAACACACTCGACCGGTCGCGCTCATCGCGCAGCACCAGCATCACGGCCGGCTGGGCGTCGGCGACGAAGCCCGGCGCTGCCGCCTCGCTCGCCGGCGCCCCGGCGGGCTGACCCGCCGGTGCCCCGTCCGGCCCGCTCGCCGGAGCGCCGTCCGCCTTGGGCGGCGCGCCGTCCGGCTTGGCCGCCTGCGCGGGTTGCGGCGGCGGCAGGGGCAGGATCCCGTCGAACCACGCGATCGTGCGCGCGACCAACTCGACCTTCTTCGTCGGCGTCCCGCCGCGCCCGTGGCTCAGCAGCAGCACGCGCGCCTCGGCGTCGTAGTCGAAGCGGTAGTCGTTCTCGCGCGCCCAGTCGGTCCAGACCTCGATCGGCCGGCGCGCGGGTTCGCCGAGTTCCTTCGGCAGGGCGCGCGTGGTGTACGACTTCCCGCGCCAGCCCAGCGCCACGGGCTGGTCGTCGCGTGCGAGGGCCGGCCCCGCTGGGCGCGGGGCCGGGCGCGGGGGCGGGAGCAAGAGCGGGGCGAGCAGCAGGGCGATCATGCGGTTCCTCGGTGCGGGCGGCGCAGCTCGCGCCTCCAGGATCGAACGGGGCATCGTACGGCACGGACCTGACGCTTGCTGGCGCGTGGCCGGCGGACCTCGCGCGGCGCTAGGATGCGCGCATGTCGCACGACCCGTCCCCGGCCGCCGGCGCACCGCAGGGTGGCGGCGACGCGAGCATCCTGGCGATCACGCGCCCGCACCCGAACCTGTTCTGGCACTACGCCGCGCTCTCGCTGGTCGGGCTGTGCCTGGCGCCGGTGGTCTTCGTGCCGTTGTTCTTCAAGTACCACACGCTGCGCTACCGCCTCGACGAAGAGGGCATCAGCGCCTCGTGGGGCATCCTGTTCAAGCGCGAGGTGCACCTGACCTACAAGCGCATCCAGGACATCCACGTCAAGCGCAACCTGGTCGAGCGCTGGCTGGGGATCGGCACGGTGCAGGTGCAGACCGCCTCGGGCAGCTCCTCGGCCGAGCTCTCGCTGGAGGGCATGGAGGACCACGACGCCGTGCGCGAGTTCCTGTACCGGCGCATGCGCGGCCACGAGCGCGCCACGGCTCCGGCCGGCGCCGCCGACCAGGCCGCGGCCGGCGCGGCGGAGGGGCGCGAGCTCGCGGCGCTGCTGGGGGAGATCCGGGGCGAGCTCGCCGCCGCGCGCCAGGCGCTCGAAGCGCGCCGGGGTTGAGGCATGTACACCGCCCTGCGCAACTCCCTGGCGAACCTGCTGCGCGTCCCGACCACGCCGCCCGAGGTCCCGTCGGGCACCTACGGAGCGGTCGAGATCATGCGCGCCTCGCCGCGCTACCTGACCTACAGCCTGCTCGGTTTCTACCTGGGCGCGGCGATCACCTTCGTGGTCGAGGCCGTCGCGCTGGTGTCGGTGTTCGTGAGCGGCGACGTGTGGGCCCAGGTGCTGACCGTGCCCGTGCTGCTGCTCCTGGCGCTGGGCCTGTTCCTGAAGTGGTTCCTGGTGCGCATCGACTACGACCTGCGCTACTACGTGGTCACCGACCGCAGCCTGCGCGTGCGCGAGGGCGCCTGGACCGTGGCCGAGATGACGCTGACCTACGCCAACGTCCAGAACGTGCGCATCGAGCAGGGTCCGCTGCAGCGCCTGTTCGGCATCAGCGACCTGGTGGTCGACACGGCGGGCGGCGGTGCGGTCGCGCACCCCAAGCACTCGGCGGGCGTCGCGCACCACGTGCGCCTGGCGGGCCTCGAGGACGCGGCGGCGGTGCGCGACAAGGTGCTCTCCTACGTGCGCCAGCACGGGCGCACCAGCGGCCTGGGCGACCTCGACGACGCCGAGCGCCCGACCGCGGCCGCGCGGCTCGCGCCCGAGGTGCTCGCCGCGGCGCGCGAGCTCCGCGAGGAGAGCCGGCGCTTCCGCCAGGCGGCCGAGCAGGCGCGCTGAGCGCGCGGCGAGCCGGGTCGCGGCACATAGAAGGTGGCGGAGGGCCGTCAGGACCGGCCCCCCGCCACGGCGGGTCTCCCCGTCTCCGGAGAGGCATCCACCCACGAGTCCGGAGGAACAAGCTCCACGGCGCGAACCCTGCGGCGCGTCGTGCTTCCCCTGAGCTTGCACTTCCATGGCAGGACCCAAGACGCGCGGCGCGCGCGCCGGTGACAGGTGATCCGCGGACTTTCGCGCGCGGCCCCGGATGCCGCCCGCCGATGCGGTGAAACGCAGCTCACGCGCGCGCTGCGCGGCGCCCCGCGCCAGCGCTACGATGCAGCACGGGAGACCGCCATGTTCGACGTCCGCGAGGCCCGGCACCTGTTCGAGTTCGACCTGTGGGCCAGCAGCAGGCTGGCGCGCACGCTGGCCGCGCTCGAGCCGCTCGACGAGCGCGTGCACACACTGTGGGCGCATCTCGTCGGCGCCTCGGAGCTCTGGCTGGCGCGCGTCGAGGGCCGACCGACGAGCGGCCTCGCCGTGTGGCCCGCGGGAGTTCCGGCCGCCGAGCTGGCGCGGCGCCAGGCCGCGTGCGCCGCGCGCTGGCACACGCTGCTCTCCGAGCTCGACGACGCCGCGCTCGCGCGCCGCGTGCAGTTCGTCAACAGCGCCGGCGAGCCCTGCGCCGATCCGCTCGAGGCGATCCTGCGCCACGTCGTGCTGCACGGCGTGCACCACCGCGGCCAGATCGCGCAGCGGCTGCGCGCCGGCGGCCAGACGCCCGAGAACCTCGACTACATCGTGTGGCGCCGCCGCACCGCGACGTGAGCGCGCACCCGGAGATCAGCGACCTCGCCGAGCCGGTCTCGGTGCTGGCGGGCGTCGGCCCCGCGCGCGCGCGTGCACTGGAGCGCGCGGGCGTGCGCACGCTGCGCGACCTCGTGTGCCTCGTGCCGCGGCGCGCGAGCGAGGCCGCGGCCGAGCTGACCATCGCCGCCGCGCGCGAGCGCGGTCCGGGCCCGGTGACGCTGCGCGGCACGATCACGCGCGTCGCGCTGCAGCGCTTCGGCGGCCGCAGCACGCTGCGCCTGACGCTGGCCGACGAGACGGGCGAGCTGCCGGTGCTGTTCTTCAACCAACCCTGGTTGCGCAAGACGCTGGCCGTCGGCAGCGCCGTGCAGTTCAGCGGCCGGCTGGGCGGCGCGCGCACGCTGGCGCTGGTCTCGCCGCGCATCGGCACGGCCGAGAAGCCGCTGGCGGCCGCCGGCACGGTCGAGCTCGACTACCCCGCGGTCGAGGGCCTCTCGTCCGCCGCGCTGGGACGCCTGGCGCGCAGCAGCGCCGCGCGCCTGGCGCACCAGCTCGCCGACCCGCTGCCGGAGGAGTTCCGCGCGCGCCACGCGCTGTGCGCGCTGGGCGAGGCGGCGGCGCGCGTCCACGCGCCGGCCGACGCGGCCGAGTTCGAGCGCGCGCGCCGGCGCCTGGCGCTCGAGCCGCTGCTGCGCCTGCAAGCGCGCCTGGCGGAGCGGCGCCGGGAGCGGCGCGCCGGCGACGCGCTGCTCGTGCCCTTCGACGAGGCCGCGCACGCGGCGCGCTGCGCGCGCTTCCCCTTCGCTCTGACCGCCGGCCAGCAGCGCATCGCGCGCGAGATCGCCGCCGACCTGGCGCGCCCGCGGCCGATGCGCCGGCTGCTGCAGGGCGACGTCGGCACGGGCAAGACCGTGCTCGGCGTCTACGCCGCGCTGTGCGTCGCCGGCGCCGGCGCGCAGACGGCCTTCCTCGCGCCGACGGAGCTCCTGGCGGAGCAGCACTTCCAGGGCCAGCGCCGCGCCCTGGCCGAGGCCGGCTTGCACGCGGTGCTGCTGACCGGCGCGCTGGCCGCGGGCGAGCGCCGCACGGTGCTGGCGCAGCTCGCCAGCGGCATGGCGGACGTCGTGTTCGGCACGCACGCGCTGTTCTCGGCCGACGTGCGCTACCGCCGGCTGGCGCTGTGCGTGATCGACGAGCAGCAGCGCTTCGGCGTCGCGCAGCGCGGCGAGCTGATCGACAAGGGCCGCGACGCGCACGTGCTGTTGATGACCGCCACGCCGATCCCGCGCACGCTGGCGCTGACGCTGTACGGCGACCTCGACACCAGCGTCCTGCGCGAGCGCCCCGCGGGCCGCGGCAGCGTGCGCACGCGCTGGGTGCGCGGTGCGGACCGCCGGCGCGTGCCGCAGTTCCTGGCCGAGCGCCTGGCGGCCGGCGAGCGCGTGTACTGGGTCGTGCCGCGTATCGAGGCCGCCGACGAGGTCCTGGACGAAGACGGCCGCTCGAGCGGCGAGCTCGCCAGCGCCGAGCGCGCCTTCGAAAAGCTCTCGGCCACGCCGCTGGCGCGCCACGGGATCGAGCTCGTCCACGGCCGCCTGGAGTCCGCCGAGCGCGCGGCGCGCCTCGAGCGCTTCCGCAGCGGCGCCGTGCAGCTCCTGGTCGCGACGACGGTGATCGAAGTCGGCGTCGACGTGCCCGAGGCGACCGTGATGGTGATCGAGAACGCCGAGCGCCTGGGCCTGGCGCAGCTGCACCAGCTGCGCGGCCGCATCGGGCGCGGCGCGCGCGACGGCTGGTGTCTCTTGTTCGGCGCGGCGGCCGCGGCCGGGCGCTTCGAGGTGCTCGAGCGCACGCACGACGGCTTCGAGATCGCCGAGGAGGACCTGAAACGCCGCGGCATGGGCGACCTCGCCGGCCTGCGCCAGGCGGGCGAGAACAGCGAGGGGCTGGCCGAGCTCGAACTCGACCTCCTGCTCGCCGCGCGCGAGCTGATGGAGGCCGAGCCCGCGCTCGCCGCGCGCTATGCGGTCGAGGGCGTCGCCGCGCCCGCGCCCTGAGCGGCGAGCGCCGTCTCCAGCCCCTGCAGCGGGCAGAACAGCTCGCGCGCCGAGCCCGACCACAGGCCGCGCAACCAGGGCTTCAGCCGCGCGCCGTCGACCTCGACGCGCCCGTCGGCGTGCAAGCGTCCGACGACGTTGGCCGGGTGGTCGAGCGCGATCGTGCACTTGCACAGGCGCCCGTCGGCGCGCACCACGAAGGAGTTGCCGCGCGCCGCATAACAGGTGCCCTCGATGCGCGCGCGCGGCGTGCCGTTGCTGGGCTCGGCGACCGACAGCGCTCCGAGCTGCTCCTGCAGCGCCGCGAGCTTGTGTTGGTCCTCGGCGCTCTCCAGGACTTCGATCGCGGCGTCGGCCGGCCCGCCCCAGCGCGCGACGGGCTTGAGGTGCACCGCGAAGCGCCGGTCGCCGCCGAACTCGGCGCGCAGCCGCTCGACGAAGTCCGGCAGCGCGTCGACGTTGGCGCGGTCGACGTGCAGCCGGATCTGCATCACGAAGGTGCGCGCCTCCGCGCGCGTCGCCAGCAGGTTGGACCAGATGCGCGCGAAGCTCGGCTGGCCGCCGGAGCGCAGCCTTCGGCGGTCGTGCGTCTCGGCTGGCCCGTCGAGCGTCACCTGGTAGTCGTCGACGCCCAGCGCGAGCAGCCGGCCGAAGACCGCGGGCGTCAGCCGCCAGCCGTTGGTCGTGATGTGGCTCGCGACGCGCAGCGCGGGGTGGCGTTCGCGCAACCCGTGCGCGTGCCGCATCAGGTCCTCGATCAAGTCGAGCGCCAGCAGCGGCTCGCCGCCGAACCAGGACAGCGACAGCTCCTCCAGCTCGCCCGCGCGCCGCTCGACCAGCGCCTTGACGCCCGCCACGACGGCGGGCCGCATGCGACCGAGCGCGAAGGACTCGTAGCAGTAGGTGCAACGGAAGTTGCACTGCTCGGTCGGCATCAGGATCAGGCCCAGCCGGCGCGTGGTCAGCGCGGCGGCCAGCACCTCGCGAAGTGCGACCATCGGCTCAGACCTCGCCGCGCAGGCCCTTGCCCCAGGGCTTGCGGTTGCGCACCACCAGGCGCGCGTCGGAGATCACCACCGGGCAGGTCCAGTCCAGCGGCCTGGGACAGCGCGCCATCACCTTCTCCGGCAGCTCGGGATCGATCAGCGAGGTCTCGATCACGAAGCGCTCGTCGGTCGCCAGTTGGAACAGGACGCGCCAGGCCAGGTCGCGGTCCTTGATGTGGAGGCGGCCCGCGTCGTCGACTTCGATCGTGTACTTCTTGCGCTTGTTCTTCTTGGCCATGGAACTCCTCGTTGTCAGTCGTGGTGGGGTGCAAGCCCCCGAGCCCGCGGCTCGGAGGTGCTCGGTGGCGCGGCGTCGGCCGGGCCCGCGACCGGCGCGCGCGGCTCGAGGCGCGCGCCGTAGGCGACGAAGCCGGCCCAATGGAAGGGGTGCGTGTCGAGCCCGCGCGCGCGCCGCTCGTCCAGCGTCGCGCGCGCCGCGCGGCGCAGCGCCGTGGCGGCGTCCTCGCCGCGCTCCCAGAGGGCCGCGTAGAAGTGGCGCATGCGCTGCGCCGCGCCCAGGTCCTCGACCGGCCACAGGCTGACGACCAGCGTGCGCGCGCCGGCGAGCTGGAAGGCGCGCCGCAGGCCGAGCAGGCCCTCGCCCGCCAGGCGCTCGCCGGCACCGGTGTCGCAGGCGGAGAGCACCGCCAGCTCGACGCCGTCGAGGTCGAGCTCGAGCACTTCCTCGGCCAACAACAGGCCCGCGCCCGGGGCGTCGTCGCGCGCGTTGGCGCCGCTGAGCGCCAAGCCGGCGAGCGGCACGGCCGCCTCGACCTCGAAGACCGGCGCGAGGCCGGGCGCCTCGCGCTCCGCGCCGCCGACCGCCTGGCCGCGCGCGGCGCCCGGCGCGGGTGCGAGCGACTCGAAGAAGCCGTGCGTCGCGACGTGCAGCACCCCGGCCTGCGCCAGCGCGGCGCGCAAGCCGGCCTTGGTCGCCGCGCGGCCGTCGAGCAGCGTCGCGCGCCGGTCGGGTTGCGCCGTCCACAGCTCGATCACCGCCTGCGCCTCGGCGCGCGAGCCCGGCAGGGCGGCGAAGTTCCAACCGCGCGCGTCGGGCGCGGCCGCCCCGAAGTCGACGTCGCCGACGACCAGCAGGTCGCGCGCTTGCGCGCCGCGCGGCGCGCGCTCGGGCGCGACGAGGTCGCGCTCGGCGTCCCACAGGCGCAGTCGCGGCCCCGCCTCGCACAGGTAGCGCGCCGGGCCCGGCCCGTCGAGCGGCAGCGCGTCGAAGTCGATCAGCGCCAGCGCGTCGGTGGCCACCAGCTCGACCGCGCTCGCGCCGCGCGCGAAGTCGGCCAACGGGTCCCAGGCGCGCTGCCGCAGCGCGCGCGCCGCGTCGCGGTACGCGGCCTCGTCGCCCGGCCGGCGCGCGAGGCTCGCGACCTGCGCGGCGAGCGTGTCGAGCTCGTCCGCCGGCACGCGCGCCAGGCAGGCGACCTCGGCCCGCCCGGCCCGCAAGCCGAAGGCGACGTAGTGCGGCGCCCAGCTGCGGCTGCCGAGGTCGGCGCGCACCCAGGCGACCAGCACCGCGTCCGGTTCGAGCGCCGCGGCGAGCGCGTCGAGGTCGCGGCCGGCGCTCGGCTCGCTCGCCTCGCCGGGCGAGGCCGCGACCGAGGCCAGGCTGGCGAGCCAGGCGCGCTCGGCCGTCGCACGCGCGCGGCGCAGCGCGGCGAGTTCGGCCGTGCGCCCGGCGTCGGATGCCTCGGAGCGCTCCGCCAGCTCGAGCTCGCGCTGGCGTCCGCGCAGGCGCTCGAACTCGGCGCGCAGCCCGGCGTCGCCGCCGGCACGTCCGGCACGCAGCGCGGCACAGCGTGCCGCGACCGCGTCGCGCACGCGCGCGCGCGAAGCCGCCGCCGCCTCCCAGGCCGCGCGGCGCCAGGCCTCGGGCGCTTCGGGCGCCGAACCCAGCGCGATCAGCACGTCGTGGCCCGGCGGCGCGCGGCCGGTGCCCAGCGCCGAGCGCTCGTCGAGCTCCGCCGCCTGGCGCGCCAGCTCGGGTTGCGCGAGCTGCAGCGCCACGAGCGCGTACTCGAAGGCCTGCGCGCGCAGCGCCGCGTCGGGCGCGCCCGCCAGCGTGCAGGCGGCGTGGTCGACCAGGCCGGCGAGCGCCGGGCCCTCGTCCGCCAGGCGCGTGCGCGCGCTGTCCCACCAGGCGGCGAAGTCCTCGCCGCCCTCGACCCAGGCGTCTTCGCGGCAGCGCAGCCAGCCGCGCAGCAGCAAGAGGTCGTCGCGCACGTCGGCGCTCGCCGCGTCCCCCTGGCTGACCAGGGCCAGACCTTCGTCGAGCAGCGGGCGCGCTCCGTCGCGGTCGCCCCGGGCGAGCGCCGCGCGCGCGCGCAGCGCCAGCACCCAGGCGCGCGCGCGGTGGTCGTCGGGCGCGTGCGCGGCGAGCAGCGCACCGGCGCGCTGCAGCAGGTCCTCGGCCGCCGCCCAGTCGCGGTCCTCGAGCGCCCACTGGCCGCGGCGGCGCAGCACCAGGATCAGGCGCGGGGCGTCCGGGCCGAGGTGCAGCTCGTAGAGCTCCTGGGCGCGCGCCAGGAGCTCGCGCGCCTCGCCGCGCCGGCCGAGCGCGTCGCGCACGTGGGCCTGGTAGAAGGCGACGTCGGCCAGGCTGACGTGCTGCGCGCCGAAGTTCGCGCGGCGCAACTCGGCGCAGCGGTCGAAGGCCGTGCTGGCCCGCGCCCAGTCGCCCAGGCCGAAGGCGCAGAAGCCGACGTTCTGCAGCGCGGTGGCGGTCTGCGGGTGGCGGCCGCCGAACTCGGCCTCCGCTCGCGCCAGGCTCGCGCGCGCCAGCGCGAGCGCCGCGGGCCGCTCGTCGATGCGGTGCAGGCGGCGCGCCTCGTGCAGCTCGAAGCGCAGGCGGTCGAGCGGGCGCGCGTCGTTCCAGCGCGCGTGGATCGCGGCCGCCAGCGCCAGCTCGCGGCCGGCGTGCTCCTGGTCGTTGCGCGCTTCCTGCGCCAGCGCGGCGCCCTGCGTCAGCACGGCCGCGAACTCGGCGCTGCCCGCGCCCGCGAGCTCCGTCAGCCCCGCGCGCGCCTCGCCGAGCAGCGCTTCGGCGGCGGCGAAGTCGCCGCGCGCCTGCTCGAGCTGCGCCAGGCGCAGCGCCGCGAGCGCCGCGTCGCGCGTGCAACCGCCCGCCGTGCGCAGGCTCGCGTCGCGCGCGGCGCGCGCCAGCGCGAGCGCCTCGGGATCCTGCATGCGCCCCTGGAGCCAGGCGGACTCGACGCCGAGCAGCGCCAGCGCGAGCGACGCGGGCTCGGGCGCGGCGGGCGACGCGCGCTCGAGCGCCAGGTGGTACACCGCCTCGTACGCGCCGGCCTCGAACCAGTCGCGCGCCTGCGCGAGGTCGCCGGCGAGGTCGGCGGCTCGGGGCGGCGCGCCGCGCGGCGTCCACGAAGCGAGACGCACGCCGGCCAGGCCGGCGAGCGCTGCTGCGAGGACAGCGAGCACGCGAGACGCCATCGTGGACCTCCGGGAAGGAGAGACCCCTGTCGCTTCCGCCTCAGGGTACGCAGGCCCCGAAAGGCAGGGGGGGCTTTCTTTTTTTCGCCCTGCTCGGGCCCCGGGGGCCGGCGCTCAGCGCGGGGGCTCGTCCGGCAGCGGGCTCGGCGGCGCGCGCAGCAACTCTTCCGCGAGCGGCGGGTCGGTCAGCGAATCGAGGAAGGCCGCCAGGTCGTCGAGCTCCGCGGCGCCGAGCTTCAAGGGCTGGAGCACCGTCTCGCCGTGGTGGCCGACCGGCACGCTGCCCTCGAGCGTCGAGTAGTACTGCAGCACCTCGCGCAGCGTCGCGAACTGGCCGGCGTGCATGTACGGCGCCGTGCGCGCGACGTTGCGCAGCGTCGGCGTGCGGAACGTCGCCCAGGTCTCGGGCCCGGCGACCAACTGGCCGAGCTCGCGCGCGCGCGCGCCGTCGCGCTGGTCGCTGAAGGTGCCGTGCGCGTTGAACGGGTCGTCGCGCAGCGCGCGCAGACCGGCGTGGCGGCCGGCGTCGCGCGGCGGGCCGCCGTCGGGTCCGGCCAGCCCGATGTTGTGGAACTCCTGGTCGCTGAAGGTCGCGCCCGCGTGGCAGCGGCGGCAGTCGGCCTTGCCGAGGAAGAGCTCGAGACCGCGGCGCGCGGCGGCGGGGTAGGCGCTGGCGCGCGCGGCCTCGTCGACGGTCCCCGTCGCGGCCTCGCCCTGCTCGCGCAGCGCCGCGACGTAGCGGTCGAAGGGCGAGCCGCGCGGCAGGAGCCGGCGCTGGTAGGCCGCCAGCGCCTTGCCGAGGTTGGCCAACACGCGCTCGACCGCGCGCCGGTCGGCGGCCTCCATCGCCAGCCAGGCGAGCGCGCGCGGATCGGCCTCGTCGGCGCAGGGCCGCGCGCCCGGCGGGAAGCGCCGCTCGTCGCCGAGCTCGGGCAGCGCGCCGAAGAGCGCCTCGTAGGCCGTGCGCAGCTCGCGCTCGCCGTGCACGCGGCGCGCCAGCTCGACGCGGCCGGTGTCGAACTCGTCCTTGTGCTCCAGCGGCTGCAGCGCCTGGGCCCACAGCGAATCGGCGCGCCCGTCCCAGAAGAGCCAGCGCTGGCGCGCGACGTCGAGCAGCGTCGGCGCGTTGCGCGCCAGCGGCACGCGCCCCTCGCTGACGCGCCGTCCGTCGGTGAAGGCCTGCGCCGGGTCGTGGCAGCTGGCGCAGGAGAAGCGGCCGTCGCGCGACAGGCGCGCGTCGAAGAACAGGAACTGGCCCAGGCGCGCCGCGCGCGGATCATCGGCGACGCGGTTGGTCGGGTCGGCCGGCGGCGCGGCGCGGCGCTCGAGCCGCAGCACGCGCGCGCGCGTGCGGGCGTCGAGCGGGGGGAGCGACTCGTGCGCCGCGACGCCCGGCGCACCGGCCGGCTGCTGCGCGGCGCACGGCACGCTCGCCAGGACCGCCGCCGCCCACCAGCTCAATCGAGCACCACCCGCGCCTCGGCGCGCTCGAGCAGCGGTCCGTTCCGCACGTCGAAGTAGAGACGCCACTCGCCGGGCATGTGGAACAGCAGCCCCTCCGCGCGCCAGCTGCCGTCGCTCGCGCGCGTCACCAGCGCCCGGCGCGTCATGCCGTGGCCGTGCTGCGGCATCGCGGCGTCGACCTCGAGCTCGACGCCCGCGAGCAGCACCTCCGGCGCGCGCGCGTCCGCCACCCAGGCCTCGAGCGCGAAGGGCTCGCCGACCGGCAGCTCCGCGGGCGCGCTGCGCCAGTGCACGACGTAGCCGCCGTTCCACGAGGCTTGCGTGTGGTACCCGGCCGTCGAGCGCGGCGTTCCGGGCCCGAGTGCTGCGGGGGCGCGGGCCGCGCCGTCGCCCTGACATCCGAGCATCAGCGGCGTCGCGACGACCAGGAGCAGCAGCGCGCGCGGGTCCGGCATGGCGGCGCAGTCTAGCGCCCGGGATGGAGGGCCTGGGACGGCAGCGGCGGACGCCACTGGAGGCGCAGGCGCGGCGGGTGCGCGCCCGCGGTGTTGTCGACGCAGCGCAGCGCGCTGCTCGCCGGCAGCTCGGGCCGCAGGACCAGGCCGAGGTGCTGGCTCGGGCCCCAATCGGGCCGGTCGACCAGCGCCTGGACCAGGCTCTTCAACTCGGGCGAGCTCAGCAGCTGGCCGCCGGTGGTCGTCGGCAAGAGCCAGCCGACGCCGCGGCGCGACAGCGGCGCGTGCTGCGAGAGCAGCGTGCGCGCCGAGGCGACGAAGGGCGGCGCGTCGGCGACCGCGTAGGCGTGCACCGACACGCGGCAGGGCGCGCTGGCGGCGGTCGCGGCGTGCAGCTCGAGCGCGGCCGACTCGATGCGCGCGCCGCGCGGCAGGGGCAGCGCGAACTCGAAGCCGGCCTCGACCGCTCCGCCCCCGTTGCCGAAGCACAGGCGCGCGGGGTTCGCGGGATCGCAGTCGGACTGGCCGGTGGTCGCGCGCCACTCGGCGTTGCGCGCCGGGTCGCTCAGGCGCAGGTCGGTGGTCACCAGGTCGTCGAGGCGGTAGACGGCCGTCAGCTGCCCGCCGCCCGGCGGCGCGGTCCAGGCGCGCACCGCGCTCGTGCCGCTCGGCAGCCAGCGGTCGAAGAGCCAGCGCGCGTGCGCCGGGCCGAGCTGCGCCGGCGCCGTCAACAGGTGCTGGAAGCCCTCGAGCGTCTCGTAGTCGCGCGGCGTGACCACCGGCTCGCCGTCGAGGTCGAGCGCGACGCCGCTGGGCTGGCTGCGCAGCGCGAGCACGACCACGCGCGGCTGGAGCGCGCGCACGAGGCGCGTGACCAGGCCGTCGGAGTCGCGCACCGCGACCTCGACCTCGTAGTGCGTGTGCTCCGTGCCGTGGCCGCTGACCGGCACGCTGAAGGAGCCGGACTGCACGCCGCCCAGCGGCCCGAGCACCGGGTGGCGGTGCTCCTCGTGCACCAGCCACACGTGCCACTCGAAGCCCGCGGCGGGCACGACCGTGTCTTCGAGGTCCGTCGCCGTCGCGGCGAAGGCCAGCGTGTCGCCCGCGGCGTAGCTCAGGTTCGGCGCGGGCGCCGTCAGCTGCACCACCGGCGGCGCGCCGATCGTGATCGCCAGCACGCTGGCGCTGACGCTCTCCGCGCCGTCGGACACCGTCAGCCGCGCCTGGCGCGGGCCGCGGGTGGTGTAGACGTGCTGCGGGTTCGCCGCGGTCGAGGTCGCGCCGTCGCCGAAGTCCCACAGGTAGCTCAGCGTCTGCGGCGCCGCGTCGGGATCGAGCGAGCCCGCCGAGCTGAACTGGACGCTCAGCGGCGGCTGGCCGCTGCTGACGTCCGCCGCGCTGCGCGCGACGGGCGGCACGTTCGCCAGGCCGCTGTAGCGGATGCGGATCAGCCGGCCGGGCGGCGAGAAGCGCAACAGGTACAGCGCGCCGTCGGGTCCCTGCGCCAGGTCGACCACGCCCGGCTCCTCGGGCGCCTGCGCGAAGGCGCGCTCCTGCACCAGGTTGCCGGCCGCGTCGAAGTCGGCGTGCCGCAGCCAGCCGTTGGCGAAGTCGGCGAAGAACAGGTCGCCCTGGTACTCGGCCGGGAAGGCCGTGCCGCGGTAGACCGGGCCGCAGATCAGGGCCGACTGGTTGCTCAGCTGCGTGAAGCGCGCCTCGTCGTGGCGGAAGTGCAGCTTGCTCGGGCTCAGCGCCGAGCAGTCGGGCTGGTGGCAGACCGGGCCCTCCTGCACGGGCCAGCCGAAGTTGGCGCCCGCGGCCGCGAGGTCGATCTCCTCGAAGGCCGCCTGGCCGTTGCCGCCGACGTCGCCGATCCACAGGCGCCCGGTCGGCGCGTCGACCGTGGTGCGGAAGGGGTTGCGCAGGCCGAGCGCGAAGAGCTCCGGCCGGGCCCCCGCGACGCCCAGGAAGGGGTTGTCGAGCGGCACGCTCCCGTCGGCGTTCAGGCGCAGCAGCTTGCCGTGCACGCTGCCGAGGTCCTGCGCGTTGGCGGGGTTGGTCTGGTCGCCGGTGGCGAGGTACAGCTTGCCGTCGACGCCGAAGCGCAGCGCGCCGCCGTGGTGCTCGGTGGCGACCATCGCGGGGCTCTCCCAGAGCACCACCTGGCTCGCCAGCGCCAGCGCCGAGCCGCTGACCGTGAAGCGCGAGATGCGGTTCTTCGCCTGCGCCGTCGTCGAGTAGGTGTACAGCCAGCCGTTGCCGGCGAAGTTCGGGTCGAGCGCCAGCCCGAGCAGCCCGCGCTCGCCGACGAAGTCGACCGGCAGGTTGGCCAGCGTCTGCGGCGGGTTGAGCCCGTCCCACACGAGCAGCGCGCCGGTGCGCGTCGCCAGGAACAGCCGTCCGTCGGGTGCGAACTCCAGCGCGATCGGCCAGGAGAGCGCGAGCAGCTCCTCGCGCTGGAACCCGATCGGCAGCGAGCTGGCGACCGGCGCGACGCTCGCCGCGTCGAGCTCGTGCGCGGCCCAGGCGCTGGTGCCCGGCGGACCGACGACGAGGTGTCCCGGCGGGCCGCCGTGGACGCTGGCCTCGATCAGGCTCGTCCCGAAAGCCTCTTCGAAGCGCCAGTCGGCGGCTAGCGACGGCGTGTCGGCCAGCATCAGGCGCTGGCTGCCCGCGGCGACCTCGCGCGCGCTGCGCGCCGCCTGCCACAAGCGCAGCTCGTCGACCTGGCCGGCGAAGCTGGCGGCGCTGTCGTACTTCGAGGCCCCGACGACCAGCCACGGATCCCAGGCGCCCGCGCCCGGCAGCCCGCGGTCGGGGTACGAGAGGTCGCTGCCTGAGCTGCCCGCCGGCGAGGCCACGTCGAAGGAGCCGTCGACGTAGATCGTCTGGGTGCCGGTGCTCGCGTCGCGCACCAGCGCGACGTGGTGCCACGCGCCGTCGAGCACCGGGCGCAGCCCGACGGTCGTCTGCGGGCCCGTCGCCTGCGGTCCGTCGCCGCCGCCGGTGAAGAAGGCGACGCGCCCGCCGGTCAGCGCGAGCGCGAAGCGCCGGCCCGTCGCGGCCTGCGTGCCGCGGTCGAGCACGACCTGGCCCTGCTGCCAGCGCTCGTCGGCGAAGTTGCCCGCGCCGGCCCAGGTCGAGGCGTTGTCGGCCAGCTCGCCGCGCAGCCAGAGCTCGATCGTGAAGCTCCCCGCGCCGACGTCGCTGCCGGTGCTCGCGTCCGGACCGTTCAGGTTGTCGTCGACGGGCAGGCGCGCGCGGTCGATCCCGCCGCCGCTGCCGTGGAAGCGCAGGGCGCCCAGCGAGCCGGGCGGCAGGCCCTGGGCCTGGACCGGCGCGAGGGCGCCCGCGCCCACGGCGCCCAGGAACAGGGGAACCAAGCCGGCCAGGCCGGGGCGCCGCGGCGGAGGAGGACGCATGGTGAGGGACCTGCACCCAAGCGTACCTCTGCTTTCGTCCCCTGTGCGCACGGGATCGGGACGGAGGCGGGGGCTGCGCGGGTTCCCCACGCCCGGCAGCCCGGGCGCGGGCTCAGGGCTGGCGGGCTGCGGGTTTCGCGCGCGTCGACTCAGTGTAGATCCGCGCACCGAAGGCGCTCTCGAAGGCCCCCGCAAGGGTCAGCACCAGGCCGCGGTGGTTGCCGTGGTCGACGACCACGAGGCGCTCCTCGCCCGCGCGCAGCGCGCACGCCAGGCCGCGCGGCGCGTGGAATTGATCGCGGCCCAGGCCGCGGCTGCCGAAGCCCGCGAGGTAGCGGCCGGTCGGGTCGAAGTGCAGCACGCGGTGGCGGCCCTCGTCCGCGACGTAGAGCGAGCCGTCGGCGGCGCAGGCGATCCCGGCCGGGCGCAGCCAGCTCTCGACGCCCTCGCCGAAGCGGCCGAAGCTCGCGCGGTGCGCGCCGTCGCGCGCGTAGACCTGCACGCGGCCGGCGCCCTGGTCGAGGACGTAGACGTTGGTCGCGTCGACGGCGAGGTCGACCGCGCTGACCAGTTGGTCCGGCCTGCGGCCCGCGCCCGCGAAGCGCCGCCGCGGCGCGAGGTCGGGGCCGAGCACGCGCACCTCCTGGTTGGCGGCGTCCAGGACATAGAGCTCGCCGTCGCTCGCGCAGTCGAGGGCGAGCGGCTCGAGCGGCCAGCGGCCGCCCGGGTCGGGCTCGAGCGCGTGCAGGCGCACGCCGTCGAGCTGGTGCGAGAGGCGCACCAGCGTCGGGTCGAACTTGAGCGGCGTCCCGGGCTCGCGCTCGACGCGCAGCGCGCTGACGCGCAGCGCACCCGGGTCGGCGACGTAGGCCAGGCGCGCGTCGGGCGACAGCTCGATGCCCTCGGGGCGCACGAAACTGGAGGCCGCGAGGCCGTACCCGCCGCTGCGGGCGATCTCGACCGGCTCGCCGAGCGTGCGGTCGAGCACGACGATCGCGGGACCGCCCGGCTCGGTGGTGACGACCAGCCCGCCCGCGGCGTCGAGCGCGCTGCCGTAGTGCGCGGCGGTCAGGCGCTCCTGCGTGCGCTGGCGCGCGAGGTCCTCGGCGCCGGCGGGTCCGAAGAGCTGCGCGCGGCCCTCGAAGGCCTCGACGACCAGCGCGCGGCGGCCGTCGGGCGCGAGCGCGACCTGGCTCGGGTAGTGCAGCTTGCCCGCGCCCTCGTGCGGCGCGAGCGCGTGCAAGCCCCAGTCGTAGAGCGGCCGGCCGTCGAGATCGAAGACCTCGACGCGGTGGTTGTCGCGGTCGGCGACGAACAGGCGCTCGCCCGCCACCTCGACCGCGCTGGGGGCGGCGAACTGGCCGGGGAAGGAGCCGAAGACGCCCCACGTGAGTTCCACGCGCCCGGTGCGGTCGCAGCGCACGACGCGGTGGTTGTCGGTGTCGGCGACGAAGATCCGGCCGCGCGCGTCGACCGCGACGTCGGCGGGGAAGCGCAGCTCGCCCGCGCCCGAGCCGAGCGTGCCGAAGGCGTGCTCCCAGGCGCCGCTGCGCAGGTAGACCTGCACGCGGTGGTTCTTCGTGTCGGCGACGTAGATGCGCTCGCGGTCGGCGCACAGGCCGCCGGGCATGTTGAGGTCGCCCGGGCCGCGCCCGCGCCGGCCGAACTCGAGCCGCACGCGGCCCTCGGGCCCGAAGACCGAGATGCGCGCGTTGGCGCTGTCGGCGACGAGCACCTCGCCGTCGGGCGCCAGGCACAGGCCGCGCGGATCGCACAACTGCCCCGGGCCCGCTCCGGGACCGCCGAACTCGCGCACCGGCTGGAACGCGGCATCGAAGACGCGCACGCGGTGGCGCTGGCTCTCGAGGACGTAGAGCTCGCCGTTGGGCGCCAGCGCCGCCGCCGCCGGCCCGGCGAGCTCGGGCAGCTCGGCCAGGAACCCGCCGAGCCGCGCGGGCTCCGGCTGCTGCGCCACGAGCGCGAAGAACAGCGACGCGATCACGGCGCCCAGGCTAGTGCGCCGGCTTGCGGCCCGCACGCAGCGCGAGCGGGAAACGCGCGCGGCGCGACGCGCCGTCGGGCCAGTGCGGGCGCAGGCGCTGCGCCAGCTCGGGCAGCGGGTCGACGCCCTCGGCGGCGCGGCAGCGCGCGACGGCGGACCAGGTGCCGACGTAGCCCAGGAACTGCGCCAGCTCGAAGTCCTGCTCGATCGCGAAGGCCGGCAGCGCGAGGTCGGCGTAGGGGAAGGGCAGCTCGCGGTACATCGTCTCGACGAAGCGCCGGCCGGGCGGCCAGTGGCGGTGCACGCGCGTGCCGTAGAACCAGCGCAGCACCTCGTCGACGTCGGGCGCGACGTGGACGAGGTCGTAGGTCCACACGGCCAGCAGGCCGCCGGGGACCAGCACGCGCTCGACCTCGCGATGGAACCCGGCGGGTTCGAACCAGTGCGCGGCGGCGGCGGCGCAGACGAGCTCGACTGAGCGCTCGGCCAGGCCGCTCGCCTCGGCCCGGCCGACGCGGTACTCGACGCGCGGGTGCGGCGCGGCGCGCGCCAGCTGCTCGGTGCTGCCGTCGATCGCGATCACGCGCTCGAAGTGCGCCGCGAAGAGCCGCGCCGCCTGGCCGTTGCCCGTGCCGAGGTCGAGCGCCGTGCGCCGCGCCGGCGCCAGCGCCGCCAGGGTCGCCGCGAGCGCGGGCGGGTACGTCGGCCGGAAGGCCGCGTAGTCGTCGGCCTGCGCCGAGAAGTGGTCGCCGAAGCCGCTCATGCGCGCGCGGGCCGCGGGAGCGCCGCCAGGCGCGGGGCGAAGCGGCGGATCAGCGGTTGCTCGAAGTAGCGGTAGCTCAGGTGCGCCAGCGGCAGGGTCAGCGCGGTCATGCCGAGCAGCACGATCCAGGGTTCCTCGATGCCGGTCACCTTCTCGAAGGCGTGGCGGCACAGCGCGTGTTGCAGGTAGATGCCGTAGGAGATCTTGCCGATGTACGAGAGCGCCTGGCCGCCGAGGAGCGTCAGGCGCTCCTGCAGCACGGCGGAGGTGATCAGCACCACGACGGCGAGCAGGAACAGCGCCAGGATCCAGGGGCGCGAGCGCACGTCGGGGATCGCCAGCAGGCCGCTGCCCAGCGCCAGCGCGCTCCACACCACCGCCGGGCGCGCCAGCTGCTGCGCGGCCGCGAAACCGCGCCAGGTGTCGAGCGCGAAGGCGATCGCGACGCCGTGCACCAGCGAGGGCGGCAGGTGCGCGAAGGCGCGCACGTACGGCTGGCCCGCGCCGACGTACTGTCCCAGGGGCAAGGTCGTCAGCACCGCCAGCAGCGCGGTCAGCGCGACCAGCAGCTTGCGCGGCAGGAACACCATCGCGCAGCCGAACACCAGGTAGAACTGCTCCTCGACCGCCAGCGACCAGGCGTGCGAGTAGGGGCCCTCGATCGGCAGGACGAAGTTCGAGTAGTAGAAGACGTAGCTCCACCAGCGTTCGTCGAACAGCGCCCGCGCCTCGCCGTGCACCAGGCCCGAGCCCCACACCAGCCAGGCGTAGACCAGCAGCACGGCGTAGTAGACCGGCAGCAGCCGCACCGCCCGCCGGCCGTAGAACTTGCCCAGCGCGATCGCGCCGCGCGCGCGCTCCTCGCGCAGGAGCAGCGCGGTGATCAGGAAGCCCGAGATGGCGAAGAACACCGGCACGCCCAGCGCCGCGTTGCCGCGCACGGCGCGCCAGAGCGGCGAGGCGAAGTCGGGCGCGTGGTGCACCAGCACGAGCAGGATCGAGAGCCCGCGGAGGCCGTCGAGGTTCTCGAAGTAGCCGCGTGCGCGGAAAGCCTCGACCGCCGCCGTCTCACCCGCGGGCGCCGGCGCGCTCATGGCACCTGCGAGGTCTGGGTCATCAGCGTCGAGAAGGAGCGCAGCTCGACCTGATCCTCGGGCGAGTACGTGTACACGTAGGGCTCGAGCGTGTCGCCGGGTTGCGCGTCGGCGTGGTGGTGCCGGCGCTGGAAGTCGGCGCCCGCCTCGAGCGGCGTGGCGGTGTTCGAGCGCTCGCTGCCGTCGGCGCGCCGCACCAGGATCCCGAGGCGCGCGCGGCCCGTGACGCGCGCCTCGATCGTCACCCGCGCGCGACACCCGGACGGGAAGGGACAGGGTTGCGGCTCGAAGGCGTAGCCGTTGCCCGTCAGCACGAGCAGCTCGCCCGCGCGTTGCAGGCGCGCGTCGTGCTGCGTGCGCGTGGGGAAGCCCGTCTGGCGCGCGAAGCCCCGGTAGCTCGGGCTGAAGACCGTCCAGCGCCGCGCGGCCGTGAACTCGACCAGGCTGCGGATGAAACCCGGGTCGCCGTTGCTCAGCGTCGCCAGCGTGGCCTCGTCGAGCGGCGCCTCGGCCGTCATCGCGCCCAGCGCCAGGCGCGCGTCGAGCTCGCCGTCCTGCAGCTTGCGCCGGTGGCGCTCGGCCTCGAGGCGCTCGGAGGCCTGGGCCCAGACCAGCAGCACGACCAGCGCCGCGCGGCCGAAGGTGCGCGCGCCGGCGAACGAGTCGGGCAGGCTGCGCAGGCCGCGCAGCAGGTCGAGCACGCACACCGCCAGCAGCGGCGCGGTCAGCACCGCGTAGCGGCTCTCCGCCATGGCGAAGGGCGAGCGCGCGACGGCGACGACCAGCGCCATGCCGAAGCCGAGCAGCACCAGGCCGCTGGTGGCGTCGAGGCGGCGGTCGGCGCGCAGCTGCCGAACGAGGTGCGCCGCGCCGCCCGCGAGCAGCGCCAGGCCGGCGGGCAGCTCGGCCGCGTGGCCCGCGAAGGCGCAGCCCAGCACCTCGAGCGCGTCGAGGAAGGTCCGCACCAGCGACTTCGACTCGATGTGGTGCAGCCCGCGGGCCACGAAGCTGACCCCTGCGAAGGCCTCGACCGCCAGGTGCACCACGAACAGCGCGGCGACGCTCGCCAGCGCGACCACGAGCTGGCGCCGCCACCCGTCGAGCCGAAACCAGCGCAGCAGACCGACCAGCAAGCAGGCCAGCAGGCCCGCCGAGGAGCAGGCCAGCGCCGCCGCGGCCAGCAGCATGGCGAGCAGGAAACCCGTGCGATCGCGGCGCGCGTCGGCGACGAGCACGGCGGCGACGCCGAGCAGCGCGCACAAGGTCAGGCCGAACTGGTAGCCGGTCGAGAGGTTCTCGTGGTGGCGCATCGAGCACACCGCGGCGAACACCGCCAGCGCCTCGTAGCGCCCGAGGCCACGCGCGCGCGCGAGGCGGAAGAGCAGCAGGCCGAGCGCGATCAAGAGCACGCCGCTGAAGAGCGCGTAGGGCCGCATCGAGTACTCGAACCACGGACCGGTCCAGAGCACGATCAGCGAGGGCAGCGCGTACAGGTGATCGGGATGCACCGGGCTCGAAGCCCAGTACCCGCGCCAACCGCCGAGCTCGAAGGCCTGCGCGTCGGCGATCCACTTCCAGGCGTCCCACACCGGCAGGATCGGCGAGTGGAGGTAGGGGTAGGACAGGATCCAGAGCGAGAGCGCCGCGATCAGCAGCGGGACGAGGACGCGCCCGCGCGCCGCGTGCGCGCACGGCGCCGAGGCGCTGGGCGCCCCGGGCGCTCCGGGCGCCCCGGACCCACCGGGCGCCGCATCGGGGGCTGCCTGAGCTGCGGCGGAGTCCGGGGTCACGCGCGGAACGATAGCACCGCCCGCGCGGGCGGTCGATCGCACCGGGCGGCGTCGCGACGCCGCGCGGGAGTCCGAGAAGAAGCCCCGGCCTCCTGGCGCGCTCAGGGCTCACGCGCCGCGCCCGTCCTGCCGCGTCAGCGGGTCCGGGTGGCGAAAGTCGGCGCGAGCGCGCAGGCTGGTGTCGGAGGCTCTGCAATGCGACGCATGTTCGAGATCACGGTCCTGGCGACGGGCGGACTGCTGGCCGTCCTGATCCTCGTCGGTTGCTGCTGCTGCTTCGGGATCGATCGGCCGAAGGCGATCGATCGCGTTCCGGCGGTGGCGGAGCTCGAGGGCACGTGGCGCTACACGACCGAGACCGGCGACCACGCCTACGTCACCTTGCACGGAGACGGGAGCTTCGAGCAGTTCCTGGTCGGGCGCGAGCCGATCCACGGGGAGTGGAGCACGGCGCACGGCGAGATCGTGTTCGAGGGCTTCGTGCTGTCGAAGTCGGCGGACGACTCCTCGTCGCGCCGCGGCCGTGGCGAGTCCAAGCGCGTGATCGTGACGGACTGGTTCGTCGACGGCGTCGCGCCCTACGGCGGCGAGAGCGGCGATCCCGACACGTTCGGGCTCTGGCACCGCGCGGACGAGCCGCCGGACGTGTTGCGCTCAGGGACCAAGCGTCGGCGTTGACCCGCGCGCGTCGCTCGGGACATCGAGCCGCGTGCGGTCTCGTCGCGCAGCTCAGCGATCCTCGACGGATCGGCAGCCCTCGACCGCGGCGCGCGCGTCGCGGACGCAAGGCAGGTCGAGCACCTTGGCGTATTTGTCGACGAGGTCCTTCTCCATCAGCTCCAGGTGCTGGCGCGCGCGATCGCACCAGCCGGCCTCGACGTTGGCCCGCACGATCAGCGCGTGGACACGCGGTTCGTAGAGACGTGTCAGCTCGCGCTCGAACTCGAGGACTGTGTTCCAGCAGCCGTTGGCGAGCAGCAGCGTTAGAGCGGCCCAAACGCGCTCAGCGGCGAGGAGTTGGTCGATGGCAGCGCGATACTGTTCGAGGGGAAACAGGCAGCCGAAGCTCGCGCGCTCGGGATAGACAAAGCCCTCCAGATCGGGCACGAGCCGCAGGGCGAAAGCGAGCAGATCGGTCGCGTCGTGGAGTATGTCCGGCCAGCCCTCGCGCGCCACGAGTCCGTCGAACACGAGCGGCAGCAGCGGGCCCTCGAGCTCGATCGAGGAGACGCCGCGCTCGCGCAGCGTGTCGTAAGCGGCGAGCGCGAGCTGCGGGTCGCCGACGAGACGCAGCAGGGTCTCGAGGTCCCCCGCGTCCGTCGAACTCGCCTGACGATCGACCAGCCGCTGCAGCGCCGCCTGCGCGAGCTCCCGCAGCCGACAACGACCGTCGCCGACCTCCCGCTCGGACGTCGCGAACCCCTTCAGGATCCGGTCGCGCGCGCGTCGCTCGACCTTGGGCGGCAACTCGGGCATCGAGCGCAGCGCCGACAGGTACTCGTCGCAGGCTTCGGTCCAGCACCCCTCCATCTTCCGATCGATCGCGCGACCCTCGTGACGGAACCAGAGCATGTCGGGCCGGTGCAGCTCCCGCTGGACCTCGTCCGTCGCCGCTCGTGCCGGGGTCGTCTGGAACAGGAGCAGAAGCGCAGGAAGCATGGGGGAGGGGGAGGTACGGTCGACCGGGAGGCGGGTTGGCGTGGGAAGCGACCAAGGGTCCGGACTGGCTTGTCACCCGGATATCGGGGGAAGGGCCTGGGGCGCTAGAATTGAAACCCATGCGACCTCAGATCGACTGGCGCGAGCGGATCGTCGCCGACCCGGAAGTCCTGGTGGGCAAGCCCGTCATCAAGGGTACGCGCATCAGCGTCGAACTGGTGCTCGACCTGCTCGGCCGCGGCTACTCCGAGGCTGACGTCCTCGCCCAGTACGATCACGTGACGAAGGACGACATCCAGGCCTGCCTCGCCTACGCCGCAGACGTGGTCAAGATCGAGCGGACGATTCGTCGGCCGGCGTGACGTGCGGCTCCTCGCCAACGAGAACATCCCCGGTCCTGTTGTGGCCGGCCTGAGGCGCCTCGGTCATGACGTGTTGTGGGCACGGGAGCTGATGCGCGGCGCGCCAGACCAGGACGTCCTCGCGCGGGCTCGTACCGAGCGCCGCACGCTTCTCACCTACGACAAGGGCTTTGGAGCCCTCGCATTCGACGAGGGCCTTCCCCTCGAGTGCGGCATCATCCTGGGACGCCTCCGAGGGGACGACCCGGGAGTCGACAACGAGCGGATTCTTCAGGCCTTGGCCGGAGCGCCCGACTGGGCCGGGCAGTTCGTCGTCATCGAGGACGATCGAATCCGCGCGAGGCCGCTGCCCGGAGCGGACGGGCGTGGAGCCCCTACGACCGATAGTCCGCGTTGATCCGCACGTAGTCCGCACTGAAGTCGCAGGTCCAGGCTTCCGCGCTCGCCGTGCCGGCGGCCAGGTCGACGCCCAGGATCACCTCGTGGTTGTTCAGGAGGTGCAGGTGCGCCGTCGACTCGTTCTCCGGGTGCGGCTTGCCGTCGGAGTAGACGTCGGCCTCGCCGATCCACACGCGGGCGTTGCGCGGGTCGAATTCGATGCCCGCGCGACCGGCGGCGGCGAGGATGCGGCCCCAGTTGGGGTCGCGGCCGTGGACGGCGGTCTTGGTCAGGGGACTGGTCGCGATCGTGCGCGCGACGTGGGCGGCGGCTTCCTCGGTCGGGGCGCCTTGGACTTGCACCGTCACCAGGCGCGTCGCGCCTTCGCCGTCGGCGGCGATCATGCGGCACAGCTCCTGGCTGACGTCGAGCACGCTGCGCACGACCAGCTCCTCGCTGGTGGGCGAGGGTTGCGGCGCGCTCGCGAGGCGCGAGTTCCAGAGCAGCACCGTGTCGTTGGGGCTGGTGTCGCCGTCGACGGTCAGGCGGTGGAAGCTCTTGTCGGCGATGCCGCGCAACACGGACTTGACGTCCTTGATCTGCGGGCCGTCGGTCAGCAGGAAGCCGAACATCGTCGCCATGTTCGGGTGGATCATGCCCGAGCCCTTCGACACGCCCGTGACCCGGAACGGCGGGCCGGAGCGGTCCTCGACGGCGACGGTGCGCACCTTGGGCACGAGGTCGGTGGTCATGATCGCGGTGGCGAAGTCGCCCAGGCCGCGCTCGCTGGCGTGGCCGTTCAGGTTCGGCAGCGCGTCGAGGATGCGCTCGACCGGCAAGCGCGCGCCGATCACGCCGGTGCTCATGAACAGCACCTGCTCGGGCGGGCAGCCGACGATCTCGGCCAGCGCGGCCTGCACCGTGCGGTTGTCCTCCAGGCCCTGTTCGCCGGTCGAGCAGTTGGCGTTGCCCGAGTTGACCAGGAGTGCCCGCACCTTGCCGCCCGACTTCTTCAAGCTCTCGCGGCCGACCACGATGTGCGAGCCGAGCAAGAGGTTCTTCGTGAACATGGCCGCGGCCGGGAAGGCCTGGCTGGCGACGATCAGGCCCAGGTCGAGCTTGTTCTTCTTGGCGCGGATGCCGCAGTGCAGCGCCGCGGCCTTGAAACCGGCGGGCAGGACGGGGCGCGCGTCGCTGACGCGGCCGCGGCTCAGGATCGGTTGTTCCATGACTCGAGCTTCTTCTTCCAGGCGCTGACCTCGGCCTGGACGCGGGCGGGGGAGGTGCCCCCGAGCACCGAGCGGCGCGCGAGCACCGCTTCGACGGACAGTTGTTGGCGGAACTCGGTCGGGGAGAGCTGGGCGAGCTCGGGCAGGAGGCGCTTGCGCTCCTCGTCCGGCAGCTCCTCGATCTCGACGCCGCGTTCGAGCGCCGCGCGCACCGTGGCCCCGGCGCGCTCGTGCGCGACCCTGAACGGAACGCCGGACTGGACCAAGAGGTCGGCGACGTCGGTGGCGTTCATGTAGCCGCGCGCCGCCTCGCTCTTGCAGCGGTCGGCGTCGAAGCGCGCGTTGCGCACGACCACGGCCGCGATCTCCAGCGACGCGCGCGTGGTGTCGACGCACTCGAACAAGGCCTCCTTGTCCTCCTGGAGGTCCTTGTCGTAGGCCAGCGGCAGGCCCTTGACCGTCATCAGCAGGCCCATCAGACGGCCGGTGACGCGCCCGCACTTGCCGCGCAGGAGTTCCAGCGCGTCGGGGTTCTTCTTCTGCGGCATCAGGCTCGAGCCCGAGGCGACCGCGTCGGAGAGCTGGAGGAAGCCCGCCTCCTGCGAGGTGAAGAAGATCCAGTCCTCCGCCAGGCGCGAGAGGTGCACCAGGATCGTCGCGCAGGCGAAGCCGAGCTCCAGGACGTGGTCGCGGTCGCTGACCGCGTCGAGGCTGTTGCGCGTGGCGCGCGCGAAGCCCAGCGACGCTGCCAACGCTTCGCGGTCGATGTCGAAGGCCGTGCCGGCGAGGGCCCCGCTGCCCAGCGGACAGCTCTCCATGCGCGCGGCGAGATCGGAGAGGCGCTCTTGGTCGCGCGCCAGCATCTCGACGTAGGCCAGCAGGTGATGGCCGACCGTGATCGGCTGGGCGCGCTGCAGGTGCGTGTAGCCCGGCATCGGCAGCGCGGCGTTGGGCTCGGCCAGCTCGACCAGCGCGCGCACGGCGTCGACCAGCGCGCCTTCGAGCACCTTGACGTGGGTGCGCATCCAGAGCTTGAGGTCGGTCGCGACCTGGTCGTTGCGCGAACGGCCGGTGTGCAGCTTCTTCGCCAGGTCGCCGACGAGTTCGAACAGGCGCCCCTCGACGAAACTGTGCACGTCCTCGGCGGTCGAGTCGCGCAGCGACCGCGGATCGCGCTCGAGTTCGGCCGCGACGGAGCGCAGGCCCTGCTCGAGCGCGTCGGCTTCGGCCGCCGTCAGCACGCGCGCACGCTCGAGCGCCCGCGCCCAGGCGATCGAGCCCTGGACGTCCTCGCGCCACAAGCGCTGGTCGAAAGCCAGGCTGGCGTTGAAGGCCTCGAAGCGCGGATCGCTCGCGCCCTCGAAACGCCCGCCCCAGAGCTTCTTCACGCCTTGACCTTGGGCCGGGCGCCCGGCTTGACCGCCAGCTTCGGCGCGGCCGCGCGGGGCGTCGCGCGCTTGCGCCGCACGCTCGCGGCGACCATGCCCGGCAAGCCGTACAGGCGCACGAAGCCCTTGGAGTCCTTGTGGTCGAACTTGGCGCTGTCGCCGAAGGTCGCGAGGTCCTCGCTGTAGAGCGAGTAGGGGCTGCGCGCGCCGAGCGCCGTGGCCGTGCCCTTGTAGAGCTTGACCCGCACCTCGCCCGTGACGGTCCTGGTCGCCTCGGTGAAGAAGGTGTCGAGCGCCTCGCGCAGCGGCGCGAACCAGCGGCCGGTGTAGACCAGGTCGGCGTAGTCGGGCATCAGCTTCTCGCACTGCCGCGCCGTGTCGCGGTCGAGCGTCAGCGCGCGCAGCGTCTTGAGCCCTTCCAGGATGATCGTCCCGCCGGGCGTCTCGTAGACGCCGCGCGACTTCATCCCGACCAGCCGGTTCTCGCAGATGTCGACGCGCCCGACGCCGTGCTTGCCGCCGAGGGCGTTGAGCTTCTCGACCAGCAGCTCCGGCGCGAGCTGCTTGCCGTCGACCGACACCGGCACGCCGCCCTGGTAGCCGATCGTCACGATCTCGGCCTTGTCGGGCGCCTTCTCCGGGCTGACGGTCAGCATCCACACGTCGTCCGGCGGCGCGTTGGCCGGGTCCTCGAGCGCGCCGCCCTCGTGGCTGATGTGCCACAGGTTCTTGTCGCGCGAGTAGATCTTCGTGCGGCTGGCGGTGATCGGGATCTTGCGCTCGGTCGCGTAGTCGATCGCGTCCTCGCGGCTCTTGATGTCCCACTCGCGCCAGGGCGCGATGATCTCGAGCTCGGGCGCCAGCGCCTGGTAGGTCAGTTCGAAACGCACCTGATCGTTGCCCTTGCCCGTGCAGCCGTGCGCGACGTACTTGGCGCCGAGCTCGAGCGCGCGCTCGACCTGCACCTTGGCCAGGATCGGCCGCGCCATCGACGTGCCGAGCAGATAGCGGCCTTCGTACACGCTCATGGCGCGCAGATTGGGCCACACGTAGTCGGTCAGGAACTCGCGCCGCACGTCGACGACCTTGCAGGACTTCGCGCCGGTCTTGCGCGCCTTCTCCTCGAGGCCCGCGAGCTCCTCCGCGCCTTGTCCCACGTCGCCGCAGACGGCGTGGACCTCGAGCCCGTAGTGCTCCTTGATCCAGGGGATGATGATCGAGGTATCGAGTCCGCCGGAGTAGGCGAGGACGACCTTGTCAGCCATGGGATGCGTTCCGTTGCAGAGTGGGGGGAGCGGTCAGTTCTTGCCCATCAAGAGCACCAGCACGGCCTTCTGCACGTGCAGGCGGTTCTCGGCGATGTCGTAGACGATCGAGTTCGGGCCGTCGATCACGCCGGCCGTGACTTCCTGGCCGCGGTGCGCGGGCAGGCAGTGCATGAACAGCGCGTCGGGCTTGGCCCAACCCATCATCTCCTCGTCGACGCGGTAGTCGTTGAAGATGGCCGAGCGCTCCTCGGTCTCGTCCTCCTGGCCCATCGAGGCCCACACGTCGGTGTAGACGGCGTCGGCGTCCTTCACGCCCTTCTCGACGTCGTTCAGGATCTGGATGTCGCTGCCCGACTCGCGCGCCATCAGCATGGCCTCGCTGATCACGCGCGCGTTGGGCTCGTAGCCCTCGGGCGAGCAGACCGTGATGTGCGCGCCCAGCCGCGCGGCGACGTGCACCAGCGAGTGGCAGGTGTTGTTGCCGTCGCCGACGTAGACGATGCGCCGGCCCTTCACCTCGCCCCAGTGCTCGGTCAGCGTGAACACGTCCGAGAGCGCCTGGCAGGGGTGCAGGTAGTCCGACAGCCCGTTGATCACCGGGATCGAGCAGTTGGCGGCCAGCTCCTCGAGCGCCCGGTGCTTGAAGGTGCGCGCGACGATGCCGTGCACCCAGCGCTCCAGGTTCTTGGCCATGTCCTTGAGCGACTCGCGCGCGCCGAGCCGGACGTCGCGGTGGTCCATGAAGACCGCGCTGCCGCCCAGGTCCTGCATGCCGACGTCGAAGGTGAAGCGCGTGCGCAGCGAGTCCTTCTCGAAGATCATCGCCAGGCGCTTGCCCTTCAGCAGCTCGGTGTGCTCCGCGCGCCCGGCCTTGAGCGTGCGCGCGGCGTCGAAGATGGTCTCGATGTCGCCCGAGCCGAGCTGGGCGATCGTCAGCAGGTCTTTCTGCGGCAGCGTGCCGAAGAGCGTCGTGGCGGTCATGTCAGGATCTCTTGGTGATGGGTGAGCGACTCGGGAGCGGCCGCGCTCACAGTTCGGCCAGGCACGAGCGCAGGATCGCGACCCCGCGCTCGATCTGTTCGGTGGTGACGACGTAGGGCGGCAGGATGCGGATCACGTCGCCGGCGGTGCGGTTGGTGATCAGCCCGCGCGCGTAGAGCTTCTTCTGCAGCTCCTCGGCGCCGCGCTCGAGGCGCAGGCCCTGCATCAGGCCGCGGCCGCGCAGCTCGGTGACGATGCCGAACTCGCCGCGCAGGTCGGCGAGCCCCGCGCGCAGCTCGACGCCGCGCGCGCGCACCGCCTCGAGCAGGCCGCCGTCCTCGAGCAGTTCGAGGAACACCAGGGCGCCGCGGCACACCAACGGCCCGCCGGCGAAGGTCGAGCCGTGGTCGCCGGGCTCGAACACGCCGGTCAGGTCCTTCGAGGCCACCAGGCAGCCCATCGGCAGGCCGGCCGCGATCGGCTTGGCGAGCGTCACGAGGTCGGGCTTGACGCCGTGGAAGTCGGCGGCGAGGAAGCTGCCCGTGCGACCGCTGCCGCACTGCACCTCGTCGTGCACCAGCAGCGTGCCGCTCTGGCTGCACAGCGTGCGCGCGGCGCGCAGGAACTCGCCGGCGAGCTCCTTGACGCCCTGCTCGCCCTGGATCGGCTCGACGAACAGCGCCGCGAAGCGCCCGGTCGCCAGCAGCTCGCCCAGCCGCGCCGTGTCGCCCGGCGCGACGAACTCCACTCCAGGAAGCAGCGGCTGGAAGGGCTTGCGGTACTTCTCGGTGTGCGTCAACGAGAGCGCGCCGCACGAGCGGCCGTGGAAGCTGCCCTCGAGCGCCAGCAGGCCCGTGCGCTGCGTCTCGCCGCGCTGGTACGCGCGCTTCTTCGCCAGCTTGATCGCCGCCTCGTTGGCCTCGGTGCCGCTGTTGGTGAAGAACACCGCCTCCAGGCCAGTCAGGCGCGCGAGACGTTCGGCGACCTGCTCGGCGTAGGGGTGGCGGTAGAGGTTCGAGGTGTGGACCACCTTGCCGAGCTGGTCGGAGAGCTCGGCGACCAGGCGCGGGTGCGCGTGTCCGAGCGCCGAGACGGCGATGCCGGCCAGGAAGTCGAGATACTCGCGCCCGTCGGCCGTGCGCAGCGTCGCACCCTGGCCCGAGATGAAGACCTCGGGCGCGGGCAGGTAGGTGGAGAGCAGGTGGGTGGTCATCGCGACTCGTCCGAGATGAAGGAGGTGCCGACGCCGGGCTCGAGGGCCGCGAGCACCGCGTCCTCGCCCGCGGCCGGCGCGATCTTGACCAGGCCTTGCGGCAGCTCGGTGCGCGCCGCGAGCGCCATCTCGACCTTGGGGATCATCCCGCCGCTGACGACGCCCGCGCCGCGCAGCGCGGCCGCCTCGGCCGGCGTCAGCGTCGCGAGCCGCTGCTTGTGCGCGTCGAGCACGCCCGGCACGTCGGTCAGGAAGAGCACAGCATCGGCCTCGAGCGCGCGCGCCAGCGGACCCGCCGCCATGTCGGCGTTGACGTTGTACAGGTGTTCGCCCGGGCCCGGCTGGCCGGCGGCGAGCGGCGCGACGCTGGCGATCACGGGCAGGAGCCCGGCGCCGAGCAGCGTCTCGATCAGCTCGCGCTCGACCTGCACGACCGAGCCGACGTAGCCCAGGTCGACCTCGGCCGCGACCTGGCGCACGCTGAACGTGCCGCCGTCCGCGCCGCACAAGCCCGCGGCGCGCACGCCGCCGAGCTCGAGCGCGTGCACGAGCTGCTTGTTGACCAGCCCGGCGAGCACCATCGTCACCACGTCCGCCGTCGCGGCGTCGGTGACGCGCAGGCCGGCGTGGTACTGCTCGGCGAGGCCCAGCTTGCGCACCAGGTCGCGGATCTGATTGCCGCCGCCGTGCACGAGCACGAGCTCGTGGCCGGCCTTCCGCGCGCGCGCGATCGAGCGCACCAGCGCCGCGCGCGCCGCGGGCTCCTCGAGCTGCGCGCCGCCGACCTTGAGCAGGATCCTCACGACAGCCCCGCGCCTTCCTCGCAGCCGAGCAGGAGGTTCATGTTCTGCAGCGCCTGGCCGGAAGCACCCTTGACCAGGTTGTCGAGCGCCGAGGTCAGCACCAGGCAGGCGCCGGCGTCGGCGACGGCCAGGTGGCACTCGTTGGTGTGCTGCACGCGGTTGAGCTCGGGCTGGCCGCGCTCGTAGACGCGCACGAAGCGCTCGCCGGCGTAGGCCGCCGCCAGCGCGGCGCGCGCCGCCTCGGCCGTGACGCCCGCGCGGGGCGTGACGTAGATCGTCGACAGGATGCCGCGGAACACCGGCAGGAGGTGCGGCGTGAACACCAGGTCGGCCAGGCCGCTCTCCTGGCGGATCTCCGGTCCATGCCGGTGCGTGCCGACGCCGTAGGCCAGGAAGTTCTCATGCACGTTGCCAAAGTGCGTGCGCGCGCCGGGCGTCTTGCCGGCACCCGATGTGCCGCTCTTCGAGTCGCAGATCACCGGACGGCGCGTGTCGACCAGGCCGGCGGCGAGCAGCGGTTTCAGGGCCAGCAGGATCGAGGTCGGGTAGCAGCCGGGGTTGGCGACCAGCTGCGCGCGCGCCACCGCGTCGCGCGCGTGCTCGGTCAGGCCGTAGACGGCGCCGGCCAGGAGCTCGGGTGCCGGATGGGCGTGGGCGTAGGTGCGCTGGTAGAGCGCCGCGTCGCGCAGCCGGAAGTCGGCCGAGAGGTCGACCACGCGCTTCCCGAGCGCCAGACAGCGCTGCGCCAGGACGGCCGAGGTGCCGTGCGGCGTGCACAGGAAGACGCCGTCGACGCGGCCGACGCGCGCCCATTCGAGCGGCTCGAGCGGCCGGTCGACCTCCAGTTCCGGCGCTTCGGGCGTTTCACCCTCGCGCGCGGAGAAGAAGCCGTCGAGTTCCAGCTCGCCGTGCCGTTTCAGCAGGCGGGCCAGCTCGCGGCCGGTGTAGCCGGAGGCTCCGAGGATCGCGACCTTCTTCATCGTGTTGCCGTGTGAGCGTCGAAAGCGAGCGGGCGCCCGCGGCCGAGCCGGGACGCCCCGCTTCCAACACGGGGTCCGTACGCCGTCGCGCGCGGCGCATTCACGCTCGGGCCGGCGGGCTTCATCGCTTGCGCTTCTCGCGCAGCTCGAGCAGCGTGCGCGCCAGGCGCCGCGCTTCGCCGGCGCCCTTGCAGACCACCAGGATCGTGTCGTCGCCGGCGATCGTGCCCAGCACTTCCTTGGGGCTGGTCCGGTCGAGCGCGACCGCCAGCGGCTGGGCGCCGCCGACCGGCGTCTTGAGCACCACCAGGTTCTCGGCCGCGGTCGCGCTGCGCAGCCAGGCGTGCACCGCGTTGTACAGCGCGACGCTGGCGTCGCTCTCGACCGCCGCCGGGTCGTTGGGCAGCTCGTAGCCCTGGGGCCCCTTGAGCAGGCCCATGGCGCGCAGGTCGCGCGAGAGCGTCGCCTGGTTGACCTCGATGCCCTCGCGCGCCAGGAGCTCGGCCAGCTCCTGCTGGCTGTGGAGCGCGCGCTCGCGCACCAGCGCGGCGATGCGCGCACGGCGGTCGGACTGCGCGGGCGGGGAGGCGGGTTTGGGCACGGCGGGCGGCGCGCTGCATAAAAAACAGCACGAGGCGCATAAAGATGCCACCGCGTCGGGCGCCCGTCAAGCCTGCGCTCCGGCGTCGGCCGCGCGCTCGGATGCGCGGGGCGCAGCGCCCTTCCTTATGTATAGCGTCCCGGGGCGACCGGGCCTCCGCGGGGCGGGTTCCGCCCGCCGCGCTTGAAGTGCGCGCCGGCGATCGCGTAGAGCAGCGCCCCCCGACCCGTCCCCGCGCCCCCCTGGAACCTCCACGTGGCCGAACTCTTCACCTCCGAGAACGTCATCGCGCTGCTGACCCTGGCGCTGCTCGAGATCGTGCTCGGGATCGACAACATCGTCTTCCTGGCGATCCTGTCGAGCAAGCTGCCGCCCGAGCAGCGCAGCAAGGCGCGCCGCGTCGGCCTGGTGCTGGCGCTCCTGATGCGCGTGGCGCTGCTGCTCGGCATCCAGTGGGTGATGGGGCTGACGGAGCCGATCTTCGGCATCTGGGGCCGCGAGTTCTCGGGGCGCGACCTGATCCTGCTCGGGGGCGGCCTGTTCCTGCTGGCCAAGTCGACCTGGGAGATCCACGACAAGCTCGAGGGGCACGAGGCGCACCACGGCACGGGTACCAAGAAGGTGGTCAGCTTCAGCTCGATCATCGTGCAGATCGCGCTGCTCGACATCGTGTTCTCGCTCGACTCGGTGATCACGGCCGTCGCCATGTCGAGCCACATCCCGATCATGATCACGGCGGTGGTGCTGGCGATGATCGTGATGCTGATCTTCGCCAACGTGGTCTCCGACTTCGTCGAGCGCCACCCGACGGTCAAGATGCTGGCGCTGTCCTTCCTGATCCTGATCGGCGTGGTGCTGATCGCCGAGGGCTGGGGCGAGCACGTGGAGAAGGGCTACATCTACTTCGCGATGGCCTTCTCGCTCGGCGTCGAGCTGCTCAACATGCGGCTGCGCAAGAAGGCGCCGCCGGTGGTGCTGCGTCACAGCCAGCTCGAGCAGCCGGATGCGCCGAAGAGCTGAAACGCGGTGAGCGCGCGGGCCGAACCGGCCGCGCCGACCGCGCCAGGGACGCCGCTGGCGAGCCCGGGGCTGCTGGCGATCCTGTTCTGGGGCGCCTCGTTCGTCGCCACGAAAGAGGCGCTGGCCGGCTTCACGCCGCTCGGCCTGGCGGCGGCGCGCTTCGCGCTCGGGGCGCTCGGGCTGGTGGCGATCCAGATGGTCCGCGGGGCGCCGTTGTGGCCCGAGCGCGCGCTGCTCGGGCGCGCGACCCTGTGCGGGTTGGTGCTCGGGGCGCACATCGTGGCGCAGGCCTTCCTGATGGAGTCGGCGACGGCGCTGCACTCGGGCTGGATGGTGGCCTTCACGCCGATCGCGATCGCGCTGGGGGCGGCCTGGTTCCTGGGCGAGCCGAGCGGCCCGCGCGCCGCGCTCGGCTTCGCCGTGGCGAGCTGCGGCGTGGCGCTGGTGGTGCTCTCCGAAGGCTTCGACCTGACGCGCGCGGGCTGGGCCGACCTCGGCATGCTCGCGACCTGCGTCACGTGGACCGCCTACACGCTGCTCTCGCGCCGCGCGATCGGCGCCAGCGGGCCGCTGCGCTTCGCCTGCTGCGCGATGGCGGTGGCGGCGCTGGCCTCGGGCGTGTTGGTGCCCTTCACCGGCGCGCTGCGGCCCGGGCTCGACGCGGAGTGTTGGCTCGCGATCGCCGTGCTCGGCCTGGGAGCGAGTGCCTTGGCCTTCAGCGCCTGGGCCGCGACCGTGGCGCGCTTCGGAGCGCTGCGCGCGGGCACCTTGCTCTACTTCCAGCCCTTCGTGACCTTGGCGCTGTCGCTCTGGCTGCTCGACGAACCGATCGGCTGGACGGTGCTGCTCGGCGGACCGCTGGTGCTCGTGGGCGTCGCCCTCGTGGGCAGCGGGCGCTCCCGCCGCTCTGCGTGAACAGCGGGTTCGGGTTCCCACGCTGAATGAGTTGCGTCACCGTGGTCGGCCACGCGTCGGCCTTCACGCACGATCGAGGTAGAACTCGACTGCACGAGCTGGCTTCCCCGCGACCGCCGCCAGCGCCGGATGGGCGAAAGCAAAGGCCTTGAACTTCGGGAGCTCCGCAAGGCTCGCACACCAGCGATCGCCGCCCTCGAGCTTCCGAAGTGCCGGCGTGAGCGCGTACTGGAGCTCGAACGTGAGCTGGAAGATGGCGTCATCGCCCTGGCCCTTCTTCGAGATGAACTGCCGGGTCAAATCGAAGTAGTAGTAGTCACCGCGGTGAGGCTTCAGCGCTGGCGCCGTACCCCACTGAAACAAGAGAGCGTCGCCGAATTGCTTCGCGGTGGCCGGCAGAGCATCGCTCACGCGTTCCGCTTTGTAGAACGCGAACCCGAGGGTCAGCAGTTCCTCAGGGAGCAGGCTCTTCGGCGACTTGCCGTGACCGCGGAGGAACTTCCGAAACGCTGAGGGCGCCTGGGTGATGCGCATGACGAGCCGCGCGCGCTACTTCGCCACCGCCGCGGGCTTGGCGAGGATCTCCTTCCAGCGCTTCCAGGCGTCCGCGTGCGCCTGCTTGTTCTCCTTCGACGCTTCGGCCGACTCGCCGGCGCGCAGGAAGCCGTGCCCGGCGCCGGCGTAGATCACCGGCTCGAAGACCTTGCCGGCCTTCTTCATCAGCTCCTTCGTCTCGTCCAGGCCGGCGTTGATGCGGTTGTCGGACTCGCCGTAGAAGCCGTAGACCGGGCACTCGATCTTCGCCAGCGCGGCGCCGTCCTTGGGTGCGCTGCCGTAGAAGACGCAGGCGGCGGTCAGGCCCTTGCGGCGTGTGGCGAACTCGAAGGTCTGCGAGCCGCCCCAGCAGAAGCCGGCGACGCTGAGCTGGCCGTTGCAGGCCGGGAGCTCGAGCACCGCGTCGGCGACGGCGCCGAGGTCGGCGCTGACGCCGGCCGGCTCGAGCTTGTAGATCGCCTTGGTCGCGTCGTCGACGCTCTTGAAGCTCTCGGTGTTGCCCTTCTCGGGGCCCATGCCGGAGATCATGTCCGGCGCGATCGCGATGTAGCCCGCCTCGGCGAGCTGGTCGGCGACCGAGCGCACCCAGTCGGTCAGCCCCTTGTTCTCGTGGATCACGAGCACCGCGGCGGCCTTCTCCTTGACCTCGGGGAAGACGACGAAGCAGCGCAGCGTGCGCTCGCCGCTCTTGACGTCGATCCACTCGTGGTGGCGCGGGGAGGTCTCCAGGCGCTTCTGGACCGGATCGACGGGCGCGGGCTTCTGTTGCGGCTCCTGCGGGGCGGCCCCGGTGGGCAGCGGCAGGTGCAGCGGCGCGAGCAGCGGAAGGAGGGCCAGCAGGCAGAGGGGGTTCATGGTCGGCGCAGGATACCAAGGCGGGCGCGAGCGGCCGCGGCGCGCAAGGTTCCCGGCTGGCCGGGAAGGTCCGGCGGCGCGGCGCGTCCCGGGGCCGGAGGTCGAACCCGATGCTGATCCCCCGAACCGTGGCTGGTGCGCTGCTGTGTTGTCTGACCGTCGGCGCCTGCGCGTCGAGCCCGAGCGAGACGCGAGCGGAGGTCGGCCTCGACCAGCTCTTGGTCTCCGCCCAGGCGGTGACGCGCGCCAACTACACCTTCGACGCCGAGACGTCGCGGGCGCTGGCGCAAGCGCGCGTGCGCGTCCCCGACGGGGAGGTCGACCACGCGGCGCTGACCGCAGCGCTCGAGTCGCACGGCTTCGTGCTCCGGCCGGTCGGCCCGGTCGAGCTCAAGGTCTTCGTCGTCGAGCGGCGGCCCGCGGGCAGCTAGCGCGCGTCAGCTCGCGAAGGGCCCGGCGACGTCTTCGATCGGGGCGCGGACGCTGCGGCGCAGCGGGGGCGCGCTCTCGGCGGCGGCGAGCGTCTCGGCGGGGCCGGGCGTCCAGATCGGGCGCGGCGGGGCGGTGCGCGGCTGGGGGCGCAGTTCGTAGATGCGTTCGCCGCCTTCGGTCGCGGTCGGAGGCGTGCCTGGGCTGGCGGCGCGCTCGGGCGACGTGGCGAGCGCGCGCGCGGCGAGCTGGCACAGGTTCTCGAGGAAGGCGCTCGAGGTGCCGACCAGGGGCGCGAGGCGGCTGGCGGGGAGGTGCGCGAGCTGGCCGGCGGTGCGGAAGCCCTCGGCGATCAGCTTCTCGACCATGCGCGCGTCGAGACCTTCGACCATGCCGGGGCGCAGCAGCGTGTCGGGCGTCAGCGGCAGCGCCGTGGTGCGCGCGGGCGTCGGCGGGCGGGGGTTCGTCAGCAGGGGATGGACGTGCGCGATCCCCGGGTGGCGTGCGGCCTGCGCAGTTTGATTCGGGACAGCTGGACTTTTCGCGGGCCAGGGCGGAGCGGTGGTGATGCTCGGGGTCGCGATCTTCCGCGAGGGCAGCGGGCCGGTCGGCGCGATCTCGTCGAGCGGCAGCGAGGCGAGGCGCGTGCGCTCCCGTGCGCGCGGCGCTTCCGGCGCGGTCGGCCGCAGCGCTTCCTCCGCGGTCGGCCTCAGCGCGTCGAGCGCGATCGAATCGGCCGGCAGCGGGCGGCGCAGTTCGTCGTCGAGGCGTTCGAGCAGCGAGCCTTCCTCCAGCTCGAGCTCGCGCGTCGTGCCGGTCGCCAGCGTCGCTTCGCGCACGAAGCGGCGCGCGGCGGCGGGGGAGGTGCCGAGCCACTCCGCCAGGCGCTCGGTCGGGATGCGCGCCAGGTCGGCGGCGCTGCGCACGTCGTGCGCGTGCAGGCGGCGCAGCGTCGCGGGGCCGTCGGCGTGCAGGTTGCAGAGGTAGAGCAGCGAGTCCATCGGTCGGTCCTCAGGGAGACGTGCGCGGGTTCGACGGCTCGCGGTGCGCGCTCCAGACGCGCGCGACGTCGCGCGGACGCGGGTGGAGCACGGCGCTGGCGCGCGAGACCAGCAGCGGGTCGAGCTCGGCGCGCTCCTCGCGCGCGCGCTTCGCGCGGCGCTGTGCGTCGCGCTCGGCCTCGGCGGCGTCCCAGGCCGCGCCGGCGCGCGCCCAGAGCACGACCTCCTCGGCCAGCGCCTCGAAGTCCTGCGCGGCGCGCGAGGCGCGGTCGACCAATTGAACCGGCAGGCCGGCGGCGGCGCTTTCGCGCAGCCGCGCCGAGGTGCGCACGGGCGTGTCGAAGAGCAGCGGGCCGAACTGGGCGTGCATGCCGACCAGGAGCTCGCGCGCCAGCTTCGAGCGCTTGTCGAAGAGCGTGCACACGGCGCGCAGCGCGAAGGGCTCGTCCATCGTCTCGGCCACCTGTTCGAGCACCTGCACGGCCTGCAGCGCCCCCTGCAGCGCGAAGGTGCCGCACTCGATCACCAGCACGGCTGTGTGCGCGGCGCGCAGCGCGTTGGCGGCCAGGACACCGTCGGTGCGCGGCGGGCAGTCGATCAGGACGAAGTCGTAGTCCCAGGCGCTGCGCTCGAGCGCGCGCGCCAGGACGCTCTCGGGGCCGACCAGGCGCGCCGCCAGCTCCTCGAACTCGGCCAGCGCGGGCGTCGAGGCCAGGAGGTCGAAGCCGCCGGGTGCGGCGCGCAGCGCCTCGGACAGGGTCACGCGGTCGCGCAGCACGTCGACCGCGCTCGCCTCCTGGCCGACGGCCTGGCCCAGCGCCAGCGTCGCGTGCGCCTGGGGGTCGAGGTCGATCAAGAGCGTGCGCTCGCCGCGCGCCGCCAGCGCCCCGGCGAGGTGCACGGCGGTGGTGGTCTTGCCGCAGCCGCCCTTCTGGTTCACGAACGAGAGCACGTGCATGCAGACCTCACAGCGCCGTCGAGGCGGGGGACTCGGAGGTGCGGAGGGCGCCCGATCTGGGTGTCGCCCAAGCCCTCGCTATGGAGCGCGGGGCGGGGCTGCAAGGCCGGCGCGCAGGAATCCGCGGGCGCGGCCGTGAACTTCGGGCCGGCAAGGACTTGCGCGGTGGGGCGCCGTCGCAAGTCCGGTACGCGCGCGGCGCTCGCGCGCGCGTGCGAGGCCCTGCGGCATCCTAGTTGGAGGGGCGCGCGCTCGACCGCGGCTCAGGCGCCGGTCCAGCGCTCGAAGCTGCCCGCGTGGCGCGCCGCGAGGTCGGCGCACTCGCCCGGGAAGGCGCAGGCGGCCAGGATCTCGGCCGACTCGACCAGCCGCGGCCCGGGCCGGTTGAAGAAGGCGTTGCCGTCGGCGAGCCACACCGCGCCCGTCGCGCGCGCGCTGCCGCCGCAGGCCGCGACGACGCGCGCGACGAGCGCGCGCTCGCCGCGCGTGCGCGCGAGGTCGAAGCCGCAGGGCTTGATCACCAGCACCTCGGGCTCGAAGGCGCCGAGCTCGTCGAGCGTCCGGGTCGGCGCGAGCTCGCCGGCGCGCGCGCCGAGCGCCGTGCCGCCGGCGACCGCGACCAGCTCGGGCATCCAGGTGCCGCCGACCATCGCCGGTTCGAGCCATTCGAGCGTCAGGACGCGCGGGCGGCGCGGCAGGCGCTGCGTGCGCGCGGCGAGCTGGTCGAGGCGCCGGCGCAGCTCCGCGACCAGCGCGCGCGCCCGGTCGGCGCGCCCGAGGGCCTCGCCGACGCGCAGCACGTCGGCGAAGACGTCCGCGAGGGAGCGCGGCGCGAGCGCGACGAGCGCGCGCGGCGTCAGGCCGGCGTCGCGGGCCGCCGCTTCGACCTCGTTGCGCGGCACGGCGCACACGCGGCACAGGTCCTGGGTGACGATCACGTCGGGCGCGAGGCGCGCGAGCAGCTCGGCGTCGAGCGGGTAGATCGAGAGCGCGCTGGACACCAGCTCGCGCACCTCGGCATCGATCGCCGCCGAGTCCGTCGTGCCGAGGCGCGAACCGGTCAGCCGCGGCCGGTCGCGGACGGCGGGGGGGAAGTCGCATTCGTGCGAGACGCCGACCAGCTCGCCCTCCGCCCCCAGGGCGCAGACGATCTCGGTCGCCGCCGGCAGCAGGGTCACGACCCTCATCCCCCGAGCCTAGCGCCTGCGACCCGCCCGCACCGGGGCGGAAACGAGCCAGGCACCTGGCCCGCCTCCGCTCTGGCGGACGGAATCCGGCCGGGGGCGGGTCCGTCCGAGCTCCCCGGCGTATCCTGGTCGCCCCGCGCGGGTAGCTCAGCCCTCGCACTCCCCGCCTGCACGCCTCCCCATGCCCTCCCTCGCACGCTTCGGATTCCTGGCCGCGCTGACGGCCCTGACCCTCGGCGCCGCGCCCCTCGCCGCCCAGATCACGCTGCCGCCCAAGCCCCCGCAGGGGGATCTCGCGCCGCACCACCTGTGCAGCGTCTGCGGCGCGCGCAACACGATGGTCCCGGGCACCGCGACGCGCAACGAACAGGGGCTGCCGGTCGTCTACTGCGCCGCCTGCAAGAAGGAGACGGCCCACCGTCCCAACGCGGCCGACCCGGGCCTCGGCGCCGGCACGGGCGGCGCGCGGCCCAGCGACAACCGCCTGCGCCTGCCCCCCGCGCAACCCAAGGCGGCGCCCCAACCCGCGGCGCCCGCTGCGCGCCCGAGCGCGGAACCGGCCGCCTCGCCGGGCGCGCCGACACCGACCCTCGGCGCCGCGCCGCTGGCCGAGGACCCGGCGCAGTTCATCTTCGACGCGCTCGGCAAGGTCAAGTCGCTCGACGACCCGCTGGTCCCGACCGCGCTCGAGAGCCTGGCGCGCCTGGGCGAGGTCGGCCGCGCGCGCGCGCTGCGCGAGCTCAACAGCCCCGACGACCGGCGCTTCCACGTCGCCTGGAAGCTCTTGATGCAGGGCACCACGCCCGCCGAGCTCGACGCGCTCTACGTGCGCGCCGCCGAGAAGCTGCCGCCGTCGCAGGCCGCGGCCTTCCTCGATGCGCTGCTCGCGCTCGACCCCGTGCGCGCCTCGCCGGCCGTGCTGGCCGCCCTGCTCGACCACCCGACGCCGGCGGCGCGCACGCTGGCCGAGCGCCAGCTGCGCGCCCAGCTCGCGCCCGAGCTGGTCCCGCTGCTCGCGCCGCGCGCCGAGTCGAAGCGCGCCGAGACGCGCGGCCTCGCGCTGGGCCTGCTGGCCGACATCGACGACCCGCGCGCCACCGACGCGCTCTTCGCGCACCTCGCCGACCCGCGCTGCAGCGTGGCGCAGAGCGTCCTGCGCGCCCTGGCGGGCTCGAAGGACAAGGCGATCGAGGCGCGGCTCTTCACCACCGCCTTCGACGGCCGCTGGATCCTGCGCGAGCACGCCTACGCGCTGCTCGCGCTGGTCGAGCGCGAGGAGCAGGACCTCGCGCCGCTCTTCGACGAGCGCCACGTCGAGCCGCTGCTCAAGGGCATGAGCTCCAACGACGTCTTCGTCTCGGGCGCCTGCGCCGCGGCCCTGGCGGGCGTCGGCTTCCGCAGCTCCGCGCCGCGCCAGACGCTGTGGCTCGACCGCGACGTCGTCGACCGCCTGGTCTACGCGCTCTCGGGCAAGGTCTTCCACGACGACCTCGCCGCGCTGACGCGCGCCGCGACCGCGCGCCTGGTGCTCCTGACCGGCCAGGACATCGGCGCCGACGGCCCGCGCTGGGTCGAGTGGTGGCGCGAGGCGCGCGCCAGCTTCTTCGCGCGCCGGGCCTACATGGCGATCGAGCCCGGCGACGAGGCGGCGCTGTCGCTGCGCTGCGGCCGGCTGGGCAGCGAGTTCGTGCTGCTCGGCCCGCTGGCGCCCGCGCCCTCCGCGTCAGACGGCGCGGCGCGCGAGGTGTGCTACCTGACCGAAGGCGAGGCGCGCGAGCTGGTCGCGCTGCTCGCCGAGCAGGGCGTCTTCGGCCCCGAGCGCCTGCCCGGCCAGCGCGGCGCGCGCGGCCAGGGCTCGCGCACGCTCGACCTGGTGGTCGCCGGCCGCGGCAAGAGCTTCACGCTGGGCCAGGAAGTGCAGGAGGAGTGGTTCACGCGCGTGCTCGACGCCGCCGGCGCGCTGCGCGACAAGAACCGCTGGCAGCGCTACGTGCCGCCCGGCCGCACGCAGCACGCCTTCTGGCAGGGCGAATCGAACTGGTGGGCCGCGCCGCAGACGGCGCTGGCGCGCGACCTGCGCTTGAAGTCCTACGTCCTGGCGGCGCTGATCGGCCGCCGCAGCAGCGAGCGCGACGACGGCCTCGACGAGCTGTCGCGCCTCGCGCTGCAGCCGGGCTTGATCACCTCGGCGGATTTCGACCCGCTGCACGCCCTGTTGGAGGACGAGCCGGCCTGGGGCGAGCGCGCCCAGCGCCTGGCGCGCCTGACGCTGCGCGCCGCCGCCGACACCAGCATCGCCGCCGCCGGCGACGCCGCCTCGGTGACCGCGCGCAAGCGGCGCCTGGTGGTGACGATCGACGAGCGCTTCGGCGCCGACGCGCGCCCCGACCTGGCGGAGGCGCTGCGCTCGGCCGACCCGGCCGTGCTGCGCACGCTCGCGACCGACACGCGCCCGGGCCTGCGCGCCGCCTCGGCGCTGGCGCTGGCGCACAGCGCCGACGCGGCCGACCACGCGCGCGTGATCAAGCTCATGGAAGACCGCCACCCGGCGGTCGAGGTCGCGGCGATCGAGGCCGCCGGCGCGGCGCGCCTCGAAGTCGCGCGCACCGAGCTGGTCGTGCGCGCGCGCCTGGGCCTGCCCGCCGCGCGCGCCGCGGCCCTGCTGGCGATCGGCAAGCTGCGCGGCGAGTTCGTCCTCGACGCGCTGCTGCTCGGCGCCTCGGACACCGACCCCGCGATCCGCAGCGCGGCCGCCAGCGGCATGGCCGAGCTGGCCGACGCCGCCTCGGTGCCGATCTTCGTCTCGATGCTGTCCGAGGGGCCGGAGTCGCTGGCCTTCGGGCCGGCGCGCGCCGGCCTGCTCAAGCTCGGGCAGCAAGCCTGGCCGGAGCTGCTGCGCGCGGTGCACAAGACCGGCCACCCCGCGCGGCGCGAGGCGGCGCTGATCCTCTCCGAGCAGGGCTCGGCCGAGCCGGCGACGGCGCTGTTCCAGATCCTGGCGACGAACCCGACCGACACGCGCGTCGCCGAGGAACTGTGCGTGCTGACCGGCCTCGACGCGCGCGGCAGCGCCGACCCGGTCAGCGCCTGGTGGAGCTGGTACGACGGCGTCACGCACGACGACGCGCTGCTCTGGTTCCTGGCGGCGCTGCAGCGCGCCGGCGTGACGCCCGTCGCGCCCGAGACGCTGCGCGGCGCGGGCACGCGCGCCGGCAAGCTGTTCCTGGTCGACGTCTTGGAACGCCAGGAGCCCTTCCTGGTCGAGCGCGCGCGGCGCGAGCTGGCGCGCCTCGTCGGGCGCGAGCTGGTGCTGCCCGCGCGCGGTCCGCAGCGCGACGCCTGGGTCGCGGCCCAGCGCGAAGCGATCCTGGCGCAGCGCGATCCGTGAGCCCCCGGCGCGGCCCGCGGTCCGGCTCGGCGCGCGGGCCCTGGAAGCGCCCGTGGATCCTCGTCGGCGGCCTGCTGCTGCTGGGCCTCGCCGGCTGGATCGAAGGCCCGCGCGTCGCGCGCCAGGTGTGGAGCGTGGTCGAGGTGCGGCGCGTCGAGGCCCACGCCGAGGCGCTGCGCGCCGCTGCCTCGGAGAGCGGGCTCGACCCCAACCTGCTCGCGGGCCTGGTGTACGTCGAGAGCCGCGGCGTGGTCGACGCCGAGTCGCGCGTCGGGGCCGCGGGCCTGTGCCAGCTGATGCCCGCCGCGGCCAGCGACGCCGCGCGGCGCCTGAAGCTCGCCGCGCCGAGCCAGGCCGAGTTGAAGCGCGACGCCGCGCTCAACCTGCGCCTGGGCGCCGACCACCTGCGGCAGCTCGTGCGCCTGCTCGGCCCGGAGCTCGAGCGCGTCCTGGTCGCCTACAACGCCGGCCGCGGGCGGCTGCTCGAATGGGAGCGCGAGGCCGGCGGCTGGGCCGCCTGGCGCGCGCGCCGGGCCGAGCGCGGCGACAGCCCGACGCTGGCCTACGCGCAGGACGTGCTGCGCTGCGCCGAACGCTTCCGCGCGCGCGGCGTGATCGTGCCGCTGCCGGAGCCCGGCCGGGTCGACGGCGCGACCTCGACGGCCGAGGGAACGGCCCGCGGTCCGAACGGCCGCTGACGCGCGGCGCGCGCGGCCCTAGACTCGCGCGCCCCCGGCCATGAGCTCGCCCGCGCGCCGCGTCTTCCTCGACTGGAGCAGTCCGTGCGTGCCGCGCGCGGCGCGCTGGCTGCTCGACGAGCACGGCCCCGCGCTCGGCGACGTGGTCGTCGCGCTTCCCGGCCGCCGCGCGGCGCGCGCGCTGACCGCGCAGCTCGCGCGCCTCGCCGGGCCGGCGCTGGTGCCGCCGCGCGTCTTGACCCAGGGGGCGCTGGTCGACGAGCTGGTGCGCCTCGACCGGCCGGTCGCCGGGCGTCTGGCGCGCACGCTGGCCTGGGCGCGCGCGCTGCGCGAGCTCGGCGACGAGGATCCCGCCGCGCTGTCCGCGCTGGTGGCGCAGCCGCCGGCCAACGCGCGCGAGGGCTTCGCGCTGGCCGAGGTCGTGCGCGCGCTGCACGGCGAGCTCGCGCCCGAGGGTCTGTCCTTCGCCGACGTCGCGCGGCTCGAGGAACTGCGCTCCTTCGAAGGCGAGGCGCGGCGCTGGGCGGCGCTGACGGCGGTGCAGGCGCGCTGGCACGCGCGGCTCGACGCGGCCGGCGTCGCCGACCCGCACGAGGGCCGGCGCGCGGCGATCGAGGCCGGCGAGTTCGACCGCTCGCGCGCGGTGGTGCTGGTCGGCGTCGCGGACATGAACCGGCTGTTGCGGCGCCTGGTGCAGGAGCTCGGCGGCGCGGTGTCGGTGCTGATCGCGGCCCCCGAGGAACTCGCGGCGGGCTTCGACGAGCTGGGTGCCTTGGCGGTCGACTTCTGGAAGGAGCGCGACCTGCCGCTGCCGCTCGAGCGCTGGCGCGTCGCCGACCGGCCGCAGGAGCAGGCCGCGGCGGCGCTGCGCGCGCTGGCGGGCTGGAACGGCCGCTTCGCCGCGCACGAGATCGCGCTGGGTGTCGCCGACGACGAGGTCGTGCCCGCGCTCGAGCGCGCGCTGGCGGAGCAGGGCGTGCTGGCGCGCCCCGCGGCGGGAACGCGCCTCGACGCCACCGCGCCGGTGCGGCTGCTGGCCGGCGTCGCGGAGTTCCTGGCGCGGCCCGACTTCGCCGGCTTCGCCGCGCTCGCGCGCCAGAGCGACTTCGAGCGCGCGCTCGAGCGCGCCTGCGCGGCCGCGGGAAGCGCCGGGTCGCCCGCGGGCGAGACGCCGGCCGCGCTGCTCGACCGCTACCACGTCGAACACCTGCCGCGCGGGTTGCCGGCGCCCTGGCTGGAGGACGAGCTCGCGGCGCTCGAGCAGGCGGCGCGCGCCGTGCTCGGCCGGCTGTGGTCCGTCGACGCGGGGAGCGCGGAGCGCCGCGCGCTGGCGGCCTGGGCGCCGCCGGTGCGCGAGTTCCTGACGCGCGTCTACGGCGAGCACGGCGACGTCGACGCCGATGCCGAAGGCCAACGCGTCGTGGCGGCCGCGCTCGAGGGCGTCGAGACGGCGCTCGAGGAGCTCGAGGCGCTGCCCGCCGCCCTCGCCGCCGAACCGCGCGGCGCGGCCGAGGCGCTCGAGCTGCTGTTGGCTGCGGTCGCCGGGGCCGCCGTGCCGCCGCGCCCGCCGGCGCCCGGCGAGGCGGCGCTCGAGCTGCTCGGCTGGCTCGACCTGCCGCTCGACGAGGCGCCCGCGCTGGTGGTCACCGGCTTCAACGGCGGCCGCGTGCCGCTGGCGCCCGCGCGCGATCCCTTCCTGCCCGAGGCGCTGCGCGCGCGCCTCGGCCTGCCCGGCGACGAGGCGCGCCTGGCGCGCGACGTCTACGCCGCCAGCGCCTTGTGCGCCGCGCGCCGCGAGCTGGTCTTCGTCAGCGGCCGCCGTTCGCGCGCCGGCGATCCCCTGTTGCCGAGCCGGCTGGTGTTCCACCGGCCGGCGAGCGAGCTGCCGGCGCGCGTGCAGCACTTCTACGCCGCGCCGCTGGCCCCCCTGGCGGCGGGGGCCGCGCGCCTCGCCGCCGGGCGCGACGAGCGGCCGCGCGCGCTGCCGCGGCGCGCGGGCGTCGAGCCGCCGCGCAAGCTGCGCGTCACGGCCTTCGCCGACTACCTGCGCTCGCCCTATCTCTTCTACCTGCGACACGTGTTGCAGCTCGAGACGCTCGACGACGAGGCGGTCGAGCTCGACGCGCGCGCCTTCGGCATCCTGGCGCACGACGTGCTCGCCGACTTCGGCCGCGACGCGGGCGTGCGCGACGCGGACGACGCGCGGCCGATCGCGGAGTTCCTCGTGGGACGGCTGCGGCAGCGCGCGCGCGGCCGTTTCGGTCCCGCGGCCGAGCCGGCGGTCGAGCTGCAGCTGATCGGCCTCGCGCGGCGCCTGGAGAGCTTCGCCGTCGCGCAGGCCGAGCGCCGCGCGCTCGGGTGGCGCATCCACGCCGTCGAGTGGTCGCCCGAGCGGCCGGTGCAGCTCGCGGGCCGGAAGGGTGCGGCGCTCGAGCTGCGCGGGCGCATCGACCGCATCGACGTGCGCGAGGGCCCCGCCAGCCCGGGCGGGCGCGAGTGGGCGATCCTCGACTACAAGACCGGCGAGAAGCTCGCCGATCCCGGCCCGGCGCACCGCGCGCGCGACGGCACATGGCGCGACCTGCAGCTGCCGCTCTACACGCTGCTCGCGCGCGAGCTGGGCCTGGAGTCGGCGCGCGAGCTCGGCTACTTCGGCCTGGGCGCCACGCCCGGGGAGGTCGGCGTGCGCAGCGTCGACTGGACGCCGGCGGACCTCGCGGCGGGGCTCGACGCCGCGCGCGAGGTCGTCGACCGCGTGCTCGCCGGCGACTTCTTCGAGGAGGGGAGCGACTTCCGCGCCGAGCCGGCCTTCGAGGCGATCCTGGGCCGCAACCTGCTGGTCGCGCCGCCCTCCGGCCTGGCGGGCGAGGAGGACCCGGCGTGAGCGCCGCGCCGCACACGCTGCTGCTGGCCTCGGCCGGCACGGGCAAGACGCACCGGCTGACGCTGCGCTACCTCGAGCTGGTCTTCGCCGGCGTCGATCCCGCGCGCATCCTGGCGACGACCTTCACGCGCAAGGCGGCGGGCGAGATCCTGCAGCGCGTGCTCGTGCGCCTGTGCGACGCCGCCGAGCAGCCCGCGGCGCTCGAGGCGCTGCGGCGCGACCTGCGCCGGCCGGAGCTCGATGCGGCAGCGTGCCGCGGCCGCCTGCGCGAGCTGCTGCGCGGCCTGGAGCGCCTGCGCGTCAGCACGCTCGACGCCTTCTTCGCCGGCGTCGCGCGCTCGGCGGCGCTCGACCTCGGCCTGCCGCCGGGTTGGACGATCGCCGACGAGGAGCGCGACCGCGTGCTGCAGCGCGAGGCGCTCTCGCAGGCGCTGGCCGAGGCCGCTCCGGGCGAGATCGGCGCCCTGCTCGCCGCGCTGCAGCAGGACGAGGCGCGCCGCGCGGTGCACGCCGCGCTGGCCGCGGCGCTGCAGGACGGCCGCGAGCTCTACCACGAGAGCGACGCGGCGGCCTGGGACCGGCTGCGCGTCCCCGCCAGCCCGCCGGACGCCGAGGTCGCGGCCGCGATCGCCGCGCTCGAGCGGCTGGCGCTGCCGACCACCGGCAAGGGCGCGGAGAACAAGACCTGGCTCAAGGCGCGCAACCAGCTGGTCGGCGTCGCGCGCGGCGGCGACTGGCCGGGCTTCGTCGGGTTGACCCTGGTCGACAAGGTGGTCCGCGGCGAGAGCCACTACTCCAAGGTCGAGATCGCGCCGGCGTGGAGCGAGGCGCTCGCGCCGCTGATCGCGCGCGCGCGCAGCGTGATCCTGGCCGCGCTGGCGCGCGAGAACCGCGGCACGCGCGCCTGGTTCGAGCGCTACGAGCGGCAGCTCGCGCGCCTCAGGCGCGAGCGCGGCGCGCTGCGCTTCGAGGACCTGCCGCAGGCGATCGCGCCGCTGGCGCGCGACCCGCTGGCCGAGCGCGGCGTCGACCTGTGGTTCCGCCTCGACGGCGCGGTCGACCACCTGCTGCTCGACGAGTTCCAGGACACCGCGCCGCCGCAGTGGCGCTGCGTGCGGCCGCTGGCCGAGGAGCTGCTCGCCGACGGCAGCGGCGCGCGCTCGTTCTTCTGCGTCGGCGACGCCAAGCAGTCGATCTACGGCTGGCGCGGCGCCGAGCCGCGGCTCCTGGAGGAGCTGCCGGCGCGCTACCCGGTGCTCGGCGCGCCCGAGCGCCTGCAGCGGAGCTGGCGCTCGTCGCAGGTGGTGCTCGACGCCGTCGACCGCGTCTTCGAGCGCCTGGCGTCCAACGTGCTCTTCGCCGGCGAGCACGAGGCCTCGGCCGCGCGGCGCTTCCAAGGGCGCTACGCCGCGCACGTCGCCGCCAAGGAGCTGCCCGGGGCCGCGCTGCTGCTCGAGGCGCGCGCGGCGGACGACGGCGAGGACGACGCGGCGCCCTTGTGCGAGCGGGCGGTCGAACGCGTCGCGGCGCTGGCGGCCGAGGCGCCTGCGGCGACGATCGCGATCCTGTTGCGGCGCAACCGGCTGATCCCGCGCCTGGTGCGGGCGCTCGGCGCGCGCGGCCTGCGCGCCAGCGGCGAGGGCGGCAACCCGCTGACCGACAGCGCGGCGGTCAGCGAGCTGTGCGCGCTGCTGCGCCTGGCCGACCACCCGGGCGACAGCGCCGCGGCCTTCCATGTCGCGCACGCGCCGCTGGGTGCCGCGCTCGGGCTCGCCGCCGGCGACGAAGCGGGTGCCTGCCGCGCCGGGCGCGCGGCGCGGGCCGAGCTGGCGACGCGCGGCTACGGCGCGTGGCTGGCGCGCGTCCACCAGCGGCTCGCCGAGAGCGCGGCCTGCGGCGCCTGGGACCTGGCGCGCTTCGGGCAGCTGGTCGAGCTGGGCTTCGCCTACGACGCGCGGGCCACGCTGCGGCCGGCCGACTTCGTGCGCCACGTCGCCGGCGCGCGCGTCGAGGATCCGAGCTCTGCGCGGATCAAGATCATGACCGTGCACGCCGCCAAGGGCCTCGAGTTCGACGCGGTGATCTGCCCCGAGCTCGAGGGCCTGCTCTCCGGCCGCTCGGGACGCTTCGACTGGGAGCGCGAGCGCGCCGACGGGCCGGTCAGCTTCGTCACGCGCCACGTCGACGAGCGGCGCGTGCGCCTGGACGCCGACCTGGAGGCCCTGGCGCACGCCAACGGAGCGCGGCGCGTCGAGGAGGCGCTGTGCCTGCTCTACGTGGCGATGACGCGCGCGATCCACCGCCTGGAGCTGATCGTCCCGGCGCGCGACCCCGCGGCCGAGCCGACCTTCTCCTTCGCCGGCCTGCTGCGCGCGGCGCTGGGTCCGGGCCCGGCGGTCGACGGCGTGCTCTGGGCGCACGAGCGCAACGCCGCCGCGTGGTTCACGCCGCAGCGCGCGAGCGTCGCCGACGCGCCGGAGGCGGGCGAGGTGCCGCGCCTGCACCTGGCCGCGGGAGCGCCCGCTGCCCGCACGCCCGAGCCGCGCAGCGCCAGCGCGGGACGCGCCACCGTCCGCGCGGCGCAGATCCTGACGCCGCCCGACCGCTTCGGCCTGGCGCGGGGCGCGCTGGTGCACCGATGGTTGGCCGAGCTCGAGTGGCTCGACGCTCCCGCGCCGGACGACACGCACCTCCGTGCGCTGGCGCGCGGCGTCGAGCACGACGAGGAGGTCGTGCGTGCCGCGCTGGCCTCCTTCCGCGCCGCGCTGGCCGCACCCGCGATCGCGGCGCTGCTGCGCCGGCCGGCGGGCGCGGGGGGCGAGGCGTTCGAGGTCTGGCGCGAGCGGCGCTTCGCGCTGCACCTGCCCGAGGCGCGGGGGGCGCACGGCGCCGAGGAACTCTGGCAGGGCGCCTTCGACCGCGTCGTCGTGGCCCGCGCCGGGGGCCGCGCGCTGCGCGCCGAGCTGATCGACTGGAAGAACGAACAGCTGCCCGCCGCCGAGGCCGGCGCGCGCGCCGAGCTGCACCGCGGCCAGCTCGCCGCCTACCGCCGCGTCCTGGCCCGCATCCTGGACCTCGAGGAGCGCCGGATCCGCATGGTGGTGGCCTTCCTCCACCCCGGGGTGGTGGTCGAGCTGCCGGCCTGAAGGGCCGGCCCGGGCGCGCGGAACCCGCGCCGGCCCGGGTGCGTCCGAAGTCCGCCTTCCCCGCCCGGAAAGCCCTTCCCGATCGAGCGCCGGGCCCCGTTGCGAGCGGCGGATCCGGGGTACCTTATGAGGAAGGTCACCGCGTCCCGCCGCGCCCGTACCTCCGTATCTCCATGCGCCGTCTCTCGCTCGCGCTGTCCGTCGCCGGTGCCCTCGTGGCGGCTTCGTCGACGCTCCGCGCCCAGCTCGATCCGGCGACGCTGCACGCCCACGGCCAGCTGGCGGCCGAGCTCGTCCCGCTGCCGCCCTTCGACGTGCGCCACGACGAGCGCGGCCTGCCCGACGAGCGCGTGCGCGCGGCGCTCGAGCGCGCCTGGAGCGCCTCCGAGCGCGCGGCGCGCGCCTTCGAGCGCGAGCGCCTGGCGCGCGAGGTGCCGCAGCTGACCTGGACCGAGCACGAGCTCTTCGGCACGCCGCGCTCGGTCGGTTCGACGCTGGCCTTCCTGACGCCGCCCTCGGCGCTGGCGCCCTTCGACGTGCTGCGCGGCTTCGTCGCGCGCCACCCGGCCAACTTCGGCTTCGCGGCGGCCGAGCTGACGCGCGCCGAGCTGGTGCGCGAGACGCGCGACGCGAAGAGCGGCATCACCTACCTCGAGTTCCAGCAGCGCGTCGACGGGCGCGAGCTGGTCGGCTGCCGGTTGGAAGCGCAGGTCAGCGCGCGCGGCGAGCTGATCCACGTCGCCAGCGCCTGGCTGCCGCCCGCGGCGGTCGCGGCGCTCGCGCCCGGCTTGCGCGGCGCGCTCGACGCATCCAGCGCGCTGCAGCTCGCGGCGCTCGACGTGCGCGCGCCCTTCGCCGCCGCGCCCGAGCTGGTCGACGCGCGGGACGACGGGCCCTCGACCTGGGCCGCCGGCGAGGCGCTCGACGCCCTGCCCGCGCCGACGACCGAGGCGCTGGTCTTCCCGCGCACGCGCAGCGAGCTGGTGCCCGCCTGGCGCGTGCGGCTGATGCCGCGCGGCGGCGACTGGTACGAGGTGCTGGTCAGCGCGCTCGACGGCCGGATCCTCGCGCGCCAGAGCCACACCAAGTACCTGGGCGGCACCGAGGACCTCAGCCTGCGCGTGTTCACCTCGGACGGCGTCGCACCCGGCTCGCCCGGCCCGGCGACGCCCACCGGCGCGCAGTTCCCGGTGGTGGCGCGCGACCTCGTGCTGGTGCGCGCCGCCGACGTGCTTCCCTGGTCGCCGCAGGGTTGGATCCCCGACGGCCAGAACGAGACCTTGGGCAACAACGTCGACGCGCACACCGACCTCGACTTCAACCACCTGCCCGACCTGCCGCGGCCGGCGGGCTCGCCGTACCGCGTGTTCGACCCGCCGTTCAACGCGGCCCAGGCGCCGTCGAGCTGGCGCGCGGCGACGGTGACGCAGGTCTTCTACCTCGCCAACCGTTTCCACGACCACGTGTTCGAGCTCGGCTTCGACGAGGCTTTCGGCAACTTCCAGGACCTGAACTTCAGCGGCCAGGGCGTCGGCGGCGACCGCCTCTCGGCCGATTGCCAGGACGGCGGCGGCGCCAACAACGCGCGCTTCATCACGCTCGGCGGCGACGGCTCGTTCGCGCGCACGGAGATGTTCCTGTTCACGAACATGACGCCCGACCGCGACGGCGGCCTCGAGGCGGCGATCGTCTACCACGAGCTGACGCACGGCGTCTCCGTGCGCCTGCACAACGCGACGCTCGGCGGCCAGCAGTCCGGCGGGCTGGGCGAGGGTTGGAGCGACTTCTTCGGCCTGAGCCTGGTGGCCGAGCCGGGGGACGACCTGGCGGGCAGCCACGCGATGGGCGGCTACACGGCGCTGAGCTACTGGGGCGGCTTCGACGACAACTACTACTGCGGCATCCGGCGCTTCCCGTACTCGACCGACCTGGCCAAGAACCCGCTGACCTACGCCGACATCGATCCGGCGCAGGTGGCCTTCCCGCCCGGCGTGCCGCGCAACACCAACGGCGTCCAGACCGCCAACACGGTGCACAACGTGGGCGAGGTGTGGTGCTCGATCCTGTGGGAGCTGCGCGCGCGCTTCCTCGCCACGCACGGCGCGCGCGGCGACGCGCTGCTGCAGGAGCTCTTGATCCAGGGCATGAAGCTCTCGGTCGACAACCCCAACTTCGTCGAGGCGCGCGACGCGATCCTGCAGGCCGACCTGGCGCTGCACGCCGGCGCGCACCTGGGCGACCTGTGGAGCGGCTTCGCGCGCCGCGGCCTGGGCTTCTCCGCCAGCTCGCCGGCCGGCGGCACCAGCGCCAGCGGCGTGCAGGAGGCCTTCGACCTGCCGGCCCTGGTGCTGTTCGACTTCCCCGACGGCCGCGCGCGCACGACCGGGCCGGCGACGCGCGAGGCGCTGCGCGTCGACATCCAGGCGCTCGGCGGCCAGCAGCTGCTGCCCGGCACGGCCTTCCTCGACGCGCGCATCGACAACGGCGCGCCGAGCAGCGTGGCGCTGACCGAGATCGCGCCCGGCGCCTTCGCCGCGGAGCTGCCCGCGGCCGACTGCGGCGCGACGATCCGCTGGAGCGTGCGCGTCGACTCGACCTTCGGCCCCGCGCGCGCGCCTGAGAACGGCGAGTTCGAGCTGGCGGTCGCCAACGGCGTGACCACGGTCCTCCAGGACGACTTCGAGGCCGCGGGCGGCTGGAGCGGCGGCCAGCCGGGCGACACCGCGAGCACCGGCTTGTGGACGCGCGCCGACCCGGTCGGGACCGTCGACGGTGGGGGCCTCGAGGTGCAACCCGAGTTCGACTGGAGTGCGGCGCCGGGCACGCGCTGCTGGTTCACCGGCCAGGGCGTCGCGGGCGGCTCGGCGGGCGCGTCCGACGTCGACGGCGGCACGACCACGCTGCTCTCGCCGAACTTCGACCTGACCGGTGTCGTCGCGCCGCGCTTCGCCTACTGGCGCTGGTACTCGAACGCCGCGGGCTCGGGCCCGGCCGAGGACGTGCTGCGCGTCGACGTCTCGAACAACGGCGGGACCGACTGGGTGCCGGTCGAGGTCGTCGGGCCGGCGAGCCAGAACGTCGGCGGCTGGATCCGGAGCGAGTTCTTCGTGGCCGACTTCGTCGCGCCGAGCAACGCGGTGCGGCTGCGCTTCGTGGCCGAGGACGCCGGCACGAGCTCCCTGGTCGAGGCCGCGATCGACGACTTCAGCCTGATCGGCGGCACCTGCCAGGCGCTGGGCGGGAACTTCTGCGCCGGCGACGGCAGCCTGGCGACGCCCTGCCCGTGCGGCAACTTCGGCGCGGCGCGGCGCGGCTGCGCCAACTCGGCCGCGCCCCAGGGCTCGTTCCTGCGCGCGCTCGGGAGCACGCAGCCCGACACGATCGTGCTGCGCGCCTCGAGCGTGCCGACCAGCTCGCCGGTGCTGTTCTTCCAGGGCGACGAGTCGCGCGCCGCCGGACTGGTGCTCGGCGACGGCGTCGGCTGCGTCACGGGCTCGATCGTGCGCCTGGGCACGCGCACGGCGAGCCAGGGCGTGTCGGAGCTGCCCGGGCCCGGCGACGCGCCGCTCTCGACGCTGGGTGGCGTGCTGCCCGGCAGCGGTGCCTTGCGCTTCTACCAGGCGCACTACCGCAACGCGGCGCAGTACTGCACGAGCGCGACGTTCAACGTCACGAACGGCTGGGCGCTGGTGTGGTGAGCGGTCGGACGCTGGAGCCGGGCGTCCGCGCCGGTATCCTGGCCCGCCCATGCCCAAGTCGGGGATCGTGCACCTGGTCGACGACGACGCGGCGCTGCGCCGCGCGACCGAACGGCTGCTGAAGGCGCGCGGCTTCGAGGTGCTCGCCTACGCCTCGGCCGAGGAGTTCCTGGAGCGCAGCTCCCCGCACTGCCGCGGATGCCTGCTGCTCGACCTGCGCATGCCCGGCCTGAGCGGCCTGGAGCTGCAGCGCGAGCTGGCGCGCCGCGGCTGCACGCTGCCGATCGTGTTCCTGAGCGGCAACGCCGACGTGGCGAGCAGCGTGCACGCGATGAAGCACGGCGCGGTCGACTTCCTCGAGAAACCCGCCGACGAGGCCGCGCTGGTCGAAGCCCTCGACCGCGCCCTGGCGCGCGGCGCCGAGGCGGCGCGCGCGGGGGAGGAGCTGGCCGGCCTGCGCCAGCGCCACGCGCAGCTGACCCAGCGCGAGCAGGCGGTGCTGCTGGAGCTGCTCAAGGGCAGTCGCAACAAGGAGATCGGCGACGCGCTCGGGCTGGCCGAGCGCACGGTCAAGCTGCACCGCGCCCGGGTGCTCGACAAGATGGGGGCCGCGTCGCTGGCCGAGCTCGTGCGCCTGTGCGAGCGGCTCGGGCTCAGGCCGTAGCGCGCGGTCCGGCCTGCGGGCGCACTCAATCCGGATCGCGCTGGGGATCGACCGGCTGTTGCGGCTGGCGCACGGCGCCGGATTCCGACTCGTCCGACTCGTCCGGGCGCGGCGGCGTGCGCCAGGCCTGCAGCACGAAGGGCGCGTCGGCCGTGCGCGTCCCCAGCGTCAGCACGAGCTGGCCGTCCTGGCGCGGGCGCAGCGCGACCGGCGTGTTGCACTCGAGCGGCGTCCAGCCGCGCGGCAGGACGACCTCGGCCAGGTTGGCGCGTTCCGCGCGCAGGGCGCAGACCTCCGGGCCGAGCGCGAGCAGGTCGGCGCTGACCAGCTCCGACTCGACCACGATGCGCGGCCGCGACGCGGCGCTGCCGGGCACCTCGAAGGTCAGCTCGCCCGCGCCGTCGCCGCCCGCGCTGGCGAGCGACTCGCCGGTGTCGAGCGCGTGCACCGCGCGCCGTCGCACGCTGGGCGCGAGCAGCGCGCGCACGACCGACGCCGCACCCGGGGCCAGCTCGAATTCGTGGCGCCAGAGCAGCTCGCTCGCCGCGGGCCCGACGAGCTCCAGCCGGCGCTCCTCGCGCAGCAGCGCATCGGCCTGGGCGACCGTCGGCGCGCGCTCGCGCGGCGCGGCGTCGAAGGGCAGCGGCCGCGGCAGCTCCTGCTCGTCCGGCAGGCGCCGGCCGCGCACGCGCAGCGCGAGCGGCGCGTGGCCCGGCTTCGAGTAGGCCAGCTCGAGCCGCCCGTCCTCCAGGCGCGACAGCGTCACCGGCTGGTTGACCTCGAGCAGCTCGTGCCGCGGCGGCAACACCAGGCTGACCTCGCCGACCGCCAGGAGGCGCGTGAACAAGAACTCGTCGCCCATGAACTGGTAGCTGTCGCGGTCCTCGTACTTGACCTGGAACTGCAGCCGGACCGCACCGCCCGGCCGCACCGGCCGCGGCAGCAGCGCCATGAAGTACGTCCCGGCCGGATCGGCCAGCGGGTGCCCGCGCTGCTGCACCTCTTCGCCGGGCACCAGCCCGACATCGAGCCGCTCGCCCGTCAGCACATCCGTCGCCGTGACCTCGCTGACGAAGGTGTCGCCGCGCACCGGCGTGCAGTACGTCCGCGCGCCCGGCGTGGTCGCGTCGACGTCGTACGTGACGCGGAACTCGTGGTCGTACGGATCGAGCAGCTCGTAGCGCAACCGCTCGTGACGCTCCGTCTGCCACGGCCCCGGCGGCGGCGCCTCGGGACCGGGGCTGGAGCAGGCAGGGAGCGCGGCGAGCAAGCCGAGCGCGGCGTAGCGGGGGAGCATCGCGGCCGGTTCTAACGGGCGAGCCGGGCGGACTCCAGCGAGCGTCAGTCGACGCAGCGAAACCAGGGGCCGGAGACGTGCTCGATCTCCTCGACGTGCCAGCGGAACTCCGCCGCCATGGCCGAGCGCCGCGCCTCGACATCGCCGCCCCGACCGTCGTGGACCAGGTACCAGCCGTCGCTCAGGCCGGAGCTCCCCACGCGCACCGCCGTCCAGGGAGATGCGGCCAGCACGTCCCAGTCCGTACCGGGCGGCGGCGCGCCGCGCGCGACCGAGGCCGCGAGTTCCTCCTGATTGCGCCACAGGAACACGTGGTCGCCGAGCTTGAGCCGCATGCCAGCCCACCAGATCGCGAAGGGCAGCAGCACCATCACCACGCGGATCGCGGCCGCCAGGAGTTGCTCGCTCGTGCCGCGAGAGTCCCACGGCCAGCGCAGCCGGGGCGACGCGGCGCGCAGCAAAGGCAGGGCGATCTCGACGGGCGCCGTCAGCGTGCTCAGCGACACGAGACCGAAGAGCAGGAGCACGAGCCCGAGGCCGAGCGCATCACCGAGGTCGTAGTGGAAGAGCCGCTGCGCGAGGATCAGGGCACTCAGGGCGACGCCCCGCGCCAGGCAGACCCACTCCCAGAGCCAGGGGTGTGGAGCGCGGCCGCCGGTCAGGAACCACTGCACGCCGCTCAGCATGGAGAGCCTCGGGACGACGAGCCATCGTGCGCTGCTCCGCGGGCAGGTTCCTCGAAGCCGCCCCCTCTACCAATCGCTGAGGAAGTGCTCCATGAACCACGGGCCGCGGACGTGGTGGAAGCGCCTCGGCTCTTCGCCGACTCCCGGCAGCGTGTACGAGAGCTCCGGTCCGGACAGGTGGCTCTCGGCGACGCTCGCGTCGTGCACCCACTGCCCGTAGAGCGAGCACGCCTCCTCGCCCGGCGCGACGTAGGTGCGCGTGCCGTAGCGGTCCACGCGCCAAGTCTCGCCCGGAGGGGACTGGCCCGTCTCGACCGCCGTCGCGAGTTCGCGCTCGTGGCGGGCGAGCCAGGCGCGTGCCGAGACGTCGAAGTGAGACACGAACCACAGCGCAGCGAAGGGCAACCCGCCCGCGGCCGCTCGCAGCGACGCAGCGGCGAGGTGTTGCGGAGCGCGGCGAGGGTCCGCTGAGCCGCGCGCTCTCGACCGCCATGCGCTGGCCAGAGCCCGCAGCACATCGGCCGTCGCCCAAGCACTGTTGACGAAGATCGCCAGCAGCAGGGCGAGCGCCGCGGCACCCTTCACCCACGAGTCCGGCTCCAACCAGACCAGCGCGGCGATCCCCACGCCGACGGCGAGCACGAGCCCGCGGCCGACGCACACGAGGTCGTAGGTCCAGGGGCCACGCACCCCGGGCTGGCCAGCGCCTGTCATCGCCGCTCCACGCTACCAACGCCCGCCGCCCCCCGCCCCGCTGCACACCCTTCGACCTCCTCCTTACCCTCCAGCCCCTCAGCCCGCCCCGTCCGCGCGCTACCATGCTCCACTTCCCCCGCGGCCAACACTCCCCCCGGATCGGGCGTACCCGCTCGCCCTTTCCGCCCCGAGCGACCCTGGACCCCCCGGCATGAGCACCTCCCCGACCACCCTCGCCCAGAGTCCCGAGATGACGGCCGCCAGCGCCTGGGTGCGCGACCTGCGCGCCTCGATGTCCGAGGTCATCGTCGGGCAGGAGAACCTGGTCCAGAGCCTCTTCATCGGCCTCTTGACCGGCGGCCACGTGCTGCTCGAGGGCGTCCCGGGCCTGGCCAAGACCCTGGCCGTCTCGAGCCTCGCCAAGGGCGTGCGCGCCAGCTTCGCGCGCCTGCAGTTCACGCCCGACCTCCTGCCGTCCGACCTGGTCGGCACCGAGATCTACAACGCGAAGGAAGCCAGCTTCACCGTCCGCAAGGGCCCGATCTTCGCCAACTTCATCCTGGCCGACGAGGTCAACCGCGCGCCCTCGAAGGTGCAGTCCGCGCTGCTCGAGGCGATGCAGGAGCGCCAGGTCTCGATCGGCGGCCAGACCTTCCCGCTGCCGCGGCCGTTCCTGGTGCTCGCCACGCAGAACCCGCTCGAGCAGGAGGGCACCTACCCCTTGCCCGAAGCGCAGCTCGACCGCTTCGCGCTCAAGGTGATCGTCAAGTACCCCAAGCGCGCCGAGGAGCTCGAGATCCTCGGCCGCATGGCGAGCACGCACCCCAACACCGACGTGCGCGCCGTGGTCACGCCCGAGCAGGTGCTCGCCGCGCGCGAGGTGGTCGACCAGGTCGCGCTCGACAAGCGCCTCTCCGAGTACATCGTCGACCTCGTGCTCGCCACGCGCGAGCCCAAGAACTACAAGCTGGCCGAGCTCGCCCCGCGCATCCAGTACGGCGCTTCGCCGCGCGCCACGATCTGGCTGGCGCTGTGCTCGCGCGCCCACGCCTTCCTCGGCGGCCGCGCCTACGTGACGCCGGCCGACATCAAGGCCGTCGCGCCCGAGGTGCTGCGCCACCGCGTGCAGCCGACCTACGAGGCCGAAGCCGAGGGCCTGTCCTCCGACGCGCTGGTGGCGCGCGTGCTCGAGACCGTGCCGGTGCCGTGAGCTTCCTGTCCGCCATCCTCGCGCCCGGGCGCGTCAACGAGGCCTCGACCGCGAGTCCGGGCGCGCCGCGCAGCACCGCCGTTGCGGGCGGCGCCGACTTCGCCGCGCGCTCGCCGCTCCTGGTGCCCGAGCTGATGGCGCGCGTGCGCCAGATCCAGATCCGCACGCACCGGCTGGTCAACACCGCGCTCTCCGGCGGCTACCGCAGCACCTTCCGCGGCTCGGGCCTCGAGTTCAGCGAGGTACGCGCCTACCAGCCCGGCGACGAGGTGCGGCGCATCGACTGGAACGTCACGGCGCGCGCCGGCGTCGCCTACGTCAAGACCTACGCCGAGGAGCGCGAGCTGACGATCCAGATGCTGGTCGACACCAGCCTCTCGATGGACTTCGGCAGCCACGGCTGGACCAAGCGCGAGACCGCGGCCCAGTTCGCCGCGCTGATCGCCTTCATCGCCATCCGCCACCAGGACCGCGTCGGCCTGGCGCTCTTCGGCGCGACGCCCGGCCTGCACCTCGAGGCCAAGAAAGGCGGCCAGCACGTGCTGCGCATCGTGCGCGAGGTGATCGCCGCGCCGCCGACGCCGGGCGCCAGCGACCTGGGGCTCGCGCTCGAGCACGCGACGCGCGTGCTGCGCCGGCGTTCGGTGCTGCTGGTGGTCAGCGACTTCCTCGACGACGGCCGCGCCACGCGCGCGCGCCGGCCGTGGAGCGAGCTGCTGGCCGAACTCGGCCGGCGCCACGACGTGATCGCGGTGCGCGTCGTCGATCCCCTGGAGCGCGAGCTGCCGCCGGCCGGCATCCTGCCCTTCGAGGAGCTCGAGAGCGGCGCGGTGCTCGAGCTCGACACGCGCTCGCGCGCGCTGCGCGAACGCTGGCGCGTCGAAGCCCAGGCGCGCACGCAGCGCCTGGCGGAGACCTGCGCGCGCGCGCGCGCCGAACTGCTCGAGCTCGACACGACGCGCGACCTCGGCGAGGCGCTGTTCGCCTTCTTCCAGAAGCGCGCCGCGCGCCACGGAGGTGCACGGTGATCGCGCTGGTGCTCTGGCTCGGCCTGCAGGCCGCGCCGGAGGATCTCACCCAGGCGCGCCTCTCCCCGGCGCGCGTCGAAGCCCAGCTCGGCGAGCCGGTCGAATGGCTGCTGCAGGTCGAGCACGCCGCCTCGGCGCGCGTCAAGCTGCCGGCCCCGCTGCCGGTCGACCGCGCCTGGGTCTGGACCGCCGAGCCGGCGATCACGCGCGGCCCGCATGCGCACGATGCCGCGCGCGCCCACACGATCGTGCGCCTGGAGGCGATGGCGCTCGAGCCCGGCGACCTCGCGCCGCCGCTGGAGGAGATCGAGCTGGTCGCCGCGCACGAGACGGCGCGCCTGCGCGTCGAGGCGCGCACGCTGCACGTCGTCGGCCTCCTGGCGCCGGAGGAAGACGCCGCGCGGCCGCTGCTCGGCTTCCGCGAGCTGCCCGAGGGACTCGAGGGCGGCCAGGGCGCCCGCGTGCTGCTCGGCGTCGCCGCGCTCGCCGCGTTGCTCGCCGTCGGCGGCTTCGTCACTTGGCGCGTGCTGCGCCGCCGCGCGCGCGCGCCCGCACGCCGGCCCGCGACGCCGCTCGAGCGGCTGGCGGCGCTCGGCGGGCGCGCGGGCTCCGATCCCGCGGCCGCGCGCGACCTGTGGTTCGAGCTGACGTGCGCCGTGCGCGACGGCGTCGACGCCGCGCTGGGCGTCGAGCGTTCGGGCCTGACCGACGAGGCCTGGAGCGCGGCGGTCGCCGCCGACGAGCGCCTGCCGGCCGGCGTGCGCGCCAGCCTGCCGCGCCTGCTGGCCGAGGCCGAGCGCGTCAAGTACGCCCAGGAAGTGCCGACGCGCTTCGCGGTCGAGGAGGCGCTGGCGCGCGGCCGCGACGCGCTCGAGGCGCTGGCGGCCACGCCGCCGCAGCTCGCCGCGCAGCCCGCGCAGGAGCGCGCCGCATGAACCTCGCCCTGCTGCTGCAGGAGCCGGCCGCGCAGGCGGTCAAGAGCGCCGCCGAGGAGCGTCTCAAGCTCTGGGGCGACTTCTCGCTCGGCGACCCGTGGTTCCTGCTCGCGATCCCGCTGGGCCTGATCCTGCTCGCCGCCGGCCGCGCGCGCGGCGGCCGCGACCGCGGGCGCGTGCCCGCGCTGCCGGCCGAGGTGGCGGTCGTGCCGGTGCGCGGGCTCGCGGGCGTGCCGCTCTTCGCCCCGCTCGCCGGCCTGGCGCTGGCGCTGGCGCTGCGCTTCGCGCTCGTGCCGCTCCTGCCCGACCAGGGCGAGCGCCTGGCGACCGCGCGCACGATCGCCCTGGTCATGGTGCTGCTGTCCGCGGGTCTCGTGCTGCTCTTGCTCGGCGCGCGCTGGGTCGAGCGCGCGGTGCCGAGGCCGCGCGCCGCCGCGCGCAGCGGCCCCTGGTCGACTTCCCTGGCGCAGAGCTGCGCCTGGCTGGTGCCCGCGCTGCAGGTCGTCGCGCTGGTCTCCTTGTGCATCGCGCTGGCGCGCCCCCTGCGCGGCAGCGTCGAGACGCTCTCGACCTCCGAGGGCGTCGACATCGCGCTGGTGGTCGACCGCTCGGGCTCGATGACCAACAAGGACCTCGACCCCGAGCTGACGGCCGGGCGCACGCGCCTCGAGGTGGTCAAGGAGGTGGTGCGCGACTTCGCCGTGCGGCGCATGAGCGACCGCGAGGCGGCGGCCGACAACGTGGCGCTGATCACCTTCGCCGCCTTCCCGCAGCTCCTGTGCCCGTTCACGCTCGACGTCGACGCGATCACCGGCTTCCTGGAGCAGCTCGAGCCCGTGACGCAGCGCTGGGAGGACGGCACGGGCATCGGCATCGGCCTGGCCAAGGCCGTGCAGGTGATGCGCGAGACCGAGGCGCGCTCGAAGGTCGTCGTGCTGCTGACCGACGGCGAGAACAACATCGACCAGATCCAGCCCGCCGACGCGGCGCGCCTGGCGGCCGAGCACGGCATCAAGGTCTACACCGTGTTCGCCGGCCGCTACATCTTCAAGCCCGACCTGTTCGGGAACATGCACGCCACCGAGCAGGAGATCGACTCCTCCGACCTGGAGTTCATCGCGCAGACGACGGGCGGGAGGTTCTTCCGCGCGCGCGACAAGGCCGAGCTGGAGCAGGTCTACGCCGAAATCGAGCGCCTGGAGCGCACGCCGCGCCAAGAGCGCCAGTGGAGCGAGACCTACGACCTCTACCCGCGCTTCCTGGTGCCGGCGCTGGCGGCCTACGCGCTGGCCTGGCTCCTGTCGTCGACGCTGCTGCGGAGGATCGCATGAACGGCGCCCTGGCCCTGCTGGGCTTCGACCTGCTGCGCCCGCAGTGGGCCGCGGCGGCGCTGGCGGCCCTGGTGGTGCTGGTCGTCGGCGCGTGGGGTGTCCGTGCGCGTGTGGCGGCGCGCCGGGCGCTGGTCGCCGAGCGCCACGCCGAGCGCTTCCTGCCGCGCTTCTCGGCCAACCGCGCGCGGCTGCGCGTCGTGCTGGCGTCGCTGGCGCTCCTGTTCGGCGCGCTGGCGCTGCTCGGCCCGGTGCGCGGCTACACGCTGCGCGACGTGCAGCGCAAGGGCCTCGACCTCGTGGTGTGCGTCGACACCTCGCGCTCGATGCTGGTGCAGGACGTCAAGCCCGACCGCCTGACGCGCGCGCGGCGCGAGGTGCTCGGCCTGCTCGACAAGCTGCAGGGCGACCGCGTGGCGCTCTTGGCCTTCGCCGGCGACGTGCGCCACGTCGCGCCGCTGACGCACGACCGCGCGACGCTGGGGGCCTTCGTCAAGACGCTCAACACCGACGAGAACCTCAAGGGCGGCACCGACCTCGGCCTGGCCCTGGAACACGCGTTGAAGCTCTTCGACGGCAAGACCGGCGCGCACGAGGCGATCATCCTGATCACCGACGGCGAGGACCTCGAGGCGCGCGGCCTGGCGGTCGCGCTGGAGGCCAAGCAGCACGGCATCCGCGTCTACGTGGTCGGCATGGGCACGCCCGAGGGCGGCAAGATCCCCGAAGCCGACCACCGCGGCTTCGTGCGCGACGAGACCGGCAAGGAGGTCGTCTCGAGCCTCGACGGCACGAGCCTGGCGACGCTGGCGGAGTCGACCGGCGGCGCCTACCTGTCGATCGCCAACGCGACCCTGCCGCTCGAGGAGCTCTACGAGAAGCGCATCGCACGCCTCGAGGCGCGCGAGCTGGTCGCCGGCAAGGAGCGCATCCCGCACGACCGCTTCCAGTGGCCGCTGGCGCTGACGCTGCTGTGCCTCTTGTGCGAGTTCGGCCTGCGCGAGAAGCGCCCCGCGCGCCAGCGCGCCGCCGCGCCCGCCGTCCCGCCGGCCCGGTCGCTCCCGGACACCGACTCCCGTCTCGACAAGGATGCCGCGTGATGATGCGCGAACTCTCGCTCCTGATCTGCCTGGCCCAGCAAGCCCCGCCCGCGCCCGTCGTGGAGCCCGGCGAGCCGGCCGCGCCCGTGGTCGAAGCCTGGCCCGGCACGACCGCCGCGGGACTCGACGAGGTGCGCGCGCTGGCGGCGCGCGGCGAGCACGCCGCGGCGCGCGCGCTGTGCCAGCGCCTGCTCGCGCCCGGTGCCTTCGCGCGCTGGCGCGAGGAGGCGCTGCGCGCGGAAGGTTGGCGCGCCGGCCTCGCGCGCGTCGCCGAGCCGCTGGCCGACGCGCTCGGGTTCGGCGGCGGGGGACCGGCGCTGCGCGCCGAGGTGCTCTACGCCGCCGGTCTCGCCGCGGCGCAGGGCGGCGAGGCGGCCGGCGCCGACGCCGACTTCGGCCGCGCGCTCGGCCTGGCGGGCTCCGCGGAGCTGCGCCTCGCCAGCGGCTACCAGCTCGGCACCAACGCGCTGCTCGCCGCCGAGGCGCTGCGCGCCGAGCTGCCCGAGATCCAGCAGAAGAACGGCACGGCGCCCGTCGCACCGCCCGCGCCGCAGATCCCGATCCCGCCGCTGCCGGGGGGCCCGGGCGCCGCTCCCGTGCCCGAGGTCGACGGCCTGGAGCTGGCGCGCGCCGCGTACCTCAAGGCGCGCGAGCGCTTCGTCGAGCGGCTGCGCGCCGACTGGCGCGACGAGCCGACGCGCGCCAACGTCGAGCTGGTGCTCAAGCGCCTGCGCGAGCTCGACGAGATCGAGCGCCAGCGCCAGGAGCAGCAGCAGAAGGAACAGGACCCGAACCAGGATCCCGAGCAGCAGCAGGACTCCAAGGATCCGAACCAGAAGCAGGACCAGCAGCAGAAGCCCGACGAGCAGCCGCCCAAGCCCGAGGACGACCAGCCGCCCGAGGATCCCAAGCCCGAGGACCAGAAACCCGAAGAGCAGAAGCCCGAGGAGCAGAAGCCCGAGGAGGATCCGAACGCGAAGCCCAAGAGCGCGCCGCAGCCGCCGAGCGAGGTGCAGCTCTCGAAGGAGGAGATGACGCGCCTGCTCGATCTCCTGCAGCAGCGCGAGGAGCAGCTCGAGAAGCTGCGCAAGGAACTGCAGCAGGCGCGGCGCGCGCGCGCCAGGCGGGACTGGTGAGCGCCTCCTCGATCCTCCGGCGCCTGGCCGGCGCGCTGGCGCTCGGCGGCCTGCTCGCCGCCGGTGCACTCGCCGCGCCCGCCCAGCGGCCGACCTCGGTCACCGCCCAGCTCTCGACCGGCATCGTCAAGCTCGGCCAGGAGGTGCGCCTCTCGATCGTCGCCGAGAACGTGCAGCAGGCCGCGGTCGAAGCCCTGCCGAGCGTCGACGGCCTGCGCTTCTCGAAGCCGCAGGGGCCGAACACGCAGACGATGATGACCATCCAGAACGGCCGGCGCACGGTCTCGCAGACCTTGACCTGGGTCGTCGGCGTGCAGCCCGAGCGCAAGGGCGACTTCCGCATCCCGTCGTTCACCGTGCTGGCCGACGGCCAGCGCATCGCGACGCGCGAGCTGGCGCTCAAGGTGGTCGAAGATCTCCAGGGCGAGGAGCTGGGCTTCTTCGAGATCGACGCGCCCGGCCAGGTCGCCGAGGGCCAGCCCTTCACGCTCGAGCTGCGCTTCGGTTGGGACGCCGCCCTCGACAACCGGCTCAACTACGCCAACCTCTCGCTGCCCTGGTTGGGCGCGCTGGCGGGCGTGGTCGAGCTCGACGCGCCGGTGCTGGCGCGCAACGCGAGCACCGTCGAGCTCAACCTGAACTCGCGCGAGCGCGTGCAAGCGGAACGCCTGCCCGACAAGGCCGAGGGCGGCCGCACCTTCCACATCCTGAGCCTCAAGCGCCGCTACCTCGCCACGCGCGCCGGCAAGATCGAGATCCCGACCAGCCACCTCGAGTTCGGCAGCGTCGACGAGTCGGGCAGTTTCTTCGACCTGCGGCCGCGGCGCGAGAAGGAGACCTACTACAAGCGCTTCCCGGCCTTCGCGATCGAGGTGGTCGAGTTGCCCGAGCAGGGCCGCCCGCTCGACTTCACCGGCGCGGTCGGGCAGATCGCCGTGCAGGCCGGCGCCGACCGGCGCGACGTCGACGCCGGCGAGTCGATCAAACTGACGGTCGAGTGGACCGGCGACGCCAACCTCGAGTTCTTCGAGCCGCCCGATCCGCGCCACCTCGAGGCCTTCAAGGGCTTCCGCGTCTACGGCTCGACCGACCGCAAGACCTGGGAGCGCCGCCAGGTGGTCTACGACCTCGCGCCGCTCTCGGCCGACGTCAGCGCGATCCCGCCGCTGCCGCTGCGCGTCTACGATCCGGCGCGCAAGGCCTACACGACGGTCCAGACGCAGGCGATCCCGATCCACGTGCGCGCGCTGGCCAACGCCAGCGGCCTGGGGGCCGAGCTCGCCGCGCCGGCGACGACGATCGACATCCGCGACATCCAGGCCGTGCCCGTGCTGGCCAGCGCGAGCACGCGCTCCAGCGGCTGGCTGGCCTGGGCGGCGGGAGCCTGCGTGCTCGCCGCCTGGCTCGCGCTGCGCACGCTGGTGCGCCGGCGCGGCGATCCGGCCTCGCCGCTGCGCCGCGCGCGCCGCGCGGCCTTCAAGAACCTGACGCGCGAGCTCGAGACGGCGCGCAGCGCCAGCGCGCAGTCGCGCGCGCTCGAACGCTTCCTCGCCGCGCGCAGCGGTGAACCGGCCAACGCCTGGCTGGGCCGCGACGTGCGCGCCTGGGCGGCCGGGGTGCCCGGACGCCTGTCGCCCGCGGCCGCCGAGGAGCTGGCGCGGATCAACGCCGCGCTCGACGAGAGCAATTGGGCGCGCTCCGACCAGGCGCTCGACCCGCGCCTGGTGCGCGCCGCGGCCGAGTCCGTGATGCAAGGAGGGTTGTGATGCTCGCCGCGACCTGGCTGCTGACCTTGACCGCCGCGCCGGCGCAGGACGCGGCCCGCCTCGACGTGAACGGGCTCGACCCGCACGCGCTCAACACCGCCGCGGTCGAGGCCTACCGCGCCGGCGACCTCGCCACGGCGCGCACGCACTGGAGCACGCTGCTCGCGGCCGGAGCGAACGATGCCGAGCGCGCGCGGCTGTGCTACGACCTGGGCAACGTCGCCTGTCGCGCGGGCCGCTACCCCGAGGCGGTCGGCTGGTACAGCGCCGCGCAGCGCCTCGCGCCGCGCGACGCCGACGTGTGGGCCAACCTCGAGTTCGCGCGCCGCGAGGCCGGGCTCGAGCCGGCCGACCGCGGCGACCTGAGCGCGACGCTGCGCCGACTGCTCGAGGCGCCGACGCCGCGCGAGGCGGAGCTCCTGCTCCTGGCCGCGCTGACCGGCTGGGCCGGGATCCTGGCTTTCGAGGCGCTGCGCGGCGGGCGCTGGGGACGCCGCCTGGCGCTGGCGGGCGGCCTGGGTGTCGCGCTGGCCGCGGCCCCGCTGGCGTGGCAGTCCCTGACCGCCGAGCGCGACCCGGTGCTGACCATCGCCGCGCGCGAGGTCGGCGTCGCGGTGCGCTCCGAACCGCGCGCCGAGGCGGCCCTGATCGCGCAGCTCGGCCCGGGCGAACGCCTGGAACGGCTCGGCACGCACGGCGACTGGACCGAGCTCGCGTTGCCCGACGGCGGCCGCGGCTGGGCGCGCTCGGACACCGTGTTCGCCCTGCACCGCTGATCCGCTGGAGACCTCGGCGCCGTACCGGCGCGCAGTTCCGCCCCGCCTCTTGTCCCTGGCCCGCGGGAGGAGAATGCTGTGCCGGCCATGCGCGCCGTCCGATCCCGCTTCGCGGTCTTGACGCTCGCTGCCGTTGCGCCCCTGATGCTCGCCGCCTGCGGTCCCAAGCCGACCGAGGAGAAGACCGGCCGCGGCGTGCTGGTGATCGCCATCGACGGCCTGCGCACCGACCACCTGTCCTGCGCCGGCTACGACCGGCCGACGTCGCGCGTGCTCGACGGGCTGGCCAAGCAGGGCGTGTTCTTCGACAACGCCTGGAGCAGCGCGCCGCGCGCGCAGCCCGCGCACGTCTCGCTGCTGACCGGCTGCGACCCGTGGATCGCGCGGCGCGCGCACGCCGGCGCCGAGGAGGGCAGCGAGGGGGTGTCCTGGCGCATCCCCGCCGGCGCGCCCAACGTGGCGCGCGAGTTCCTGGCCCACGGTTTCGAGACGGCCGCCTTCCTGCCGTCGAACGAGCTGACGCCGCTGGTCGGCCTGTCGGGCGGCTTCCAGCTGTGCTCGGTGCCGGCCGGCGACGCGACCGAGCGCTTCGACGGCGTGGCGCAGCGCTTCGCCAACTGGCTGACGGACCAGGGCGGCGCGACCAAGTGGTTCGCCTACCTGCAGGTCGACGACCTGGTCAGCGCCTGGTCGCGGCCGGCGGCCGACGAGCGCACCGACACGCTCTTCACGCCGCGCGCCGAGCTCGACGAGGTGCCGCCGGTCTCGGCGGCCGAGAACGCCTTCTTCGCCCTCCCGACCGGACGCTGGTCGGGCGGCGCGCTCTCGGTCGGCGAGTACGAGGCGCGCTACGACGGCCGGCTGCGCGGGCTCGACGACCAGCTCGGCGCGCTGTTCGAGCGCCTGCGCCGCGCCGGGCGCCTGCGCGCGACGACGGTGATCGTCACCGGCAGCTTCGGCACGGCCTTCGGCGAGTCGGGCCTGTACCTGTCGAGCGGCACGCTGGCCGACGGCGAGCTGCGCGTGCCGCTGATCGTGCGGCCGGCGCTGGCGATCGAGCTCGAGCGCGGGCGCACCAGTTCCGCGCTGGTCGGCACGGCCGACATCGTGCCGACGCTGCTCGAGCTGCACGACATCGCGCGGCCGCGCGGCCTGCACGGGCGCTCGCTGGCGGGGCTGTTGCGCGGCACGGCGAGCGACGTCCCCCCGGGCCACACCGGGCTGCCGCGCACGCTCTTCGCCAGCGGCGGGTTGCTCCCCGGCTGGAGCGCGATCGACGCCACGCACTGCCTGGAGCACGTCGACGCGCGCGTGCGCGGCGCGGGCCTGGTCGCGGCCAGCTACGTCGGCGAGCGCCGCAGCCAGGCCGGCGAGGAGCGCGAGTTCCTGCACGCGCGCGCCGCGCCGGCCCCGGACCGCACCCCGGGCGCGCGCGGCGACCGCGCCAGCGGCCACCTGCTCGACGCGGCCCAGGACAGCGCGGCGCGCGACCGGCTGCTGGCCGCCGGGCGCGAGTGGTTCGCCTGGATGGAGCGCGCGCGGCGCCTGCTGCAGGACCCGCGCCCGCTGGGCGAGGACGCCGAGCGGCGCGCCGAGTACGAGCTCCTGCGCGCGCGCGATCTGGTCGGGGACCTGCCGTGAAGGTGCTGGTGGTCTCCAACGGCTTCCCGCCCAGCGGCGCCTGGGGCACGGAGTTCTACACCCATCAGCTGGCGACCGGGCTGGCGCGGCGCGGCCACACGGTCGAGGTGCTGCACCCGGTGCGCGACGGCGCGCGCGCGCGCTACTCGATCGCCGCGCACGCGGTCGACGGCCTGGTGGTGCACGAACTCGCCAACCCGGGCGATCCGTGGAAGCGCTTCGCCGACTCGTACCAGAACCGCGGCGTCGAGGCGGCCTGCGCGCGGCTGCTCGACCAGCTGGCGCCCGACGTCGTGCACTTCACGCACCTGTTGTGGGGCCTGTCGGTCGACCTGCCGCGCGTCGCGCGCGAGCACGGCGCGGCGACGGTCGCGACGCTGACGGACTACGGCCTCCTGTGCCACCGCGGCCAGCTCTTCGACCACCGCGAGCGGCGCTGCTCGGTGCCCAGCGAGGCCGGCGACTGCGCGCGCTGCGTGCGCGAGCCGGCACCGCACGACGCCGGCGCCGGCGAGGTGCTCGTGCGCCGCGCCTGCGTGCGCACGCTGGGCCTGCTCGGCGAGTTCGGGCCGCTGGTCAGCGCCGGCGACATCGAGCGCCGCCGCAGCGTGATCGCCGCCGCGCTCGGCCAGCTCGACCGCTGGATCGCGCCGACGCGCACGCTGCACGCCACCTTCGTGCGCCACGGGCTCGACGCCGAGCGCTCGGCTTGCCTGGTGTACGGCCTCGACGAGAGCGCCTTCCGCCGGCCGGCGCGCACGCAACCGGGCGGGGCGGGTGCCGCCGACGGTCCGCTGCGCATCGGCTTCGTCGGCCAGTTCCTGCCGCACAAGGGCCTGGCGGTGCTGTTCGAGGCGGTGCGGCGCCTCGCGGCGCGCCTGCCCGAGTCGATCGAGCCCTGGTCGGTCGAGGTGTGCGGCGAGGCGCGCCAGGGCCGCGGCGGGGCCTACCTCGAGGCCTTGTGCGCGCCGGGCCTGCCGCCGCGCACCGCGATCACCGGCCGCTTCGAGCCGCGCGAGGCGCCGCGCGTCTTCGAGCGCCTGAGTGCGCTGGTCGTGCCCTCGCTGTGGGGCGAGAACGCGCCGCTGGCCGTGCTGCAGGCGCGCGCCGCGGGCGTGCCGGTCTTCGCCAGCGATGTGCCGGGCGTGCGCGAGGTGCTCGAGCCCGGCCGGCACGGCGCGCTCTTCGAGCCCGGCGACGTCGAGGCGCTGGCGGAGCTGCTGCGCGCGCTGGTGCGCGGCGAGATCGCGCGCGCCTACGAGCCCGACCCGCCGCTCGGCTGGCACGCGCACCTCGCGGCGCTGGAGCACGAGTACGACCTGGCGCTGGGCCGCCGCGCGGCGCGGCTCTCGGCCTAGGGACCTGCCGCATGCGCCTGGCCTTCGTGTGCGCCGGCTGGCCGCCCGACACCGGCGGCGTCGAGACGCACGCGGCCGGCCTGGCGCGCGAGCTGGCGGCGCGCGGCCACGAGCTCGAGGTGCTGTGCCTGGACACGCACGGCGCGCTGGCGGAGTTCGCGGTGCGCGACGAGCCGGCCGGCTTCGCGCGCGTGCGGCGCATGGGGTGCCGCTGGCGCGGCCTGGAGCGCATCGAGGACCTCGTGCGCCGGCCGCAGGCCGAGGCCGTGGTCGCGCGCTGGCTCGACGAGCGCGTGCCGGAGCTCGTGCACGTGCACCACTTGACCGGCTTCGGCACCGGCGTGCTGCAGGCGCCCGCCGCGCGCGGCCTGCCGGTGGTGCTGACGCTGCACGACGCCTGGCTGGTCTGCCCGCGCGGCCAGCGCCTCGACGCGCGCGGGAGCTGGTGCGCACGGATCGAGTTCGAGCGCTGCGGGCCGTGCCAGCGCGCGACCTGGCCGGCGCTGGGCCGCGACGGCGACGCGGTCGGGGCGGCGCAGCGGCGCAGCGCGCTGGCGCGGGCGGACCTCGAGCTGGTCGAGCACTTCGTCGCGCCCTCGCAGGCCGTGCGTCGCGAGTTCGAGGCGCTCGGTTGGTCGCCCGAGCGGCTGTGCGTGATCGAGAACGGCGTCGACGCGGCGGGGATCGCGGCCGCCGTCGAGCGCGCGCGCGCGGCTCGCCCGGCCGGCGCGGGGGACGGCCGCGTGCACCTGGGCGTGCTCGGCACGGTGCAACCCTCGAAGGGCCAGCTCGAGCTGGCGCGCGCGCTGCTCGCGGCGGGCGTGCCGGGGCTCGTGCTCGACGTGCACGGCGCGCTGGCGGACTACCACGGCGACGCGAGCTACGCCGAGGCGCTGGCCGAGCTGGCGCAGCTCGATCCGCGCCTGCGCCTGCACGGGGCCTTCGCGCCGAGCGCGCTGCCGGAGGTGCTCGCGGGCCTCGACGCGCTGGCCGTGCCCTCGCGCTGGGACGAGCCCTACGGCCTGGTGGCGCGCGAGGGGCGCGCGGCGGGCCTGTTCGTGCTGGCCAGCGCGCGCGGCGGCCTGCGCGAGCTCGCGCCGCGCCACGTACGCTTCGTCGCGTCGGACGACGGCGCGGCCTGGGTCGCGGCGCTGCGCGAGGTGTTCGCCGGCGGCGCGCCGCCGCGCGTGCACGCGCCGCACGAGCTGCGCAGCGTGGCGGCGCTGGCGGACGACGTCGAGCGCCTCTACGCCTCGACGCTGGCGCGGCGCGGCGTGCGCGTCGCGAGCGCCGTCCACAGCTCGACCAGCGGCGCCGCGCACTGATCCCAGCCGCAGCGCGACAGGACGTGGTCGCGGCCGGCGGCGCCGAGGCGCGCCGCGCGCACGGGATCGCGCAGCAGCGTGCGCACGGCGGCGCTGAACTCGGCGGGGGAGTCGGCCAGCAGCAGGTGCTCGCCGTGGCGCAGGCCCAGGCCCTCGGCGCCGACGGGCGTGCTGACCAGCGGCGCGCCGCAGCTCAGCGCCTCGAGGATCTTGAGCCGCGAGCCGCCGCCGGTGCAGAGCGGCACGATCACCACGCCGGCGCGCGCGAACTCGGCCCGCGCGTCCTCGACGCGGCCGACGAGCCGCGCGCGCGGGCCCAGCACGCCCGCCAGGCGCTCGCCGGCGCCCGAACCGGCGACGCAGAGCTCCAGCTCGGGCTCGGCGGCGCGCAGCGACGGCCAGCTCGCGCGCGCGAAGTGCAGCAGCGCTTCGACGTTGGGCTCGTAGTCGAGGGCCCCCAGGAAGAGCAGCGTGCGCTCGCGCTCGACCGCCGCGGGCGCGGGCCGCGCCCGGTCGACGCCGTTGGGCACCACGACGGTGCGCGCCGCGGGGTGACGACTGCGCAGGCGCGCGGCGTCCTCCGCGGTCGCCAGCACCTGGGCCGCGGCGCGCGCGACGGCGCTGCGTTCCATGCGCGCCAGGCGCAGGCGCTCGAGCGCGGCCCGCGGGCCCGCGAGCGTCGCCGCGGCGAACTCGAGGTCGAGCTTGGGGTGCTGCACGACCAGCGGCCCGGCGCAGCGCGGCGGCACGGCTTGGATCAGGCAGGGCTCGTCGAGCTGCACGAGGTCCGCGCCGGACTGCGCCGCCAGCGCGCGGGTCAGCTCGGGCGCGTGGAACCAGCGCTCGCGCCGCGCGTGGAGCATGCGTGCCGCGCCCGACGGCGGCCCGCGCTCGAAGCCGCGCACGACGACGCCGTCCGGCGCCAGCGCGGCGCGCAGCGGCTCGAGGTCCGCACCCGGTTGGCGCACGCACCACAGTTCCAGGGCGACCGAGCGCGCGGCTTCACGGGCGAGGTGGAACGTGCGCAGCGCCCCGCCGCGCTCGAGCGGCCAGGGGACGACCGGCGCGATCCAGACGACCTTCACGGCACTTCGGGGCGCGGCAGGTCGCGGCCCAGCAGCCGGAAGCCGCCGGGCTCGTCGACGAGCAGGGTCGCGTGCGCGGGATCGTTGCGGAACTCGAAGCTCTGGCGCGTGCTCAGGCCCAGCGCGCGCGTCACCAGCACGCGCATCACGTTGTAATGCGCCGCCAGCGCCAGCTCGCGGCCGGGCGTGGCCTCGACGGCCTCGATCAGCGCCGGCCACACGCGCGCGCACAGCTCGGCGTCGCTCTCGCCGCCGTGGCCCTTCCAGTGCCAGGGCGCGGCGAGGAAGTTGGCCGCGTCGCGCTCCCAGCGCGCGCGGAACTCGTCCGAGGCGAGGCCCTGCCACTGGCCGCGGTGGATCTCGCGCAGGCGCGCGTCGAGCACCAGCGGCGCGCGCGTGGAGTCGGCGACGGCGCGGCCCATCGCGTGCGCGCGCGCGAGGTCGGAGCTGGTGACGCGCGCCAGCGGCCGGCCGGCGAAGGCCTGCGCCATGCGCGCGGTGTCGAGCTCGCCCTCGGGCGAGAGCGGCACGTCGGTGTCGCCGTAGGCCTTCTTCTGCCAGTCGACGTGCACCTCGGCGTGGCGCACCAGCCAGATGCGCGCGCGCGTGCCCGGGCTCGGGGCCGCGGCCACGCTGGGGGTCTCGGGCAGCGCGATCGAGGGCGGGGCGATGATGCGGGCAGCCATGGGTGCACGGTAGCAGCGCGCGCGGCGCCGTCGTAGAGTCCTGCGCCCCGGCCGCTGACCCCCGCGCACTCCCCATGCCCAAGCTGACCTTCCTCAAGACCGGCCAGACCTACGAGGTCCCGGCCGGCACGTCGTTCCTCGAGTTCTGCCAGGAGCACCAGGCCCCGCACGATTTCGGCTGCACGGTCGGCAGCTGCGGCACCTGCGTGCTCAAGATCGAGCAGGGCGAGAAGAACGTCAACCCGCTGTCGAGCGACGAGCGCGACACGGTCGAGATGTGCACCACCGTCGCCGGTGCGCGCCTGGGGTGCCAGCTGAAGATCCTGGGCGACATCGCGGTGCGGCCGGTCTGAAAGGCGGTGTCCCATGGTGCGAGTCGGTGTCGTGCTCTCCGGTTGCGGCTTCCTCGACGGCAGCGAGATCCACGAGGCGGTGCTGACGCTGCTCGCGCTCGACCGCGCGGGCGCCGAGGTCGTCTGCCTCGCGCCCGACATGCCGCAGACCAGCGTCGTCGACCACGCGGCCGGGCAGCCGGCGCGCGAGACGCGCGGCGTGCTGGCCGAGTCGGCGCGCATCGCGCGAGGCAAGATCCGCAAGGCGGCCGAGGTGCAGGTCGCGGAGCTCGACGCGCTGGTGCTGCCCGGCGGCTACGGTGCGGCGAAGAACCTGTGCGACTTCGCCAGCGCCGGGGCCCGGGCGCGCGTGCAGGCCGACGTGCAGCGCCTGGTGCACGAGATGCACCGCGCGAAGAAGCCGATCGGCGCCTGGTGCATCGCGCCGGCCGTGCTGGCGGCGAGCCTGAAGGGCGCGCGGCCCAAGCTGACGATCGGCGACGACGCCGGCACCGCCGCCGCGCTCGAAGCGCTGGGCGCGCAGCACGTGAAGTGCGCCGTGCAGGAGGTGTGCGTCGACGAGGAGCAGCGGCTGGTGACCACGCCGGCCTACATGTACGCCGCGCGCATCGGCGACGTCTCCACCGGCATCGAACGCGCCGTCGCCGCGCTGTTGAAGCTCGCGCGCTGATCGCGATGCGCGTGAGTACGGTGCCAGGACACTTCTTAACCTGATCCGTCGGCGGCGCGGCAACGGCCCCCGCGGAAGAAGGTTATGAATGTGCAGGCCCCCGACCCACACCCCGCGCAGC